>Ga0209737_10003951_pt1 | contig 10397 bp, 8 predicted proteins | sample TergutCu122P3_FD_187284 | JGI IMG/M metagenome (GOLD analysis project Ga0209737, IMG submission 187284) | Cubitermes ugandensis P3 segment gut microbial communities from Kakamega Forest, Kenya - Cu122 P3 (SPAdes) (version 2) | ecosystem: Host-associated > Arthropoda: Insects > Digestive system >...
TTTCTTCCAAAAGTGGTTAAAATTTTTCGTATTTTTATTTAATTTTGTTGTATTCCGTTGTTTATTTTTGTTTTTTTGTTGTTACAATGTTTTGGTTTATTGTGAATTATTAAAAAAATAAAAAAAGTTTGTATTGTTTACATTTGTAAAGAATAAATATTATTTTTGCGGTGTGAAAATGTGTTGGACAATGAAATCGAAAAAAATAAGTTTATCAAAAGTACGAGATTGTGGATACAGTAATGCCCACGATGCCTCAACACGCATTTCAAAGTCTCGTCTTTTGTTTTTTTATATAGTCAAGTAATGATAGAAAACCGTGCGCCAATTTCAAAAAACAATCCACTTGTTGATAGTGTAAAACTCGAAAGGTTTTATGGTTATATACAAGTTAATCGCATTCCGCTTGAATACAGGGCAAAGAAGTGTTCTATTCTCATAAAGGGGATGAAATACAAAGATGTTGTAGGGTTTACTCATTTGGTTTATCTAATTAGACGTAATAAAGATATAATAAGTACTATAGGTGGATTTAGGAATCGTTACAATGTAAAAAAAGATTTTTCTTCTTACGTGTATTTGTGTAAGGATTTTTTCTTTCCTAATATTCCTGCGGATAGGATTGTTAAAGAGAAAGATTATTATATAGCGAAATTTGTAATGTTGGAACTTGAAAACAAGACAAAATTTTCTCACGTCATTAAAAACGGCAGAATAAAATTAGGCAATTGTCTTAAAATTCACACTTCCGTATATGATGAAATAACAAAAAAAGTATTGAATAATGAGCCAAATGTTACTGAAAAAACCCTACCCTATTCTTTTAGCCCTTCGATATATAATGTTGGTGTAAAACAAGTAGTTAAATTAGATGAGGATTTTTAAGTATCATAGTTAATATTATGTTAAATAGAAAAATTTTAGTACCTGTTCCTTTTTTGCAAAATCAATAATATTTATTATTTTCGCGCATATTATTTTTTAAATTTTAACACAAATGGAAAAACTAATCATTACCGCAGCTATTTGCGGCGCAGAAGTTCTTAAAGAACATAACCCTGCAGTTCCTTACACCATTGATGAGTTGGTGCGCGAAGCCAAATCAGCTTACGATGCGGGTGCTTCAATTATTCATTTACATGTGCGTTGGGACGACGGTACACCCACACAAGACAAAGGGCGTTTTAAAGCAGCTATGGATGCAATAAAAGCGGCTATTCCCGATGTTATTATTCAACCCTCAACAGGTGGCGCCGTTGGTATGACCGATGATGAGCGCTTGCAACCTACTGAACTGCGCCCCGAAATGGCTACTTTAGACTGTGGTACACTCAATTTTGGAGGCGACGACGTATTTACAAATACTGAAAATACAATTAAGTATTTCGGCAAAAGAATGATTGAGTTGGGCATTATGCCTGAGTTGGAATGTTTTGATAAAAGCATGATAGAGATGGCATTACGGCTTCATAAAAAGGGATTTATCAACAAGCCGTTGCATTTCGATTTCGTAATGGGCGTGAATGGTGGGATTGGTGGCGATTTGCGCGACTTTGTGTTTATGCGTGGCTCAATTCCAACAGATGCCACTTATACAGTTGCCGGTATCGGACGTTTTGAGTTCCCGTTGGCAATGGCTGCTATTATTGATGGAGGACACGTGCGTGTTGGATTTGAAGATAATGTATATCTTTCGAAAGGAGTTTTAGCTAAATCGAACGGTGAATTAGTGGAAAAAGTAGTACGAATGGCTAAAGAATTAGGACGAGAAATTGCAACTCCAAATGAAGCAAGAGCAATAATTGGATTGAAGAAATAGTATCATACCACTACAAAATTACCTTAATCACCCTTTCCACCTGCGCATCGGTTAATTCATAATACACAGGCAAACTAATTTCCCGTGCGTAATTGTTGTAAGCAACCGGAAAATCCTGTATTCTATAACCACTTTTTTGATAAAAACTCAACATCGGAAGGGGAATAAAGTGAACATTCACAGCAATATTTTGATTGGCGAACTGTTGAATGATAGCGTCTCGCTCTTTTTCAGTAATATTATGAATACGAAGGGGATAAACGTGATACGAAGATTTTTTTGTATCTGTTTCATAAACAGGCAATTCAAATCGTTCATCTTGGGAAAACGCCTTTGAGTATTGGTCAAAAATATGTTTTCGTTTTATTAGCATATCATTTTCGTAACGCTCTAATTCCACTAAACCAATTGCAGCATGAATATCAGTCATATTGCATTTATAACCGGCTTCGCAAACATCGTAACGCCAATTTCCGATTTGTGTTTTGGTTAAAGCATCTTTACTTTGTCCATGTAATGATTTTACACATAATTGTTTATATATTTCTTCATGATTAAAGGGCGCAGGTAGATTCAAACAAATGGCTCCGCCCTCAGCCGTTGTTAGATTTTTTACGGCATGGAACGAGAAAACAGTTATATCGGTTAAGGTGCCGGTACGTTTACCTTTATAAGTGGCTCCGATAGAATGCGCAGCGTCAGACAAAATTAAAATGCGCCCCAACTGTTCTTGCTCTAAAGTACGTGGTAAGAATTTATGTTTAATATTTTCAACATTCACTAATTGATTTAATTCATCATAATCACAAGGCAAACCTGCAAAATCAACAGGAATAATTACTTTTGTTTTTTCCGTAATCGTTTTTTCAATATTTTGAATATTAATATTAAAATCATCTGCATTTACGTCCACCATCACGGGTTTTGCGCCGCAGTGCGCTACTACATTAGCAGTTGCGCAATAGGTATAGGCCGGCACAATCACTTCGTCGCCTTCTTGCACACCAAACCAGCGCAATATCATTTCCAAACCTGCGGATGCAGAGTTTAGACACACTACCTTTTCTACCTCAACGTATTGAGCGATTCTTTTTTCAAATTCCTTGACACGAGGTCCCGTAGTAATCCAACCGGATTTTAGAGCTGCGGTAACTTCGGCAATGGTTTTATCGTCTATCCTGGGGGGAGAAAATGGGATGGGGGGGAGATTAGCTGTTGACATTATTCTATTTTTTTGATATTTTGTTCAATATTTTGCCAATTAATGAAAGTTACATTATGAAAAACAGATTCTTCCTGTCCCGCATAAATAACATAATCTTCTGTTTTAGAAAAAAACTTTTTTTGATGCAAAATATTTTTAATATGTTCCAACGACAATGTTGAAGAAGATTTTATTTCAATAAAACGTACCCCCTCGTGTAATTCTTGAACACAATCTATTTCAATTCCTTTTGAATCTCTTAAAAAAAAGTAATTTGACGGCAAACCTGCATTGAAACGAATTTTGATTAGTTCTGAGAAAATAAAATTTTCAAACAAATTACCTCTTAAATAAAAACTTTCCAACTGTTTTACATGCTCAATATTCAATAAAGAACACACTAAACCTGTATCATAAAAATAAAGTTTAGGCGATTTTATCATTCTACGATTTGTATTGCCCGAATAAGGTTGTAAAAAAAACAAAATATAACTTGCTTCTAAAAGTGAGAGCCATGATTTAACTGTATTTATTGAAATTCCTGCATCGTTGCTAAGTGAAGAAAGGTCAATAATATTTCCAACTCTACCTGCACACAATTTGATAAAACGAACAAAAGTGGCTAAATTTTCAATATTTCTTAACAAACGAATGTCGCGTTGTAAATAAGTTTCAATATAGTGTGGGAAAAAGTGAACGGGTTCAATATTTTCTTTATACAGGCGCGGATAACCCCCTTTAAACAGTATATTATCAATATTCTTAGTACTTAAATTAGCAGCTTTGAGTTCGGCGTTTGATAATGGAAGTAATTTTAATGAAGCTACTCTACCTGCCAAGCTTTGAGAGATGTGTTGATTCATTAAAAAACTTTGAGAGCCTAATAAAATTACCTTTCCATTTTGGCTACTATTATCTAAAATTTCTTGTAAATACGAAAAAAGTTTTGGTACATATTGCACTTCATCTAAGATAAACCTGTCTCCAGCAGAGCGTAGAAAACCACGTGGGTCGCTTTCTGCAAAAAGATGAGTATCTGGATTCTCAAGAGAAAAATAATGATAATCCTTTTTTAGATTTTGAACTAACGTTGTTTTACCCGATTGCCGCGGTCCGGTGATATTTACCGCCGGATATTTTTGCAAAAGCATCAATAAAACTTTCTCTATATTTCTATTAATCATATAATTAAATGTGGTTGGTGTAAATTTGCATGATCAGTGCAAAATTACACTTTTACATGTATCAATCGAAAAATTATAATCTGTCGCCGTCTAAATCCTGCGAATCTCTATGTTCCGGATAGTCTAAAGAGTAGTGAAGTCCCCTACTCTCTTTTCGTCTCATTGCATTTTTAATAATAATATACCCCACGTTAATCATGTTGCGCAATTCGCAAATTTCCGGAATGAGTATAGATTTTTTGTATAGCTCTTCTGTTTCTTTGTAAAGGTAAAATAATCGGTCTAATGCTCTCTGTAAACGAAGATTAGAGCGAACAATTCCCACGTAACTTGAAAGGATTGCCTGTAACTCTTTTTTAGATTGTGTAATCAAAATCATCTCTTCGTTCAACACAGTACCTGAGGTATCCCATTCAGGAACATGGTAACAATATTGAATATTAAGTGATTTTTCAACAGCTTTTAAACAGGCTCTGTGAGAAAACACTAAGGCTTCTAATAATGAGTTTGATGCTAATCGGTTAGCGCCGTGTAAACCGGTTGAGGCGCATTCGCCTGAGGCAAAAAGATTTAATATTGATGTTTCGCCCCATTCGTTAGTAGTAATTCCGCCGCAAGAGTAATGCGCAGCAGGAACAATCGGTATCATATCTTTCGTAATATCAATGCCAATGCTCAAACATTTTGCGTAAATATTGGGAAAATGTTCAAAAATTTCATTTTTTCTAATTTTTGTAGCATCCAACCAAACATGTTCTCTTCCGCTTTGTTTCATTTCGTTGTCAATAGCTCGTGCAGTAATATCTCTTGGAGCGAGTGAGCCTCGAGCATCATATTTATACATAAACTCTTTACCCGTTTCATCTTTCAAAACGGCACCTGTACCTCTTAATGCTTCTGTGATTAAAAAAGATGGCGATTCTTTGGGGTTAAACAGCGAAGTGGGATGAAACTGCACAAACTCCATCCCTCGCACATGCCCTTTGGCACGATATACCATGGCAATTCCATCGCCGGTACATACCAACGGATTAGTAGTATTTCCATAAACCGTACCAATTCCACCGGTAGCCATCATCGTAATTTTTGACAGTATTGTACGTACATTCTTTTCGTTTGGGTCGTAAACATAAGCGCCAAAGCAAGTCAAATCCGGTGTTCTGCTGCTCACATCCATCCCCAAATGATGCTGGGTAATAACTTCAATAGCAAGATGATTCTCTAATATTTCTATATTTTCATTTTGATGAGTGGCCAAAATTAGCTTTTGCTCTATCTCTTTCCCTGTTATATCTTTGTGGTACAACACTCGGTATTCGGAGTGTCCGCCCTCTTTTGCCAAAGCAAATTTTCCGGATTTAGTTTTATCGAAATTAACGCCCCACTCTATCAATTCCCTCACACGCTCTGTAGATTCTCTTATCGTTAATTCAACAATTCTTCTGTCAGAAAGTTCATCACCGGCAGCCATTGTGTCTTGAATATGCTTTTCGTAAGTATCCGGATGATACAATACGGCTGCTATTCCCCCTTGCGCATATTTTGTAGCCGTATCATCAATTTGAGATTTAGTAACCACGCATACTTTTCCAAAGTTTGCTGCTTTTAGAGCAAAACTCAATCCGGCAATACCGGAACCAATAACCAAAAAATCAACCGTTTTACGCATAATTTCGAGTGCAAATAAACATAAAATTCTCTGCATTACATATCCGATTGTACGAAACTAAAAAAAAACAGGAATTTTATGTTTATTTGCCTCCTATAATTTCATTTGTAAATAAATCTACTTCCATGTCATTATTAAGTTCGGTTAAAATAAAAATTAAATTGCTAAAAATCATTATTTTAACACTAATTTTTATATCCACCCAAACCGGCTTGCAAGCTGCAAACATTGTTAAAAATCCATTACAGATTGCCCAAGCAAAAAAAACATGGCAGTGTGGCAAGAACTTAACAGCAACTCTTGAGGGGACTACTTTAACAATTAGCGGAGAAGGAAGAATGGGAAATTTTGGGACCTGGGGAGAAAATACCCCTTGGGAACAACATAGAGGCAGTATTAGAAATGTAATCCTTAATGGCGTTACAAATATCGCTGCTTGGGCTTTTGCTGATTTTAGAAACCTTCATTCTATCACTATTCCAAAAGGGATAACAAGTATTGGCAGCCATTCTTTTTCAAAATGTAGCGCACTTACCTCCATCATTATCCCAAACAGTGTTGTAACAATTGAGGCAAGCGCCTTTTCAAATTGCACAAATCTCAGTACGATAAAACTTCACTATAATCTTACTACCATTGGCGATTATGCCTTTGGAAATTGTTTTGCACTTCCCACAATTGTTATTCCCGGCAGTGTTACGGAGCTTGGAAAAGCCATTTTTACCGGTTGTCGCACTCTACATACAATCACTATCTACTGTTCACAGCCGCCCCGTATTAAAGGAGATGGTGTTTTTGAAAAAAATGACCCTAAATATACTTCCTGTACTTTATTTGTTCCGCGTGGCACTGTTGAAACTTATAAAAAAGCTGAAGGGTGGAAAGAATTTAAAAATATAAGTGAAATGCAATAATATTTTAGAATCTTACCTTTATTCCTCCAAAGAAATTTATCCCCGCCTGAGGAAAATATCCATCCTCGTAATTTTCTTTACCATTTAAATAGTAACGATACAACCAAGCATTGCTCTCATACTTCGTGTTAAATATATTATTCACACTGAAAAACAGAGTTAAATTTAACTTTTTTAATGTTGGGATTTCGTATTGTAAGTTTAGGTTATTCACACAATATGGTTGTAAAATGTAATTGTTATCTTGCGAATTATCAATATATTGTTTGCTTACAAATTGTGTGGTTACATGAACGGCAAAGTTTTTAAACGGATAAAATTGACAAACATTAGATGCTACTATAGCTGGAGAAAACGAAATAGTGGTACTTTTCATAAATTTGCTTATATAATCATCGCCAGCATCCCAGTTTTCTATTAAGTGGTTATAATTTAGAATTTTATTCAAACTGAATGTACCGGCAATTTTCCAATGAAAAAATTTAACAGGCTGATAATTAGCAACTAACTCTAATCCTAAACGATAACTGTCTTTTACATTGGTCATAACGGAAGCGCCGGTAGAGTTTATTTCGCCCGTTAATACCAATTGATTGTTATATAACATATAATATGTGTTTGCATTGAATCGGAACTTATGGGTATTTAATGTATAACCCAATTCAAAATTGTAAAGGGTTTCTGGTAGGGGTGTTTTTTCAGGACGCGCATTTACTAAATCTGAACGGGTAGGTTCGCGGTTAGCAACTGCAAAAGAAAAATAAGTAGTGTGTTCGGTTTTTCGTTTTTTCCATGAGTAACTAAGCGCTAATTTAGGGTTTACGAAATTCTCCCAAATATGTTTTTGCGTAATGTCATACCGTTTATCGTTCGTTCCGGTAATGTTATAATTAATATAACGATACTGTAAATCAATATAGGCGAACCATCCTTTATAAGTATATCCTAATGAAGCTACGATATTTCCCTGCCATTTAGTTCCCACACCGCTATACCACTTGTAATTCGGAGATATAGTGTCTAAATATTTCCCCCAAATAATGGTTCCGTAATGTTTTCCATCATAATTATTTAGCGCAGCGCGGGCACTCAAAAACAAAATATGTTTTTCTTTTATTTCAAACTCTTTGGTTGCATTAAAAACCATTCCGTAAAAATAGTTATCCAAATATTTTCGAGTAATAAAATCACCTCTTCCGTCTGTTGTAATATTGGGCAATCCATACTCTGAGTATTTTCTTCTTTGCTTATATTGTTCATAGTAGCCAATACCCCTTGTAAGGTGTGTACCGATATTCATTTCAAATTTTTTAATTTTGTTTTTGTAATCGTAAAACAATTGATAATGGGTTTGCTGGTAATTGTCGGTTTCATTATCATAACGTTGAATGTTTCCGTTGGCATCTTTATATAACCCGCAACTGTTAAACCTGCGGTTGGTTTTCAATGAATCAGAAGGTACGCCATTCCAAGCTAATCCTGTTTTTTCATTCCCGTAAAAGATGTTCATTCTCAGTTTACTTATATTTTCTTTTCTTTTTTTAGAAAGAAAAACATCTCCGGAAAAAAACAGAGAATTTAAGTTTGCATGCGCGTTGTGAATATAGCCCTTACTTAATATATTTGAATAAGAAACAGTTACAGATGCCACATCTTTAATCATTCCAGAAGAGGCTGTGATGCTATTTTTAAAAGTATGAAAGGAACCGGCGGAAGTTAAAAGTTCAAAAAAAGGATGGTAAGTGGGTTGTAGTGTGTTGAAATTCATGGAAGCGCCAAAAGCGGCGGCACCGTTGTTCGACATACCTACGCCACGTTGCACGTTCAACGACTGCATTACAGAACCCAATGCAGGTAGATTAACCAACCATGTACCTTGCGATTCAGCATCGTTCAGTGCAATCCCGTTGAAAGTTACATTGATGCGGGTTTGGTCAATGCCGCGCAACCTCATATACGTATAGCCCAAGCCTGTTCCCGCATCGGATGTAGTTATCATGGAAGGAACAAGGTCAAGCAGATTGTTGATACTGCCATTTCCAAGATTATTTTGAATATCTGCACGGGTAATTGTAGTTGCAGAAAAGGTTTTTTCTAAGGATTCCGGAGCTTTAGTTAAAACGTCAACAGACATCAACTCTACAGAGTAAGTAGAATCGGTAGGGAGGTTTTGTGCATGAATGCAGAATGCAGAAAGCAGAAAGCAGAAAGCAGAAAGTGAGATTTGTGATTGGTACTTCATAACATAAAAATTTTAAATTAATAAATCATTAAATGTATGAAAAGGTACAGAAACAGTTTTGATTTTTCCTACGCCGGCATTATCCGGATCAGGTTCAATGGGTGTAATCTCAGCCTTTCGGCACCCCTTCATTTTCGGCGGCAAAAATAGTTTTTTATTCGTATGAACGCTTTTTTTTTAAAAAAGTTATTCAATTATTCCTGCTTTTTTTAACTTATTGGCATATTTAATGAAATCTGCTAATTTTTCCGGAATGATATGAAAATGAAGATTGATAGTAGCAGGATTTCGATTTTCAAGCTCTCTTTTTTTCAGATATACCTCAGAAAGAAAATCGTAGTGTAATACATCAGAAATTTTACACAAAAGATCAGTGTCAATCGTTTTGCTTTCAAAAATAGTGTAAATCCGAGTTCTTTGTATGCCAATTAAGCGTGCAAATTGAGAAATTGTCAACCCGCTTTGACTAAAAACGTATTGAATTATTTTCCCAATATGAATCTCTTCGTAATACATGGAGGCAATTTTTGGCAGTTTATTTGAGTTTTTTCACGCAAAGCGAATTTTGTTAAAAATGTTGAAGTGTCATAATTTTGCACATATTTTTCATTATTTTTAAAATAACGACTACAATGTGTCATAAAATCATACACTTCGTTGAGCCCATTTTTTTTAATTTAGAACCATTGAACCCGTTCCAAATATAGAAAAATTAATATTGCCAATATTATTTTTTTTCTATTTTCGCCACTAATTTAATAACCAACAACTATTGCGTATGAAATAAAAAAGTACATAAATATTAAAAGGCATTAGACTTGTTTCTTTGCAATCTGAAAATCTGGCGATAAGACGACTGCACTAAAAGAATAAGTTAAGTTGTCACGTATTGCGTGAACTTGACTTGATTTCTTGAGTGCAAGGTTACGCCAGATACCACAGATTGCGGGAAACGGTTAAGTTTCGCGCTTTTTTGTTTTAATAACCCTACTAATCACTAATCACTACATTATGCCCAACATCCTGCTTACCCAAAATTGTATCCACGCCTGCCCCTACTGCTCTGCAAATGAGGAGCTAAAAGAGTGCAAAGAGGAGGTTTTGTCGTGGGAAAACTTAATCTATATCGCCGATTTGTTTGAGTTTTCTAATGAAATGCAACTTTCCATAATGGGCGGCGAGCCAACGCCTCACCCACAACTTACCGACTTTATGCGCTATCTGCAACAACGGAATTTTAAAGTTGAAGTGGTTACCGGCAGTAGCTTGCCCCAGCAAGATTTTGCCATTAGCCCCGATATGCAAGTGTGGCCTTGCGCTCCGCAATGCAACCCAAAAAGAAAATCACTCTACGATTTCAACACC
>Ga0209737_10003952_pt1 | contig 10397 bp, 9 predicted proteins | sample TergutCu122P3_FD_187284 | JGI IMG/M metagenome (GOLD analysis project Ga0209737, IMG submission 187284) | Cubitermes ugandensis P3 segment gut microbial communities from Kakamega Forest, Kenya - Cu122 P3 (SPAdes) (version 2) | ecosystem: Host-associated > Arthropoda: Insects > Digestive system >...
TGTGTGTGTGTTTGTGTATATGTATGTATGTATGTATGTATGTGTGTGTTATGTATGTATCTGTTGTATGCATGTATGTATACTGACCATATTAGAATATGTAATGCTTCTGTGGAAAAGTCATTTACAAGAACAGTGGCTCCAAAAGATTTTCTCTTAAATAGATACTAAAGTAGTTGAGTTTGAACTGCAAAGACTAGTGGAAAGTTGTATTGAAACCCTCCTGAATTTCAGTTGTGCTGAGAGATAGACTGAAGGGATGAATCTGAGTACAGCATTGCCCTTCAGAGGCTGCAAGAGTGTCAGGACTATGGCTGCATAAAATTGTGCCAAAACTGGAATAAATAGAGAGCCAGTATTTTGCAGATAGTGTCAGGGTGACTGTCTTTTTGGACACTTTTGTTGTCATCCAGTGGTTGCTGTCTATTAAAGGAATGTACGTGAGAGTGTGTGTTTACTGTGGAACAAGTGAATTTTCAGCAAATAAAACAAAGCTGAGCTGTGCTGAGCTCAAAGAGCAACAAATGTTCTTGAGGTACTGGCTGGGTCATGCCTTATCATTCTCATTCTTTTCTGATCTTAAAGTTCTGATATTTTCATTCTCTCTCAGATGCAGGCCTGTAGCTAGACCATAAACACAGTGGGTGCAGTGACCACAGAATTAACATATGAATTACTTTATGCATTCTCCAACACCACACAAAAATGTCTGGCATATACATATATATTTGAAACTGAGTTGTTTCAAACTATTGCAGTTCCCCAGTGGCAACATGTGAATTAGGTAGTGTGTCACACTTTTTTTAACAGGCTGTTGAGCATGTTTGTCTTTGATATGTTGCAAATTCCTAGTGCTTGTGTACAGATATGTAGAGTGTGCTTTGCAGCCACTTGCACCACCCTGGCTGCAGGCCTGCTGAGATGTTAAATGAGTCAGTGTAATGCCAGAAGTATGATCATGGTCATCAAGTCCAAAAGCATGTGCATGATTTTCTGCAGAGACTTCAAGAAGCTTGGCATCTCAGTTCAAGAATCATGTGCAGTGAAGGATGGAAATATCTGGAATTCAGATTTAAATATAAACAAACAAAGAATCAGAATCTCTTGTAACTTATATTCAATTTGCATAAGAAAATATTATGACATTTTTTGCATGATCCTCATGGTTAATTCTATGGTGGTTTTTCAGATAGGCTTTTAAATAATTCATAAGCTATGCAGTGTGGAGATTGGGCTTTGAAGTCTGAAGTTTTAGAGTGAAACTTGAACTTCACATTAGGTATAAAGGATGCTGGTATTGCATATAGAATATCCCCTGGCATGTACTAATTGGTCCGTTTTATTCACCACTGGATTCCTGATTATGTCATTTAATTACAGGCATAACAAATGATGAGCAGTGTGCCTCACGTATAAGTAATCTAGTGCAAGACCTACCAGAACATCACAAGTCTACCCTGCACTTCCTTATGGTACACTTCTGTCAGATCTGCCAGCTGCAGTATGCTCGTGGAATGACAGGGCCACCCACACATATAATTGATTTTCTGTGTCATGCCTTCCTTAGACCTCCGTGGGACAAAGCTATGTAAGATGAATGAGTTTTTTCTTGTCTTGTCTTTTTTTTTTATCATTCATTAAACAGAGTACTTTTTATTGCCATACTGAACACTGCAGAGAGGGTGGTAATATTGGTTGCTATGCAGCATCAGTGTTGTCTGCTGTACAGCAAGCAGCATGGCAATTACAAAAATATTCACTGTACAGAGTCTATTTGAAGAGTGAGTAGATTTATTTATTTGTTTATTTATGATCTATCTAGTGATTCTTTCAGTTTCTCATACTATATGGGATTGACTGGTAGATATGTATTGTAGACAAGCTACATCACATATGAGTTTCTATATTCGCAGTGATATGGTGTTTCATACAAAAGCTTGTCTTCGCATAATTGAAATATTGCTGCTCCGTGTTGACTGGGGTGTGGAAAGGCCACAATTTGCAGCTAAAACAAAAAGCCGCAGTATTCTTGATGTTGAGATCGATGTTGGCGAGTGCCCATCATCATTACACGATGCTGAGTGGTACTGGGGGAATATCAGTAGGTGAGTTATTTTTAAACTGTAGTAATGTATTTTAACTTAAAAACGGGATCTGTCATTTCTGTCCAGGACCAGAAATGGCAGGAGGAAAATTTTAAATGAACATCAAACAGTGAATAAGAGGTTGGGATAGGAATGTAATAAAATCACAGTTCTGGGCAGTGGTAAAGACAGATTAATGTAATTACTGTGGAACTGCTCTGGTGATGACGCATTATCCAGGATAATCAACCCATAGAGGTTGAAATGATTTAGGAGAAGAGGAGAGTATGCATATTTGTTTCATATAGTAATTCATTTGAACTAAATAATTGACTAGCAACTAACAAACTAGCCAGCCAACCACCTAACTATAGGAAAACTCCAATTTTACATTTTTGTGGGGACCAACCAGTGTTGTATAAAGTCTGGAAATCAATGTTTGTATGGGTATTTGGCTGGAACCATACAGAAAGTGTGGAAAATTGAAGAAAATGCAAAATGTAGAGAAGGAAAATCAGGGATTTACTTTAACTTTGTGGAGCAGATACTTCTTGAAAACTCGGCTCATTGAGATATTCTTTACATTGTATGGAACTCAGAGGGTCATCACTGCATTCACAGGACACTCCCCCAATATTTGTTCCTATCCTGAACCCCATCAATCCAGTCCTTGCCCTCCCATCCTGTTTATTGAATATCAGTCTTAATATTATCCTGCCATCGATGCTTTGGTTTTTTAAGTGGTCTCTCCACTGAATCCCTGTATGCACGTCTCCTATCCTCCATATGTGCTGCATGCCCCATCCATCTCATTCTTCCTGATTTGATCACCTGAATGGTATTGCCAATAGGAATCAATGAAATGAATTCAAACATGCTGTGCCATTGGCCTCGTCTAAAGCACGTGTTGCTTTGCATCTGTCTGTCTAATGCACATGCAGAGAAAGAGATGAAGGGGGATGGGGTTCATTGAGGTCCTTGCTAAGCTGTGAGCACCATTACATAAAGTTTGGGAACCATCACTTGTGCTTCAGCTTTTTTACATTTAGTTGGCATCAGAACTTTATCATGTTTTTTCATTACAGTATATTTATGTTTATACAATAAGTGGCAGTTTTTAAAAATCAGTATGCTGATATTATAAATATTAATTGTGTGTTCTTATTCTAGTGCTCTGAAAGAAAAACAAAAAAACAAAAATCATGAGGTGTGAAGCAGAATGGATATTTTATTTTTGGAAGTGTTACATGTGTTGAGATGTTTCTGTACAATTTCAGAGTTTATTCATATAGTCATATAAACAGAGTTACAATCATTTCAGTTTTTTTAACAAGAAGTTATACTATCTTGGAAATTTCAGAGAAGAAGTTAATGAAAAGTTTATGGATAAACCAGATGGAACTTTTTTAGTGCGAAATGCATCAAACAAAAGTGGTGAATATACCTTGACCCTACGGAAAGAGGGAACTAACAAATTGATCAAAGTCCTTCAGAGAAATGGCAAGTATGGCTTCTCAGAGCCATTTAAATTTGATACTGTCACCGAGCTTATCCACCATTATCGCACCACATCCTTGGCACAATACAACTCAATGCTGGATATCAAATTGCTTTATCCAGTGTCACGAAAAGAAAAGGTAAGAATGAAGTATCATTGTTTAGAAATTTCCAAAATATATAAGTTTGTCAGAAATCAATTGTTAATGGAGGAAAAATGCTAAGCTTCAGATAATTTCTACATCTCAGGATTTTCCTGCATGAGTACTGACTTCAGTATTGTTTGTAGGTATGTTATATAAAGACCTCCAAGACTGTGTCCTAATTTCTCAGTTGGAGGATTGATATACAAGTTATAAAATGTGAGAACATGTCATAATCTTTTGTGGATGTAGGGAGGTTCAGTGTGGGTTGTTGCTAAGGTTTGCATTTACCAGTTTAAAATACAAGTATAACAAACAGAAAAGAAGTTGCACTTTGTCTCAGTTCTGCATGTCTCTGCTGTATGTTGTTATTCAAAAGGAACCGCTTGTGAAGTTTACTGGACAAAGAACCCACATATCTAAGGAACACCAGTCGGTTCTTGGTCAGTGAAGTACTGATAGCAATCCTGGCTGCTTAGACTCTGGCATGCCAACATATTTTCAAGTCCTTCAAGAAAACTGCTATTGTTGCTTGTATAATCTTGACCACTCCATGGACTGTTACCGTCCTAACATTGCTTCCATCTCAGAACCTGTGGAATGTCAGTGAAACAAGCTTCATCTCCATTTCATTTGAACATGCTTGTTGAAATTCTGAACAACAGCTCATAATTTGCACACTTTTCAGCTATATTGTTTTGCAATGGAAGCAGTTAAATGTCTGCTACAGTAAATATTTTGTGATTTGGCAATGAATGCAGAGACATGACCCACATTTCTGCACCAAATAGTGCATTGGTAATTTTATTCAGAGTTCCTCTATGGAATGAGGTAGGGGGAGAAATGGAGTTGATGGCATGACAGGGCAGAAATTTAAGACTGTGGTCACCTTTTTTCTTAGTACAGTAGAATTCCTTTAGTCTGGTATCCACAGGACCAGACAGGTACTGGATACTGACCTATGTTCTTACAGTTAATTTTTTGTTACTGCTCCTATACTTGGGGTACACAACTAATCAGAGGAGTACTCCATTTGAATATCTGCATCAGCTTTTGGTTCAGGGGCTTTAGGGTCCTTTTTTATTTCTTCTGGAGTCTCTTCAGTTTTTACCAGGGATGCTGAAGGATGAGGAGACTGCGGATCAGGAGTCTGTGTAGCCAATTAAGTTGATGGAATAGGAGACAAGGGTTGGGAGATACCACTTTAGTCAATCGAGAGACACTCTCAGAGGACTTTGGACTGTTTTCCTGAACTGCCAAAGTATCAGATTCTGGATTACAGTAATTCTTTAGTATAAAATATCTGTATACAAATTAGGCATTGGTTTGTAGCAGGATTCAGGATGGTGAATTCTGATTCCTAGTTGTGAAGGATGAATGTTTTACTGACTTTCATGTGTTTTGGTTGTGCTCAAATTTTGATAATCATTAAACTGAGAAGGAGCAATGCAAGTTGTCCTTTAATATCACTTACAGCTTTCAAAGGACAAATCCTCATTTTAAAACCAATAATATTCCAATCTGTAAAAGAAATGAAGTTACTGACATGAATGTCACTCATGCTTCTATGCCAGTATTACCATATTTGACTGCTGGTTGCAGTGGATGTATTGTTGCCATTGTGCAATTTTTAAGAACTGTTTTCTTTTCCGCCAGTAATAAGTGCCAGTGACTTTCTAAAAGCATAGGGTCTTCCCATGCCTGTACCCACTAGATATTCTTGTGAATAGGGCGCTTGTCAGTTTTTCCCTCACTAAAGTAAATGTCTGCACCTTTGAGTGTTGGCCTTGGCATAATGTACAGACCTTTAATTCTTCATATGCTACCAGCCTGCATACACCACACTGTCTTGAATGCATATACAGGTACTATAAATTTAAAATCCCTCCATTGTACACAGTAGTTGGAATTTGAATGCTGTCTTCCTTGAAGGGTTAATATAGTTATGCGTAATTCTTATTTTGCAGGGGCATGATGTTCCTGGTTTAGGTGATACAGTGTCAATTGCTGAGAAGCTTATGAACATCCACAAAGAATACACAGCTAAAGTAAAAATGTATGAAGCTTACTCAGAAGACTTTCTATGCACGAAACGGGATATCTGTTTAAAACAATATGCTTTGGAAGCCTTCCAGGTGGCTGTGAAAACATTTGAGGACCAAATTATCTTACTGGAAAATTTCCAGAAGAGTACACAAGCAAGTGAAATGTGGAATGCTTATGACAGCATTAACTTTCTGAAGTGTCACCTGAAGAGCATAGAAGATGGCCGAAGACAGGCAGAAGACAACCTGAAGCAGCAGTTTGCATTTAGTCACACCTTAAAAAGAGAGATGGATTCATTGAAGCCAGACATAATCCACCTCTTCAAGCTTAAGGAGAAATATCAAGGGTAAGAAAACTTTAAGGGGTTTGTAATCAAAATTGGTGTTCAGACTTAATGCCTTTATTCAGTTCCCACACAGTACATTACTAATATTGGCAAAATCAAATGCTTGTTTATGAGCGTATATATGTGCAGGGAATGTACAATTACTAAGTTAACTTGTATCATGTAATGACAAACAAGCCATATATATACTGCATATTTCAGTTATAGTTATATATCAACATGTTTCTTATTCACTGTTCAATTACAGGCATCCTCTGTGGAATGTCTCACCAGTTAAATGTTATTCCAGTAGAACGCTTTATGGTTTTTAATACCCAGACTTCATAGAACATACATATCTCTCAATACATTTTTCAGCCAATGCTTGTCTAGGAAAAATTTTTATTAGCTTTCCAAAAACTCAATACAACATTTTTAACAAAATAATGTGCATACAAACTGTACATGTTACCGCATATGAAGCAACTTTTTAACTTACTTACTTCATACCTGCTTACTCCATGGAGAAGAGTTCTTCTTGAGAAGCTAACCTGTTTTCAGCTAGTCAAGAAATTCCCCACATATTATGGAACCTGAAGGTTCATTACCGCATTCACAAGTGCCCCACACCTGTCCTTATCCTGAACCAGTCCTTATCCCCACATCCCACTTCCTGAAGATCCATCTTAGTATTATCCTCCCATCTATGCCTGGGTCTTCCAAGTGGTATCTTTCCCTCAGTTTCCCCCACCAAAACCCTGTATACACCTCTCCTCTCCCCGTTTATCTTTTATCCCCACCCATCCAATTCTTCTCAATTTTATCACGCGAACAATATTCATATCATATCATATTTATTCACCTTCCATTGATCTTTACAGATATGGAATCAGTCACAGTCTACATAAGTATGCAAGGCATTTGTCATAATACAATAATACAGTAATACAATAGTACAGTATGTATAGATACATAAGATGAATAATGACGGCAATAAAAATATGTATAAATTAAAATTATAATTGAATAATTCTCTATTAATCATAGAGGTAAAAAAAGGTAAAAAAAAAACATCAGAAGATCCATAATCATTAGGAAGTAAGTTGGTAATATTCGTCGAGACTATAGAACGCATGTTCTATAAGGTAGGTTCTTAGTGCAGATTTAAAGCGCTTAGCATCTTTAGATAGCATTTTAATGTTTAATGGTAAGTGGTTGTAAATCTTACTTCCAGGAAAAAAAACTCCTTTTTGCACTAGTGTTAGATTTGTGGAAGGCAAATGTAAATTATGGTTATGTTGTGTATTAATATCATGAATCTCAGAATTAGATATAAAGCAACTTCTATTCTTGTTGACAAAAACAAGTAATGAGAAGATATATTGGGACGGAAGTGGTAATATTTGTAACTTTTTATAAAAATCACGGCATGAGTCGCATCTACCAGAATTTGTAATAACTCTTATTATCCTTTTTTGAATTTTAAAAATACTGTCACTAAGATGAGAATTACCCCAAAAGATAATAACATAAGATATAACTGAGTGAACATAGGAATAATAGATCATTTTCATTACATCTAAAGACATAAATGGCTTTATTGCCCTTATTGGACAACAAGCCTTATTTAGTTTTGATGTTAGTCTAGTAATGTGATCCTTCCATGACAATGTACTATCAATGATTAATCCCAAAAATTTGGTACTATTAATATTAGTAATTATTGTATTAGAAGAAATTATTTGCATATTTATTTCATTATGTTTTTTTCATTATGTTTTTTTTGTTAAGAATTGCAAGAAATGTGTTTTATCACAATTCAGTGTTAACAAATTACTCTGGAACCAACTGAGCGCTTCAATCAAAACTAAACTAATATTACTTTTAAATTCCTCAGGACTAGTGTTTGATATAATAATGCTCGTATCGTCCGCAAATAATATGGGGTTAGCTATTTTGCTTATAGTTAATGAAAAACATTTATGTAAATGAGAAACAGTAACGGACCCAATACAGAGCCCTGCGGAAATCCATGTTGTACATGTTCCCACTTAGAAGATACTTTATTAAGCTTAATATCTTTCATTGCGACCCTCTGATGCCTATTTTCTAAATACGATCTCATTAATTTATTTACTATACCTGAAATCCCATAAAAATCCATTTTAGCAAAAAGTATGTTATGGTTAACACAATCGAATGCCTTTTGCAAGTCACAGAATAATCCACCAACAAAATTTTTCCTATCTAGTGATGACAACACATTGTTTAAAAGTGTGTAAGTTGCCATTTCAATAGATAATTTTTCTCTAAAACCAAATTGTTCATTGACCAATATATTATTATTAATTAAGTGACAATAGAATCTTGTATAAATGATTTTTCAATAATTTTAGAAAATGATGTAAGAAGTGAGATAGGCCTGTAGTTGGAAAATTCAGTTTTATCACCTTCCTTATATAAAGGCTTTACTTCCGAAAATTTTAATCTATCAGGAAATATACCTGTTGACAGAATCTTATTAAATATGTATGTTAAGGGTGATGAGACATAAGGAGTACTGGGTGAGGAATACAGATCATTAAGCTCCACATTATGTAGTTTTCTCCACTCATTTGTTACCTTGTCCCTCTTAGGCCCAAATATTCTCCTCAACACCCTAAGCTTACATTCCTCCCTCAGTGTGAGCATCCAGTCTTTGTTAACAACCATATCAATTTTTTTTTGTGATGAAACAATGTTTTAAGCATTTTACATCCTAACATAATAGTTTGTTACTAATATATAGGCATTTTCCTGTGTTTTAGTTACATTTTAGGAAAGTGGTTGGAGGTTTGGGGTTAATGTAATGCATTATAATTTTTCCAGTTTAAAATAATGGGAAATAAGTTCCCAGTTAGCATATTCACACAGAACTTCTGATTTTCAGGAATGGATTACTGATGTTAAATTGGAGATGGCTGCATTGGTTTTTTGTAAGAGTGCTGCAAGTTTCTTGATGCAGAAGCAGATGAAAATGTGTTACTGAAAGTTACACGATAACGTAATTTGACAACCTGCGGCTTGGTTCTAAGTGGACATCCATAATATTACTTTCATGTTGTACTTGGCTTTACTGTGTATACATGTTTTATATTTTTAATTTTTATTTTTTTTATTATTTTTTGAAAATGTTAGTTCTCAAGACAGACCCTAGATGATATTTTGCTGATCTGTTTTAAACTTTTAATAGTGGCCAGTTTATAATGTAATTGCAAATTTTATTGTTACACAGGTGGCTAAAGCAGCGTGGAATAAGGCAGCAAAGTATCTCACAGTTTTTGATGACTGAAGAATGTTCTGCAGTGTCCTTGGAACATCTGCAGTCAGATATGAAGGTGGAGGATTTGCCACATCAAAACGAGGAAACCTGGCTTCTGAAGGAATGTAGTCGTAAGAATGCAGAACGCTTGCTGGCTGGCCAACCTGATGGCACATTTCTTGTCCGTCCAAGCCGAACTGGGCAGTTTGCGTTGTCGATTGTGTAAGATTTTTTTTTTTCTGAAAAAATCTGTTTGTCCTTGTTCCCCCCCCAGTTTCTGCACTAAATTTGTTGTCTCTTTCAGCTAATATAAACAGATTAAATGTACCTTGCATGATAGGATGTCCCAAAACACTGGTAAGGAATTACCACTGCTGGCTGCGTAATAGAGAAGAACACTATTCTCTTTTTAAACGTACTTTTGCTCACACTAGTTTGAACTTGCATCATGTAAGATCATATAGGTTATATTAACCTGTCATATTCATAGCAACTACACAGAAAATTCACTTCAATTCAGTATTGATGTCACAGACCCTTCTGCTAATAAGAACTCACAGAAATGTTGGCACTCTTATCCAAAAGGTAAAATCTAATGATCAGTAATATTTGATCAAGAAAGTATATTAATGTCACCAAATAAACAAACCATTTCATCATCACAGCAAAATATAAATCAATAATTTCAACTCCAATCAAAGAAAAAATAATACAAGTATGATGTATTGGTTATTTGCAAGCAGCTCAGTTTCATGAATGAAATAAGAATGTTTGTAAGGTTGTGTTTAACAAATTTATATTGTTCTCAAGGAAAGCAGTTATGTGATAAAAGAATTCACCTTTTATCTGATAGGTTGTCACCTCAAGTTCTCTCCTGTTTGAAAAGAGCCAACAGACTGCCAACTTATACAGGGTGTCACAGGAGGAATGGACCAAACTTCGGGAGAGTGTTCCTTATGTTAAACTATACCGATATAACCCAAAACACCTATATCCAAAGT
>Ga0209737_10003953_pt1 | contig 10396 bp, 11 predicted proteins | sample TergutCu122P3_FD_187284 | JGI IMG/M metagenome (GOLD analysis project Ga0209737, IMG submission 187284) | Cubitermes ugandensis P3 segment gut microbial communities from Kakamega Forest, Kenya - Cu122 P3 (SPAdes) (version 2) | ecosystem: Host-associated > Arthropoda: Insects > Digestive system...
TACGAGTAACAGTCTTAGTGACTTCTGTTTGGCATGCAACTACCATGACCAAAGTAAGAACACATGCAATAAGAGGTGGCCAAATTGATTTCTTCATTTCGTCTCCTTTTTGTCTGGGCACAGCTCATTGGTTTGCTGGCAAGGCAACAATCGCTGTCTGGTTATATAACCAGACAGCGATTGTCAATACCGTGTTATGAAAGGACTATTTTACAGCTGATCCACCCAGGTTTATCTGTATTTACAATTGCAAGACTACCGCCAGCATAGCCACTTGGTATACTAATTGTCCATAACGCGCCTGTAACGCCCGTGGCACTTGAGTTGGTCGGTATAACATAACCCCCACCAGAATTCTTCATAATCCAATAGAATCTTAAATTAGATGCTTTCCCAGACGGAGAACCTAATGTCACATTGCTTATGGTCATACTCGAAAAACCAGTTCCAAAATCGACAAACTGACAAGCCAGAGGGTTCACGGCAGGAGAAGCGCTTGGACTTGAGTAATTAATATACCCAGGTTTAGAAGTCATGGTTGGTGATGCATACACATATCCTACATAAGTTGTATGGGGGACATAATTGTTTACCCAAAACTTTGCAAACACATCCTCGAAGCTCTGGCTGGGAGAGTTTATATTCTTCATTACATAGTCGATCGCGTTATAACAATCGCGAGTCGCCGTATTTTCAATAATGGCCCGCATAGAAGCATCTTTGGCTGATTGGGATGTTCCGCTATGATGTAAATATATATACAACGGAAACAGAGCTGTTCCATAGGGCTGCTGGCCTGTCAGCGCTGTGTCTGGCGAACTCAAAAAATCATTTATCTCTTTATTACCGTTACCAACAGTACCGTACTGTCTACGTGATGCCCAGCTAGCAAAGGACTCCTTGAACCAATTGTCTAAGTAGTGGAGCCACTTGTATGAATTCTGTATTGCATGGAAATACTCATGCGTGAGAACTGATTTCAGATAGTTTAGGTCAGCCGTACCAATATAATACAAATCGATTAATCCGTATACCTCAAACCGCGAAGCCCCAGCACTACCAACGAAAGTTATTGCTGAATATTCATTCAACCACGTGCTAGTGTCAATATACACTTCGTAATGTGAGCCGCTCGAATAAGGCTGGTTGTACCCCAATTGAGTTACAAACAAAGCAAGCGTATCGTTGAGGGCATCGTAGATTTGTTGAATCACTGGTGGAGCGCTGTATACTAACCCACTGCAGAAAGGATCATCGTAAGAAATACTAAAATATCCAGTACCGCTTGGACCACGATAGTATGGTATGCCGCGAGACGGAGATGGCGAAACTACAGACGTTAGTTCGTCTTGTTTATCCATGGGTAATTGGCTTCTGAATTCAACGTCTTCATATAGGGCAACAAGTTGAGTCGCAAGAAAAGTACCATGTTTGCCAAAAGTCCTCGCATCGTAGATTTCGAGAAAGAAATCCAAAGCTTCTTCCTTTGTGACTTGGTTTTCTTTTAGGGCATTAGCAACTCGCTCAATAGGATTAGTGTTGTTCGACAAAGTGAATTCGAAAAACTCTACAACACCATAGATAACAACAGAGCCGCTTACTCTGTAGGTGTCATCAAATATGGCAGATCTGGCGTTGGAGATGGTATCCATAGTAACGGAGTAAGGAGCAAACACCCTCTCATTTTTGGCATTAAGGATGTCTACGCGCACCCCACCTGTCACTGTATCGTCATATGAAATGACAACATCATCTATTACAGACAAGCATATGGAGTGGCTGCTCTGAGAGATATCCCCGCAGAATATCGTGTCTTTCTCTACGCCTACTCCTTTGGGCAATGTTTCTAAATCTATTATGACCAAGAAAAGCTCAGACGGCTTTTTGAAAGTCACGGAGCCGTCTGACTTGGTTACTACGGAAGAAGCAAAGCCATGGACGTATGTGGAACTTCCTGTTGTCGGATCTATGCCATGTAATACTGCATTATAAACATCAATCTTGATACCAGAAAGGTCAATTGCCTTGATCCTGCTTGCAAAATCGGAACTTGCGCTATCTTCTAGCAGAACAATGGTAAAAGAGCCGTAGTTAAATGGGACTGCGATAGCTGAACTAAAGCTTGTGAATAAAAGAACCGAGGCTAAGATGATAGATATAAGAATTCGCTTAATTCCAGACTTGGCATAATGCCTCATGACCGATACTCCTTTTACAGATTATTTGGTGATATAGATTACTACATAATCACGATAACATGCTAGCGGCAATCTAGCATAGGGCCAAAAGCTTGTCAATGCCACTGGATAGAATGGCGTCTCCTGTGAACTGCCTCTTTATTACACCCTCTGCAACGGATCCGTCGCAGATAAGAGCAGTTTTCCTTGCATGATGGGTGATGCCGCAGAGCTGGGAATAAAAGATGCCGAGTTTGTCTTTGACAAAGGTTTCGTCACTGAGCCAAACCTTGCCCGCGTTGCTAAGGCCGGGCTGCGCTTCGTAGCCCCATGTCCTCCTTCAAGAAAAGATGTCCGGACACTGCTCGACGAGATCGGAGAAAAGGTGAAAGAGCCTGCAAATTGGATCGGCGAGGAGAGTTGCTATGGAATGCGGACAAGGTTTGTGCTGTTAGGCAGGGCGCTTTTTGCACATATCTTTTACGACTCTGCTCGTTTTGCTGAACATGAGCGCATACTGTATACCCATGTCGACAGGCTTCAAAAAGAGCTCGAGGGATTTATCACGGCACGTGTTCCAAAGAGGTATCGGGACTTCTTCCACCTGAAAGAAACCAAGGCAGGCAAGCTCACCGGTTTTTCCCGCAATGAGGAGGCTTTTGCCCGGGCTCTCTCTGCGGCCGGATTTGTGGTGTTCCTTACAAACAACGAGAAGCTTGGCCCGATAGACGTGTTGCGCCTGTATCGCCGGCGAGACGATATTGAGAAAGCTTTCTGTGATCTTAAAAATGCCGTTGATTTCAAAAGGTTAAGAACTCACTCACAACCATCAACTGACGGCAAGACATTTGTCGGATTTGTAGCCCTGGTATTGCGCTCCCATATTCTCAAGCTTTTACAGGGCAGCGAGAGCACCAAGGAAATGACGAGAAAGAAAGCCCTGTTTGAGCTTAGCAAGTGCCGCTATGCAGTCACAAGCGGCGAGCAGAAAAGGTATCTTCCTGTCACGAAAACCCAAAGAATCATATCAGAAGCTTTGGGCATCAGCCTTGTATAGGAAAATTCATGCGGAGATTAGGAGCACCAGAAATCATGGCATGAACAACGAAATGGAAACACTTGAAAACGCACTCGAAAGAAAGATGAAAGAACCTGGCTTCCGTGCGGAATTCGAAGCTCTTGAGCCGAAGTTTGCTATCATGCAGGCCGTGATTGACGCCGGAAAAAGATCCGGTCTTGCTCAAAAGCAGTTATCCGATAGAATCGATATAGACCAAGGAGATATCAGCAAAATTGAAATCGGAGGAGCTAATCCAACGCTCAACACTTTGAAGCGGTTGGCCTCCGGCATGGATATGAGGTTGAAGTTGGAGTTTGCGCCTATTGAGTAGATGCGCTTAGTTTTCAGTAGCGATTCATTGACTTGATATCAGCCCCACCTGAGCCTGCCGTTTGTCCTGTCGAAACTAAATCTTGATAACTTTCTCGGCCTCAAGCATGGCGTTCACGATGTCATACATGTTGCCGACGATGCCAACCCGAAGCTTTTCCACGATATCGTAATACGTAAGGCAGGTGCCGCAGGACATGATTTGTACCCCGTCTTCTACAAGAGCCTCTAAACTGTCAAGCACGTCTGAATCTTCAATGGTAAGCTTGACCCCGTTGTTGATGAATAAAATCATTTCCGGTTTGGGCTCGCTGTCATGCATTGTATTTAGAAAAGCCTTCATCAAGATCGATCCCAGGCGTTCGTCGCCTTCGCCAAGCTTATCGGTGGTGATAAACACCACCACCCCACTTTTTGGAGCGGTTACCGCGGCATCTGCTTGTTTTGTCACCGCATCGGGATTTCTCGTGATATGCAGGTGGAATAATCCACCACCTTTGTCCTCTATCTCAATCTTATGTCCTTGGCTTGAGGCGAAACGGCGCACATTATCACGACTGACAATGCTGTCCACAACTACTATCAGTTCATTGTTTCCGGCCTCAAGTGCTTTTTTGGTATCGATAATAGGCTGGGGGCAACCTTGCTTACGGCAATCCAGCTCCTTAACCATAGGGGAGTCTCCTTCCTGCAGATGCGATAGGTGATACAGTCTATGCCGGCTTTATTTGGGAGGCGTTAGCTCTAAGGTTATGACATCGCCTTGGGTTTTCCCCGCAACAGTATATCCCTTGCCCTCCGCCAGCCTGGTGGCATGTTCACGGGCTGTTTCGGTATCAACTTTCATGACAATGGTTTCACCGGGATGAGCGGCAATGGCTTTCTGCAGCTTTACCAGGGGGATTGGGCACGACAAACCAAGGCAATCCAGTTCGAACATTTCTCTCTCCTTGTATCACGCTAAAATACCTTTTGGCGCCAAGTCCAAGCGTAAATCGCAAACCACGCGCCCGGCGCCATTGGCTATTTATTATCGGTATAGCAAACACCGCTCCATGAACAATAAAACTCTTTAGCCACGCGCGGAAATTGATCAATGATCTCCATCACTTTGGTGGCCGGGTTTGGGTTAGCCAGCATGCCGGCAGTGCGGTTCGTCCGGCAAGCGAATATAGCCGCATCTTTAGGCGCAAGTCCGGAATACACTAAACCGGAAACAAGTCCGGTGATGGTGTCTCCCGTGCCTCCGATCGGCTCCAAATGCGGTATATTCGGCTCGTTGATTGAGCATAGAATCTCCCCGCCCTGGGCGACATAGTCGGTCTTGCCCTTTACCAGAAGCAATTTTGCGGCGCTGCCGTGCCTAAAAGCATCGGTAATTTGCTGCGGCACCATAGAGGCATCGCTGTCGAAAAGATGCTTGGCGATGTAAGCAGGGTGAGTTGCCTCCGGGTCTGCCAGGAAAGCAATTTCTGATGGGTCCGGTGTGAAAATATCAAATTCCCCGGCAAGCCCGGCCCCCTTAGCCGCATACATGGCACCGGCATCGGCAATGAGAAATGGTCTTTTGGAGCAGCTTTTAACGGCTTCGATGAACTTCCGCATGAGCACCATGATAGGCATGGTATAGTGCATGGTGATGTAATCCGGCTTAAGATCTCCAATGTGTTCGATCAGATATTGATAAATATTGCGCGTACCGACGCCTTCGCCGATGTCGCCCGCGACCAATACGTGTGGCGGCTCTTCTTTGAAGTGAGTGGCGATAGCGAGTGCCGCCGAAATCATGGCTCCGGTACCCTGAGTGCGGGAGAATTCTCGGCCGTCAGCCTTGAGCTTATCACCCTCGCGGCTTACTTGGCCAAACGTTAAAGGAAAATCTTTGTAAGGCAGCGTTCCAAAAAGGATCATCATGACAGGCTCCCTCCTTCATATAGGCGTATGGCTTCTTCGTAAGCACGCTGCAGCATGGTAGCACAGAGGGTGAAGCCGATATCGCGTGGCTGAGGCGCCTCGCGCAGGGTCTTGTCGACCATCTCTGCATTAAGATACGGGATATCCGGGCAACCGCCTCCGGAAACATTTACCACCATTCCACTTTCCTTTTCAAAAGAGAGCTTCATGTTGCCCGCCTTAATCATGTACCACTTTCCGTAATCGGTTATCTTCAAGACCTCGCACAGCGCCGAGGCACCCTTGGTAAGCGGCATGAATTGAACGTACGGCACATCTTTTTCTTTGAACAACCGTTCGATACCATGTTTCTCCACGAGGTTTATTTCCAGCGCTAAATCGCAGCCCATGCGCAGCTGGGGAGGCGGGGCAATAAGTTTTACCTCGTAGCCCGCTGCTTTCACGGCCTTCTCGCCTTTCATGGCTCCGGCAACATCATGAAAGATGATAATTCCGTCGCCGACGAATTTAGTGCCCTTGGGAGGGGAAGTGCTCATAACAAATACTCCTTCTGGCAAGATTGTTTGTTCATTTTATCATGCCCGTTCGCGCATGGTAAAGCCAATTACAAGACACGCGGTTAATCCTATTACGAGCGCCCAAGGCCCAAGCGCGCCTGGTCCTGTACCGCTCGAAGCAATGCCGAAGTTCATGGCAACAGCACTGCCTACGAGTAACCCAATAACGGTCATTCCGGCATCGGTATCACCCTCGCCCGTCATGACCAACTGGCGCATGGGACAGCCACCGGCAAGTACAGCTGCCAAGCCAACGAGGGCTAATCCGCCGGCACCCAAGAGAAAATCTGTCCAACGAATATTGCCTGCCGCATCGACTCCGGGAAGAGCAATGGGCTGGCCGGTAAATCCCCAGTGATATGAAGCTACCCCCGTCGCCGTTGCAACCCCGCCTTCTCCAAAAAAACCGACGGCATAGTTGGTTGCAAGTACACCGATAAATAACCCCACTATTCCCAAGAAAAGATAGGTATCTTTTACTAAAAAGAGATCCCGCCATGCGCCCGTGGAACAAAAACGTACGCGCTGGGCAACAAAACCGATAAACAGCCCTACCGCCAAAGATATCCATACGGCAGGATGCAATGAGCCGGGCCCGCCCTCGCTTGATCGTATAAACGAGGCATTGAATACCAAGAGTACTATCAATGCGGCAAAAATAGCCGGCATAATCCAACCGGCAATAGTATAGGTGCGCTGGGAGCGTCCCAAGGTAAACCCCTTGCGAAGAAATATCGTGCCTGTAGTTATGCCGGCCATTAAGCCGACAAAACCGATAAGGACCGATAGGTCTCCCCCGCCAAGTCTGATTACCATGCGCCACGGACAACCCAAAAATACCAAAGCTCCGACAGCGATAAAAAAGCCTAGGGCGAAACGCACCAAAGGCGCTCCCCCGCTACGCACCTTAAACTCGCGGAAAAGCAGGGCTGCCGCCAAAGCCCCAAAAACCAGTCCGATGATTTCCGGGCGCAGATACTGTACCGCAGCAGAAGAATGGAGTCCGACACCGCCTGCGATGTCACGTAAAAAACAAAGACTGCAAAATCCCATGTTGGGAGGGTTGCCCCATTTAACCAGAAGCGAGGTGAGCACGCCAAAAGCTAAACCTGCGTACAAAATGAATGCTTTACGGGATGTCAGTGCGTTTTTTATCCTGTCAACTCTCTTCACAATTGCTGCCTGTTCCCTCCTGTACGATAAGTTTTTTTTCTGGGTGCCATAAGCTTATATATATTTTCCAACCATGTCAATACCTCACGATTGAATATTTACGCCTGCGCCACTATAATTTCAGATGACCGAGCGAGGAGGTTTAGATGGCTGAGCAAACCGTGGTTGGCATCGTTGATACTCGCGGCAAGACCTGCCCCGAGCCGATGTTTATGATGAAGACCCAGCTTGATACCATGACACCCGGTGATGTGATGGAGGTTTGGGGCGACATGGCAAACAAACGTAGCATGCAACGCTTCATAAAGATGCGCCGCCATGATCTGCTGGAATCCATGGACGAAACGGAGTCATTTAAAATGTACGTGCGTAAATCCGAGAACGAGCGCACCGACATCCCCATCAGTCAGTGTACCTTTTTGCAGCAGTAGGCACCGCCGGATGCAACCCGCGCCATGTTGTAAAAAGCATCCGTCAGTGCCTATTTCAAGCAGAATCTTCGCAACACCTTCGCCAAGCACCCCTTGGCGTTTCTTGAACCGCTGATCAAGCGCGCTATTTCTTGTGCGCTGCTATGACACCAAGGGCATATTCATCGGCGGCACGATACGTGCTTATTTGCTTTTCTTTGGCAAGAGCGACTATTTTCAGGGTAGTATTGTAAATCTCATCCACTTTGGCGTTAATTACGTCAACGTTATAATATCCGTCGGTAATTTCCATGCCGCAGTTTATCACGCCGCCCGCGTTGATAATAAAATCAGGCAAATATAAAATGTCGAGCTTTCCCAAAGCTTCTCCGGTTGCCGCATCCAATAGGACATTGTTGGCTGCTCCCGCAACCATCTTGCATTTTAATTGCCCGACGTTACCGGTATTCAGCACCGCCCCCATGGCGCACGGCGAGAATATATCGCAATCCGTTGAAAGTATCTCTTCTGCGCCGACGGCGGTTGCGCCGAAGTTTTTCACAACTTTTTCAACAGCGGCCGGGTTGATATCGTATGCCTTGATATTGGCACCATCTTTATGTAAATATTCACATAGTACGTACCCTACGCTCCCAACACCTTGCACGGCCACGGTTTTGCCTTTTAACGAATCCGAGCCAAATTTAATACCTGCTCCGGCCTTCATTGCCCTGTAAATGCCGCGCGCCGTAAACGGTGACGGATTGCCGCTCACTTCCGGAGTACCGGTAACAAACTTTGTTACCTCGTTCATGTGCGCAACATCCGCAGCGCCTATGTTGACATCTTCTGCAGTATAATACTTGCCGCCGAGGGAGTTTATAAACCTTCCGTATACATGAAAAAACTCCCTGGATTTGAGTTTTTTGGGGTCACCGATAATAACTGCTTTACCGCCGCCTAGCGCAAGTCCCGCAGCCGCATTTTTTAGCGTCATCCCCCGCGAAAGACGTAGTACGTCGAACAGGGCATCGTCCTCCGAGGCATAATCCCAAAAACGTGTCCCTCCGAGTGCCGGGCCGAGTACAGTTGAGTGGACGGCGATAATTGCTTTGAGACCTGTTCCCTCATCACGCGCAAAAACAATCTGTTCGTGTCCGTAATCGCTCATAGATTTTAATACCTGCATGGAAGTCTACCTCTTTCTTTTTCCTCAGCCGACGTGAGGCAATTAGATTTCCCGGTCATTATACATCCAATTCTCTCCGTCGTTCCACATAAATCCGGCGAGAGGTTAGTAATTCCGTTGTTCGTTTTTGGTAGAAACATGTATTGCAGCATGCTTTTTTATCTCTTTCACCGCGTATACTATCCAAGCCAACCATCATCGGCTAAAACACGTGGGTTACGAGTATTCTCAGCCCAATTATTATCAACACAGCCCCGCCAATCGTTTCTGCGCGCCGACCAATCAACCCACCCAGGCGCCGTCCAAGATAAAAACCAAGTACCGATATCAAGAATGTAGTGACCCCAATAATGCCGGCTGCGGTACCGATGTCGATTTGTAGCACTCCGAAGCTAAGCCCTACCGCCAGTGAGTCGATGCTGGTAGCGATCGACAGCACCAATAATTGCCACCAGTGCGCCACATTGTGACGTGATTCTTCTTCCGCGCGGAGAGATCCCCAAATCATGCGTCCGCCGATTACGGCAAGCAGACCAAAAGCTACCCAGTGGTCGTAATTAGAGATAATGTCCAATACGACAGTGCCGGCAATCCAACCAACGTAACACATGAAAGACTGGAATAGCCCAAAAGCGCAGGCGGCGCGCACGATTTGGGCTGTGCGCAAGCGGGCATTAAGGTTACTGCAAATCGCAACAGCGAAGCAGTCTGCTGCAAGTCCAATGGCAATAAAGAAAATCGAGAGGACGTCGCCGAAACTCATATGCGTTTTAGTTTATCGCATCTTGAGATTTTTGCCCATTAAGCAAAGCGTGAGTGATTTGGTCAGGGGTAGCGAGGGCCAGGAATGCATATAAGCTGTGCACATAATCTTTCGGCTGAATAGCTCTTTTTTATCGCTTCGAAAGTACCGTGAGGGCACATTGCGCCATTTCAGCCGGCACAAAAGCTCAAATCGACGGCATTATCAAAGCGTTGATTACCTTGTATACCTCTTGCAATATATCTCGCGGTGCCGATTCTATTACTCGATGAGGGCGTTCCGTTAAATCAATTATCCGAACTTGCTCGACATAGGACTCCTTGCACAACAAATTGATTTTATTTACGCTTAAAGTCATAATACTAAATATGGGCACAGAATCTGTCACAACTGAAACGCGCACGAATGCATGGCGGCTGTTACTCCCTGCGATTTTCGTTATTTTTTTCCTCTCCGGCGCATGCGCTTTGGTTTTGGAAGTTGTATGGCTAAAAATGTTAAGCTTGGTATTCGGGGTGACATCACTGGCCGCAGCCACAACTCTGGCATCATTCATGGCCGGGATGGGCCTTGGGAGTTATTTTTTTGGCCGTTTTTCCGGCAAGGTCCGCCGCCCGCTCAGGCTCTACGGCTTGCTTGAGTTGGGGGTTGCCGCCTCTGCCTTTCTCATGCCGGCAATCTTCGCCGGCTTAGATAAAGTATATGTTTTCATCTACCGCAATATAACAACCGATTTCACCTGGCTGAGCATTATCCGGCTTTTACTTTCTTTTGTCATTCTGTTGGTTCCGACATTTCTCATGGGAGGCACCCTGCCCATCAT
>Ga0209737_10003954_pt1 | contig 10395 bp, 4 predicted proteins | sample TergutCu122P3_FD_187284 | JGI IMG/M metagenome (GOLD analysis project Ga0209737, IMG submission 187284) | Cubitermes ugandensis P3 segment gut microbial communities from Kakamega Forest, Kenya - Cu122 P3 (SPAdes) (version 2) | ecosystem: Host-associated > Arthropoda: Insects > Digestive system >...
ATAAACAATTTACAAATATTCCATTGAACATTCAACAACTGCTGCACACCCCATACACATTCAAGTGCCAGGCAAAATTTAAACACGTGTGAGATGTACATGCCATGCTGACTGCTAAGGCTCCTGCATGGTCTTGTCAGATTTTGACACAAACTACAGTGGCTTTCTGTTTCTCAGGTTTGTTCCAAAGGGGTTCTGTTTGTGTCAAGGGAGTTTGAGGGAGGGGTGGAAGCTTTTGACTCCTAGGTTAGTTAGCAACTCTTACTGTGATCCATTCTCCCTCTTTTACATACAACCCCTGATGAGAATGGATTATTCTTCAATCCACACACATAGGTAGATAGGCAGATTAATTCTCCTGTAACTCTATTTCAGGCTGTAATGTTGGTAGTAGTCCTCTTCTCACTACTGGTAGTCATCCATCTTCATAATCTTATGCAGTTGGAATTGTTTATTCAAATATTGACCTTACCAGAGCACTTGGTTCAGTCTCCACTCACAAATGCTGAAATACAGATTTGCCATCTCAGGGAAAGATTGCTAGAAACCAGAGAACATGATTTCCAAATAGCATCGACTGTGTAACAAAGTGACACAGTCTTTCTGCATAGATCAAAGAGGTAACAGAATATGACATAAAATTATAACTCACCAGCTTCGGGAAGAAAAGGGAATAAATATTACAATTATAAGTGTTGGAAATCTACCCAGGAGAGAATAATTGTCAATCACAGGTCTAAAATCTTCAAGTGTGGCAGTTCTTTACTTCTGGCATGTAACATTATCACCTTCATTGGTTCCTAACATTTTGAAGGATAATGCTGTCCCCATCTTCAGGGTAAGTCAGTCCATGAAAGATTGCTTTATCCTGAAGATGAAAGCACGCTGATCCTTCAAAATGTTGGAAGCAATTCATTCAACAACACAGCATCACATCCCAAAAGACTTGAGCCTTCAGCAACATCACTATGGCAACCTCAAAGCTTACAAACTCGGGTACTTTTTTTAATGTTTTCCATACCGTTGTGTTAAGATTTAACTTATTAGAAAACCGTCAAACACAACAAATATATGAGGTTACAGGTTACAGGGTGTCCTCTATATAATTCAACAGGATGACATGTTTCAGTTGCACTACACCCGATACAGGCGCTATGTACGGAGCTTAATCACACAGTATCACATCATAACACCCCAAGAAGACTCTAATGGCTCCTACAGTTTCAGTAAGTGATACAACGGCTCTCGAAACAACTATTTGTGCAATAACCTAAGCGAAGTGATAGCGAAAGTAATACTAACTGACACGCCGTACCGTACGCTACATGCATAAGTCTCCCCAACCAGTGAGTTAAACAATACCAAGACATTAAGAAGCGACTTAACATAATATTTTATTAGTTATATTTTACTTACTATTTTAATCCAAGAATTTTAACTTAGCAGTCATTACCAACAATGTAAAACCCAATGGGATCCCACTGCATTCCGACATACTCTGTTATATGCTATATGCTCTAGCTCTTAGGACCTGATGATGGTCTAAGTAGACCGAAACCTGTCATCCTGTTGAATTATATAGAGGACACCCTGTAACCTGTAACCTCATATATTTGTTGTGTTTGATGGTTTTCTAATAAGTTAAACTCAGGTATGATCACGTGCCTCAGTAAGTTTCTCATGCACTTCATTAAATGCATCTATTTTATTTGTTTTAGCAAATTCAATATTGAGCCCTTCTATCAAATTGAAAACCCTTACATTGGAACAACACAGCTACTGCCTCCATACACACACATGACCTTCAAAACAAACTGACTCCAGTTATTCATAAAATTAAATGTAGAAATGGGCTACAGCAATACACTAAAACGTAAGGCGCATCATTTTCAGGCAAGTTATCATTCCTGCAGGGTGCTTTTTACAATTACTCAGTCCACACACCTTGCATGCAAGAAATCAGATCTTTTTTTTTAAAAAAATCATTTTATGGACTACATTCAGACTGGGATTTGGCACTAATATCACATTTTATTCATCCCTACTTTTTGATCTTCCTGGTCTGCCATTTCCTTAATTTGCAGGGTACCAGTAATAGAATGAGTACAGCCTATAGAGTATAAACTTCATTACAGAAAGAGAAATCATTAATATTACATAATGAAACTATGTCACATTAAACAACAGACTCCTCTCTAACACCTCTGTCTTAACAAATGATTCATAACTGGCCATATATAAATATACTGTATTCTACACTTTTTTCACTGACTGTACTTGCAATCTTGCTTCCCAGGGAAGCCCACAGACCAGAACTCTTACTGTAGTAGAGCTCTGTCTACACATCCTAGCCAATTAGGGCTGTCCACCAGCTGACATCCTCAAGTCCAGCAGCTTGTTTCACTGCATACCATGTCTGTTGCCAGTGACAGGGAGATGAAAAGTTTTCTGTGATTGTGCACAGTGTTGTTAAATTATACTATGTTGAACCCTAAACAAGATAAAATAATGGAAGTATGGTGACCCATTGCCCAGTGCTGTTTCGACTATTTAATATACGAACAAAAGAAAACTGCCAAGTACTGGAAGACTAACCTGTGGATAAACATGACTCAACTGCTGTGGAAGCTAGCAGCATCAGGTTCCCAAGCACTGCATACATGTTTAATGTCAAAAAATGTATGGAATTTTGAGTAATTGGAAGGTGGAGGGGGTGTTCATAAGCATTCATGTTCACATAACCCTTTTCTCCACAAGAAGTTCAAGCAACACAGTTTTGCCCAGCAGTCTATCACTCTCCTAACCCCCAACATAAAAAAATTTGATAAAAATATGAAGTTACCAATATTTCAGAAGAATGTGCCACATTCATTTTCAGGGCAATTTCTACTCTGTTGTAAACAATGTTTGTAGTCTCATACATGCATGCAGTATAATTTCATGGTGCAGTAGATTGTGGGTGGGACTTCAGAGAGTACAGTGGAATGTTGATGGAACCTGTGGGGGCACAGAGCAAATAGTAGCCAAGACTTCTGCTTGCAAAGTGCAGCATCTGCTAATGGCTGGTTGCAAGTACATGAGGCTATGCAAGTATGAATACATCTTTTAACTTTAGAGTTAGATAATGCCAATGATGTTAAGAATGCCATATTACTATTTAGGGTTTTCATATCTCCATAATAACCATTTCACAAACAATAAATGTTGCTCCATAACTACTTCATTTTTTCCAAGATGGTGCCATATTGTGACATGTGCAATTAGATGTTACGGGATAGACTTATGATTATAGAAAACCATGTTTGTATTTCAAACACCCATTATAATGGGAACTTCACTATACTTTATAAATCACTCTTACATCAAGGTTAGTCTGTTTTTCATTACACCATTCAAATTTGTTTCCTGTATGTTAATGATTGTATGGTGGTCACCACTGCACTTTGCTTTCATCAGTTAAGAGTCTATGGTCAGTACTACTTCTGTTGTACCAGATAACTTTACTACGGTAGCAAAAAATTTCCAATGGCAAGTCCGGGAAGTAATAACAAGGGATATAAATTTAACATTCCTTCAGAGAAGCTAACAGTGACAAGCACTTAAGAAATTCCTAGCCTCTTATGCAACCTGAAAGTCTGAGATTACCACTGTTTAAAGTTTTGAAAAATCTATGCAACAGAGGTAACATGTATGTTATCTCCCTCTTATCAGTTATGTTTGGTTCACTGGTAAAAACAAAAGGAATCCCAATCTGTTAATTTTGTGATCTGGTCCTTCACCCTTACAACCACACAGCTTCCACAGTACAGCTGGTTTACCTACAGTAGAGAGACACCTTCTATACTGCAGTATCTACTGTCCATTACCTTCATGGTATTTAGGCACAGCAAAATATACAAAGAGTAATTCCAACAGAAGTTTAATAACACTTCCACGTTTATAATTAAGCAACTAGTGAACTAACAATGACATATGTATGAACTGCTAAAGCACAAAACTTTTTCCCATGTTGATTATGAACACATTGTGAGAATTTTCACAACAACTGATAAAGACCACATCATTTTAGCCTCACTGATTATAATCAGTAATATATTCACCTGTTTACATTACCTTCTTTTTGAATTACCTTGCATTGAAGATTCAAGTCTTCTATAATAATAATAATGGGATGTTACAGGGATTATGATCATTCAAACATCGAGAACTATTTATCTAATAACACAGTGTAATATTTTGGATGATCTGAATCTTAAGAAACACCACTGTGAGAACCTCAACATTCATAAAACATAGTGTGAACCAAAAGTTTTAGGACTCATTATTTTTAAATAACAGAACTAGAGTGATCTATCGTCCAACCCATGAACTAAGTACTATCAACCAACATCCGTTCACGCACTGAGTTTCATTTGTTTATCTTCAACAGTGTACGAGTTATAACGTGCCTTGTAATGTCAGTTTTCTTCACATGTCACTGATGGCAGAAATGAACAGAAAGTTGCCATAAAATTTTGTTTAAAAAAGGCTTATGGGAATGAGGCTCTGAAGCAATCGAATGTCTCTCAATCTGAAGACAAAAGGGAGCTGGCCGTCCAAAATCAACTTGAATTGAGGTAAACATTGCTGTTGTTGCTGATTTGGTCAAAAATTACCATCGAATCACATCAAGAATGATAGCAGAATCTATGAACATCCCCAAGACTGTAGTTCATCAGATTCTGAAAGAGGGTTTGGGAAAGAGAAAGTTGTGTGCACGATTTGTTCCACACTCCTTGACACCTGAGCAAAGGGAAGATCAAGTCACATCTTGCCAAGACATTACTGCAATGGCCAATGCAGACAAAAATTTCGTTAATAAAATTATTATGGGAGATGAGAGCTGGTGTTTTGCCTATGACCCCGCAGCAAAGCGACAGAGTTCTGAATGGGTTGGTGAGACATCCCCTTGGCTGAAGAAACTTAAATTCCACAGGTCCCGCATCAAGACCATGTTAATAATTTTTTTTGACTCTCAAGGTGTAGTGCACAAAGAATTCATACCAGAGGGGAAAACAGTAAATGCAGATTTTTATAAAGGTGTAATGGATTGCCTCCTGAAGTGCATTCAATGGGTTCATCCAGCTGTGTTCCGCAATCAAGATTTTTTCTTAAGGCATGACAGTGTGCCTGCCCAAAAAGCTGCAAGTGTTTGCCAATTTTTGACCCAAAAAAATGTTACAACCCTTCATTACCCCATGTACTCTCCAGATTTATCTCTGCCAGATTATTTTCTGTTCCCCAAGTTGAAAATGGAGTTAAAAAGGACTCCACTTTGCAGATGTTGCTGAGATCCAAGAAGCTGTAACTGATGAATTAAAGAAGGTCCAAAAAGAGGAATTTTTGGCAGCTATTCAGAAACTGTACAACCACACAAAAGCCTGTATAAGCCAAAGGAGCTTATTTTGAATTAAAAAAAGGTGTTTTACTCATGTTTCTTTGATTTTTAAAAAAATCAGTCCCAAAACTTTTGGACCACACTGTGTATTCCTTCTAGTTGTACTAAGGAGGGCACAGAAACACTTACCAGTTGATGAGAGGGCCTGTTCCTCAGATGCAAGTGCCTGTGAGGCATAGCTATTCTCTGTATGGCTTGCAATATGAGTAGCGGTGGTTCATGTGCTGGCTGTAGGACCCAGAGTGTGAGAAGCGCTTAAGACACTTGGAACACTGGAAGGGCTTCTCCCCACTATGCAAACGCTTGTGTTCAGTAAGGTGGTGCTTATGCTTGAATGCCTTGGTGCACACATCACACTTATGCGGCCGCTGGCCTGTTACATAACACAAACAACCATTCTCATTAACACTCAATCATAAATCATGTTCTACAAACCATATTAGGGGTCACATTTATTCCATTTATGGAATTAGTCAAATTTCAAATTGTGCTACTTAATGCTTCAAGTAGAACTGATATATTAACACATTCGCAATATCTCCATGTACCACCACAAAACTACTTCCTTACCTACACAGGGCCGGCATGAGATGGGGGCACCTGGTGCAGGTTAATATGCGTTTGTCACAGCACTAACTACTTGAATGTCAAGAGCAGGAGAAGGGCAAAATGGACACCCAAAGTGCTAAGAACCATAATTTTGCTCATTGTTAATAACAAAATCTTCTAGACACCACAAAATCACTACTTACCAGAATGTTCATACTTGTGACGAGCAAGAGAGCTCTGTTTGGAGAAGGCCTTGTCACATTGGTCACAGATGAACTGACCCTCCACTTCACCATCCAACCCTGTCACTCCACCAACATTTGTCAATAGACCCTTGTTAAGTGCTGGAGACAGTTTGTGTCTCTTGTTGGGTAATGGGCCGTCCTCATCCATTATCATAAGGGCGTGATCTGTTTCCTGATTTCCACCTCCACCACAACCAGAATCATCTGCCTCATCTGTTGTATCTCCACCATCCAAGTAACCCTGGTCAAAACAACATAAATTGAAGTACAGTCTACAGCTACCAAGTAGTCACCACACTTCTGTAATCTCAAGAATTACTCCAAAATGTAAATAGGTGTATCATCCAGATTCATTTTATTGAGATGACATATGATCATATCTCTAAAAATGCAGTTAGATTCCAAGACTTTTTTTTTTTACTCATATCAGAGGTATGAAGTATCAGATTCACATATAATGGGTTCATTGTTTGGAGCAAGATTAACTGAAGCAAGGTACAACATGAATCCTCAAAGATTAGTGGTAACGAAACTATGCAACTCAACAACGGATATCAACATAAGGAATAAACAATCAATGTCATACATGTTAACCTTGCTTTGTTGCTATAACTGCATATCTCTGTTCCACATATTTTGATCCTTATAGGATCATCATCAGACAGAAACAATTGCATATAGAAGTCACTGTTAGGCTTTACATTGTTATACATTTTATTATAAGATTTTTTGTAATAAAGTACGTTACAATATTTAGAAATTTGGTTTCATAATGCCTTACTATATGTAGTTCCTACCTGTTACTAAAATCACATTTATCAAAATATCACACTATAATAATACTCCACAATAACAACAGGTAGAAACTACAAAGTAATACAAAACAACAAATGTTGAATGATTTTAATATAAAAGCATTTTATAATACAGAGTATAACAAATAATATGTGGCACGACAATGACTTTTGTATTCATCGTTTGTTCTACCTGAAGATCATCCAGCAAGGATCAAGATGTGGAGAAGTAACAATAGAGAAAGGTGAACATGTGTTGCCTTGATGATTTATTCTTTCTGTTGAAGTCTAAGGTGACGAAAAGTATGCTCGACTAATTTCATGCAGGTATCTTACAACAATCTTATCATACCTAGACAGAACCATCTTTCTTCCGGCGGATGGACAAGAGTTTATAAACACTGACTGTGAACACCAGAACAAAGTGTAGCTAGTACAACATGTTCACGGCATGAACAAAATACATATAATATGAAGTCATTCTTTTCACCTGTTTCCAGGAGCGCTTGTCAGAGCTTGGGCTGGAACTATGTGCCCGACCATTCTCCAGGTGATGCTGATGATTGAATATGGGTATTGGTGAGCGTGATGACACATGTATATCAGTCCCATACATAAGGCGTTCCATGGGAACTAATCCCACAGCGCTGCCATTGATTCCATTTGTAATCCCTGCTACCATGCGATGTGATGCTGTTACAGGAGGTTGTGCCAGGATGCGCGCTAACCTACTGCCATTTGCAATTCCATTGCTCATTCCTTCAATGTGTTGTTGAAAATTAACTGAAGACATTGGCGAAGGTGTCTGGCGAAAATCTGCTATAGATGATGATGAACATGAGGAATGTGGATAGTGGGGCTGCTGGAACGGAAGGAGTTGTCTGAAAGGTGCTGTTAACACGGCATTACTGTTTGGGGTTGGACTGCGTGATGAGGATGATTTCCGACTGAGATTCATGGCACAACCAACATCTTCCCCAGAGTCTGAATGAGCAGCTGCTGATGTTGGTCTAAGAGGAGAGCTGGATGGAGTTGATGCTAAAGAATGTTGTGTCTTCTTAGTGGAGAGGTCCAGTGGTTGCTCTGTACCAGAGGAAGGACATAGTGGAGGTGAAGTGGTGGAGTAGTGACCTGCATTCATAGTCTGAAGGTGTGACGGTTGTGATGAAGGCACAAGAGATGCCGCAGGAAAACCTGGGACTGTTGCCAATGGAACATACGGGACATGAACTAACCGTCCCTCACGGCGATCCCTAGCACGAGTATTTTGGAACCAAACCTGCACTACACGTACTGGAAACCCTATTTTTTCTGCTATTCGTGACAGTTCATCTTTCTTAGGTCTTGGGTTAAGGGAATAGTGACCCTTGAGGATTGCAAGTTGTTCATCAGCTATAAGGGATCTCACACGGACTTTGCGTCCATCTTCTGAAACGTGGTCAGTTGCTGTAATGGATTCAGCTTCATACTCATCTTCTTCTGTCACTGGCTCTTTACCAGAGGCCCGTCCATCAGCGTCATCACCATCCTCACTTCCACTGCACCCTCCATTGAGTGACATTTCTTCTGTCTTCACTGTAACAGCATCCTCTAATTTTGCTGCAAGCCCTTCACTTCTGCGATCCCCAACACTGCGTTCACACAGGTAACGTTCGTGTTGATGGAGGTCAATCGGACTCGGAAATTTCTTCTGGCAATGTCTACATGACAAAAACTCAGCTGTGGAAGAAAATTCACTATTTATCTTTTGGAGTTCTGTTGCATTACTTTCAGTGCAATTTGTAGCTGGTGATGATAAACTGGCAATGCTGGGACAACTGCTGCCTGAAGATGTTGATGATGTCAATTTCTGCATGTTGGCTACCAGAAGTTGTTTGGTTACAGTAGCATTTACTGTTTCCAGAATCCTCTTCACTGCTTCCAGGTCACCACTGTTACTCCCAGAACCTGGTGAATTCCTACTCCTGCTTCTGGCAACAGGGGATGCCCTTTCACCAGCTTCATCCTGCCTAACATCTTCTCCCTCACGGGCAGACATATCTATGTCGCTTTCCACTTGCCTCTCTCCCTTTACTTCTGCTGCTTCCTTTCTGTCTTTGCTACCTGTGAAGATGTTGTCAAAATGTACAGCCATGTTTAGAAATGAGTCTACTTACAATATTTATTTATGAAATGCCCTCGTTTGTTGTGTTTAACAGTACATAAATCTGTCCTTTGTCCTGATTAGAATACATGATCTACAACTGCATGAGTGATTGCACACTCAGGTTCAAAGCATGCCTTGCAGCAGCAGTTTACATGCATTCATGAATTATGTGCAATATGCAGGATCAAGGTAAATGTATATGGGATGTACACTCCCTTCAGTAGAGTAATACACTTACCACAAGACAACTTAACTGAGGAATTATAAAATTTATTAATTTGCATATTATTCAAGGACACTGTTTCAACTGTAGGGTGTACATACTATGAAACGAGATGTGTATACTTTCAAGAATGACAAATAAAAAAGGATTTCAAAACTTATTTAGAGAAGTGAGGTTCCTGGCTTTTTCGGTGGTGTAGGTGATATCTTTGCTCTTCTGGGTTGCTGTGCAGCAGAGGTTTATTTGTTACCAATATTCTGGGACAGCACATTCAACCCATCTTTAAGAGTCATGTTCAAGCAAAAAAGTTTTCTTCTTGGGCAACCTATGCCTTGGGAGGGTGATGATCATTATGTGGAGATAGTGATTGAGTATTTATGATGATGGGACTCAGAAAAACTAAGATTACAATCAGTAGAGCTGATTTCACACCACCTATCTCCAAAACACTGCTGTACTCACTTCCAAGGTGCAAAATTACATCTGACACCTTGTCTATTGGATATCTTAAGCACTGTGGTGGAGTCTTGACCACAGAATGACTGAGCACTGTACATACTGAACAGAAATGAATCACTCATCTCATGCAAAATATTCAATACCACAATAACCCATGATACTTAAGGGACGAACAGTCACAAGACAGTAAGCAGCTCTACTTCACACCCAAACAGTAGCAGATTAAAAGCACACTTCAGTGATAACAAAGGATGACCCTGTATTGCGATAATGAAGGAAATCCATTCTGTTGAGTAGGTAGCATTTGTCTGGCTACACAGATTTCAAGAACAATTAACCTATACAGATAAATCAGTTTCCCATGGCTTGAAGCAGTCTCTTGCAGACAAAATCTGCCAAATGTATTAATTTTGGTCTTAATTTCTGACAAGAAGTAGGACTTCCTACATTAGAATGTGATCACTGCACAAACTATAACATAACACATCAGCAGGAAGCAAATAATCAAGTCTCAGCAAAATTCAAACTTGAAATTCAAAATA
>Ga0209737_10003955_pt1 | contig 10395 bp, 6 predicted proteins | sample TergutCu122P3_FD_187284 | JGI IMG/M metagenome (GOLD analysis project Ga0209737, IMG submission 187284) | Cubitermes ugandensis P3 segment gut microbial communities from Kakamega Forest, Kenya - Cu122 P3 (SPAdes) (version 2) | ecosystem: Host-associated > Arthropoda: Insects > Digestive system >...
AATCCCAACCGATAAATGTTTGTTGGTTTCTTAATTCATTTGGAGTTTTTCCTGAAATTCCTGCTGGAAAACCCATTCCTGCCCAAGTTGCACCTTCGGAGTTGTAATAAACAGAAATGTTTGTCCCTGATTGCCAAATTCCGAATATTCCTCCGTTATATCTGTTCCCGCTTCCTGTCGCTGTTATTGTTCCGCTTGCGTAAGAATTTGTGATATTCCCGTCACCTCTTCCTACTAATCCGCCAGAATAAGAGCCAGATGAAACATTAGCACTTGCAAACGAATTGTTAATATCAAAATTTCCGCTCCCTACTAATCCACCAGAAGTCGAAGAATTATTTGATGAAGAAACATTACCGCTGACATAAGAACGATTAACTATTATCAAATCACCTTTTCCCACCAACCCACCACTAAAATCGCCTCCTGAAATATCTCCGCTAACATAAGAATCAATAATCGTAGTTTCACTATCTCCATTACCTACCAATCCGCCACCGACACTATTGCCACTAACATCTCCGCTGACATAAGAATTACTAATTGTAGCAGTATCACTTTGTCCTACCAAACCACCACTTAAATTTCCACCTGAAATTTTACCTTTTGCGTGAGAATTGTCAACAACAACTCTTCTCCCGCTTCCTATCAAACCGCCGTTGTAATATCCACCTATAATATTACCCGTTGCATAAGAATTACTAATTTTTATCACCGGTTCTCCTCTGAAATTGCGTCCGCCTACTAATCCGCCATAGCCGTGATTATTGGAATTATTGCCTGTTTTGGAAACATTACTCGTTGAATAAGAATTACTAATTTCTATACTTTTAGCTGTTCCTATTAGTCCACCTGAAGAGAAATCGCCTGAAATATTGCCGGTTGCGTGCGAGCTATCAATTATCACTTTACTGAATTTATCTGTATCTAAACTGAATTCAACACCCTCACCTACAAGTCCGCCGCTATAACCATCACCTCCTGAAACATCGCCAGTTGCATAAGAATTATTTATTTCTATCCTAGCGCCTCGCCCTATCAAACCACCGCTACCGCTGCGAATACTCGCCGCTCCCACAGTTCTGCTACCTCTACGAATATTTCCTGTGGAGTAAGAATTGCTGATATTTATTATTTCGCCTTGCCCTATCAATCCACCACCTCCCCCTGCAAAAACATTAATTTTTGCATATGAATTTTTGATTGTTGCAGAGTCTAAAAACGCTCCCATAGAAAAAGAACCCCAACCGCTTTGCCCTATCAATCCGCCGGCACTTGTTATTGAATTATTAATATTAGCACCTGAAATATTACCAATGGCGTAAGAACTATCTATTGTAATGGTGCGGCTATATCCTACTAAACCGCCAATAAATCCGACACAACTAACGCTAGCAGAAGCAACAAAAATTTTGCCCGTCATATAGGAATTACGAATTGTAATGTTTTCTGCACGTCCTATTAGCCCACCGACACTATTTGTGAGAGAAGCAACAAAAATGCTATCTTTTATATTGACTCCACTATTTACAATCTCTTTTCTTGAAGCGTAATATCCTGCTAATCCTCCAACACGATTGTAGTCATCTGCCGCTGTACTAGATAACCTAATAATTGAAACATTAACAACTATATTTTTAATTTGCCCGTTATTTCCCACATAACCGAACAATCCTGCATAACCGCTTGATTGATGAATCGACAAATTTGATATTGAATGTCCGTTTCCGTCAAATGTGCCTAAAAATCTTCTTGTGTCTGCTGTATTATTACCTATGGGTATATGGTTTTCCGAGAGATAAATATCAGCAGTCATAATAATTGTTTTTCCGTCAAAATTATGCCCGCTATTAACCAAACTTGATAACGCTTGCAAATGACCTTCTGTTGAAATATAAGACGTATCTTTGTCAGGATTATACCAAGAAAAATCCTGCGCTGTTGCTGTTGATACGATAACAGTGAATGCTGCCAATGCTTTGACAATTAATTTAGATGTTCTCATTTTGAGACCTCCTTTTTGGTTTTAATTCATTAAATTTTGAAAATCTCCACTCTAAATGCTTACAAAATCCGTCTAAATCAGGAAACATTGTAGAATTGTTAATTCCAATGCTATTCAATTCTTCTTGTAATTTTTCAAAATATTCAAAAGAAATTGTTATTTTTTGAAGTTTCGATTTGTAATTAGTCAATTTTTCAAGAGCGCTGAATTGATTTTTCTTTTTACTAAGAAAATGTGCTGTAAATACGCTTGCTTGTGCTGTAATTCTTTTTGAAATGGCTTTGGGACGAAATATTTTTGTTACTTTTATGTTAATCGGTAAAGTATCATTTTCTATTTCAAAATCACTTGATTCTGCATTAAGAATCCAAATTTCCGCATCTTTTCGGCTTTCATAATTATAAATGTTTTTGTTTTGAATAGCAAACCACAAAGCAACAAGCGGGTTATATGTCCAATCCAATAATCGTGTCGGTAATCCGTGATGTTGAGCGAGTGCGAGTAAATCCCATTCATTGTTTTCCTGTTTCGATTCCGAAAACGCTAAAAGACCTCTTCTAAATTCTTCTAAAATTTCTTTTTCGGCATCTTCAAGCGGAGAAAATAATGTCAATGAATCAGATTTAGGTTTGAGAGATGTTTTTACTTTTTGCCCGCGAAATAATAATGTTGATTTATTCCCGTTTTCAGCGAATTTTTCTTTAATGTTGCTAATTTCAGAAATATATTCTGCTATTGTTTTAATTTTCTTGGCAATCGGCATATTTCTCTCCTTGTTAAAAATCAAAATTATGGATTACGGAAGAAGAGAGCAAATCAGTGGTAAAACCGAAGAAGGCTGTTCTGCCAGTAAATCATAGTTTTTACCAGAAACAACGAATTTTTCGTCCACATTTTGATTTTATACAGCAGACAGATAGACAGAACAACCTAATGCTAAGGAAGTTTGTCTGCTATAAAAGCATGCAAAAGTATGTAACGAAAAGTCGAAAAGCTCGACAATTCGTTGTTTCTGGTATCGCTAAAATACTTTTTGTTTTTGTATGAAAACGATGTTGTGGTAAAATTTCTTTGATTTTTTAGAAAAAATGAAGTTGATTATGAGTTTTCTAATTTTGCTTATCAAATGTTTTCACTTGCATTCCGTATAATGTATCAACGAGCAGTGTATTTTTCTCTTGCATATATTTCCCAAACATCTTTTTCTTTTTTACGAAGATTTGATTTTGCATATTTTGAAAGCGAACCGAAAGCAGAAACGGAAACCGGTTTTTCAAAAACAAATTCCGCAGGTCTGTCACTAATTCTAATCATTCGGCTGATAAAATTTGATATAGTATCGGAAAGCGACATTCCGTAATTTCCGAAAAACGCTTCTGCTTGCATTTTTAATTCTCTGTTGATAGAAATAGTAGCATTCATAAAACACACCTTTACAAAGGTTAATTTATATCCGGAAAATACTATTTGTTTCCGTGAAAATACAATGTTGTGTTAAAATTTCTTTGGTTTTTTCAAAAATTTCCCTATTATCTTTTTATCGCTTTAACTTGCTCGTTTTGCCGCTTCGTAGAGCAACATGTTTTTTTGCTTTATGTCGCTTCGCAAGAATAACCTTTTGCCGTCTTCGTCAAGGCGGTTGTAAAGTTCTTGGACTTCCTGCTGTCTTGTTTTTACGGCAAAATACATTTGTCCGTGAGCGATTGGCTCTTTTCGCGGGTCGCCGTTCATTACTATTAAGTAGCAGGCAAAGCGGGTAAGGCGGTAGTCGATTACATTTCGCATTCCGCCTTTTCCGAGTTCTATCATTTTACCGGCGTTGGTAAAATGATATTTTGGCTCTTGTTCATTTAATTTACAAGATACCATTGCTCTATCTATTACCTCACTAAATCTTTGCCATTGAGCATACCCTAAAACGTCTTGCAGTTCTCTTGCGAGCCAATATTCGTCGCCGTTTTCGTCAATGTGTTTTATGGTTTCAAATTTATCTTTTTGCCATTTTTGGAGTTCCATTTCCATATTTCCTTTCTTCACCGCAACGTACCATCGCCGGAAGCATTTCCGATAAGGTATTTCTTTATTGCGAACAGTCCGGCGATTGATACGACGCCTATCAGCAGGTGGGTTATTCCTTCGTTGTACAGGATTATGTGGCGGGCTATTGCAAAAAGCAATACGTAAATTATTGATATGGGCGAGTGCTTGTATAACATTCTGACGAACTCGACGCCTATTACCAAATTAAGTATGGCGGAAAACATCTGTTGGAAATCTATGTTTAGGAGGATTATTTCGTGACCGGACAGTTCGAAAATCATATCGAAAAATTTAATCGCTATTATCGCCAGCAACAGAAAGGCAATTACAATTTCGAATGATATTGTTACTTTGTCGAGCAGGCGAAAAATTTTCTTGTTTTCTTGCTGTTTTTCCATGTTTACCTAATTTTTTACATTTACTTCAGGTAAAATACTATATTTCTACTTCCATATTCAATCTAAATTTTACAAGAAAATGATTTTTTATTTTGCGCAAATAGTATTTTTACCCCAAAATTCACAATAAAAAGGGAAGTATATGGCAAAACAAATCGACCCGAAGTCAGTCGGGCAGGACGTTCAGAATGAAATCGCCAAAAGGCAGCAGGCGATAATCAGGCAGTATCAAAAACCGCTCTCGCAAGGGCAAAATATGCAGAAACTTCAAAATTTCGTGATGTCGCAGAAAGCAATCGGGAGTGCAGCTTATTTGGAATTACCGCCGCTTTTGCAGGAAGTTGTTATGAAATTGAATCTGTCGTCAATTGAAATTTTGACGAAATACGAAAAGAATCCTTTCAAAAAACTGCGATACAAGATTGCCATGTTTGCGACGAAAAAAATGGCGGAGGCAGGCAAGGCGAAAAAGCAGTTGAATAAGGAAAAAGAGAAAAAGAAACAGGAAAAAGCGGAAGCGAAAAACAAAAAGAACAATAAATAATAACCAAAACAACAAAAAGGAGTTTTTATGTCGGTTAAAAGAGTTGCGTTGCTGACTGCGGGCGGACTTGCACCATGTTTATCGAGTGCGGTCGGAGGGTTGATAGAAAGATATACGGAAATTTCTCCCGAAGTGGATATTATCGCATATATCGGCGGATACAAGGGGCTTTTGCAGGGGAAATACATTAGAATAACACCCGAAGCGCGCGAAAACGCAAGGTTTTTACACGAACACGGCGGGAGTCCGATTGGAAACAGCCGTGTAAAACTTACGAATGTTAAGGATTGCGTAAAACGAGGACTCGTGAAAGAAGGCGAAGACCCGTTGAAAGTTGCGGCGCAGCAATTGACGAAAGACGGTGTTGATGTTTTGCACACCATAGGCGGTGATGATACGAACACTACTGCGGCTGATTTGGCGGCATATCTGGCGGAAAACAATTATGAATTGACGGTTGTGGGCTTGCCTAAAACGATAGATAACGACGTGTATCCGATTAAGCAGTCGCTGGGCGCATGGACGGCGGCTGAACACAGCGCGAATTATTTCCGTAATATAGTGGCGGAAAATACGGCGAATCCGCGAATGCTTATTATTCACGAGGTTATGGGACGAAACTGCGGCTGGCTTACTGCGGCGACTGCGGCGGTATATCGCAAGCAAATCGCGGGCTTTAATTTCCTTCCCGAACTCGGAAATTCAAAAAATAAAATTGATGTTCACGCGATATATCTTCCCGAAATGGAATTGAATATTGAGCAGGAAGCGGCTCGTTTAAGCAAAATTATGGACGACTGCGATTGCGTAAACATATTTATTTCGGAAGGCGCGGGGGTTGATTCAATAGTTAAGCAAATGGAAGCGAACGGACAGGAAATTCAAAGAGACGCATTCGGACATATAAAACTCGACACGATAAACCCGGGCAAGTGGTTCGGTGAGCAATTTGCGAAGATGCTTAACGCCGAAAAGGTTTTGGTGCAAAAGAGTGGTTATTACGCAAGAGCGGCGGCGGCGAACCTGCGTGATTTGTCGCTTATTAAAAGTTGCACCGATTTGGCTGTTGATTGCGCTCTGCGGAGAGAAGGCGGCGTTATAGGACACGATGAAGACAGAGGAAATGTTCTTCGCGCCATTGAATTTACAAGAATTGCCGGCGGAAAGCCGTTTAATATTGATACGCCCTGGTTTGAGCAATTACTTAAAGACATAGGTCAGCCGAAAGGTAAAAATATTGCAAAAGCAGGGCATTAAGGAAGAAAGTTTTGCCGAAAATATGTTTTTTGTTTTTAACGATTCTGCTATTCGCATTTACGGCGTCGGCGCGGTCGAGTTTTGGAAGCGGAACTCATAGGAATCCCTATGAGGACTTGTTTGTCGGCTCGCCTTTGCTGGAATTTCGTGCGGATATATTAGACAAAAACAGACCGGCAATGACGAGAGACACGCTTATCATAGATTTCGCAAGCCGTCAGGTAACGTTTTCGCGGGTTTGCAGATTGACGGGAATGTCGCTTTGGCAGTTTCATTACGCCGAAATAGACGATTATTTCCGCGATATGGAAAATCATACCGTAAATTCGCTGTGGTACGAAATTGTTCGCGAACAGGGAAGGTCAGCCCGCGATGCCAACAGACCGCGGCAAACAGGGCTGACTTTTGCGGTTCCGGCGAATCTTCCGCGTTGGGCAACAAGAATTTTGGGGCAGGAGCCGCCGAAACTTGCCATAACGGGAACTCAAAAACTGCTTTTCGGCGTGAATCGAACTATCAGCGGAACAAAAGGCAACCCGGAAAACAGGCAGGTTTCGCCCGAATTTAAGCCGACGAGTGACTTTAATATTAAAGGAAGCGTCGGACGGCTTTTGCATTTGGAAATAAATTTAAGAGGCGAAGTCGGTCAGGACGATTTTTTTCAGCAGGCGAGAGACCAGTTGAGTCAGATAAGGATTCACTACCGCGAAGAAATTCCGGGCGAACTTGAAGACGATATTATTCAGGAAGTCGAAATCGGAAAGACATCTTTTCAAATGCCCGGGCAGGGTTTGGCGGGATATTCTTCGGGAAGTAACGAAAACCTTTTCGGAATAAGAGTCCGCTCGAAACTCGGACCGCTTGAACTTACGACAATAGCAAGCATAGAAAATGTAGAAACGCAGCGAAAAACAATTAACAGCAATGAGCAAAGGGCTAGTACGATTTCGGAATTGGATTATCTGAAAAACCAATTTTTCTATTTGCACGAAGGATATAAACTTCACGCCGAAGGTAAGACGACTACCGTGCCGCTTCGGATTCTTACGGAAAGAGTTCATATTTTCAGAAGGGTAAACCACTTTCCGCCAGATGACCCTAATATAAGATATGTGATATTGGAGGACGGTCACGCTTATCCGTTCCGCCGGCTTGTTAGCGGAACGGATTATGAATTCGACGGGGCTCGTCCGGGTGTGATTCGCTTTATGAGTCGATTGAATGACGCCGATGTTATAGCAGTGATTTCGGAAATGGAGGGCTTGCCGTTAGGTAGTTTCAATACGGAAAAAGTTCCATTCAGAGATGAGCACGTCCTTGCCTTAAATGATGTTTTTATACTGAAAAAAGATAATCAAAGAACCGGAGACCCCACATATAATTTAATGTTACGGAATGTTTATTATGTCGGAACGAGTGATGAGGCAAGTTTTGACTTGAAGATTTTCAGGCAATCCTCGGACGGACAAACACAGGAGCAAAACGATGCGGGAGAATATTTTACCAATATTTTGAAACTTGCGCGAGAGGGAGTGCTTCAAAAAACCAATCGCGACATTTTTGATTTGGAAAACGGATTTATGTTTATTCCGCCTTTTACTACCACCCGTCCGGACCAAAATGCGAACTGGGTGTTTACAAACGACAGTTTGGGGCGAAACTGGAGTGTTGTAAATACGAATCCGGCTGCTTATGACGACGCGGCGCAGAATGTGGTGCCGCTTTATCAAATCGTTACGAGAAGCAGAAAGCGAATGGACAGATTCAATCTGGATTTCGGCATTGTGGAAGGAACGGAACGGCTTTGGACACCGGGCGGGGACTCTCTTGTGCGCAATGTCGATTATACCATTGACTACGGCTTCGGGCAGGTTATTCTGCTTTCGCCTAAAGCGCTTGCCGCCGAAGTTATTGAAGCGAGTTATCAGAAAGAGTCCCTGTTTTTGCTTGACAAAAAAGTATTTATCGGAATAAGCGGGAAATTGGATTTGCCCGGAGTCGGACGAAATTCGTATATGGGAACTACTGTTATGTGGCAGTTAATGGACGCGAAAAAAATGATGCCGCGAGTCGGGACGGAGCCGTATAACCGCTTTTTATTCGCAAGTAATTTACGCTTGGATTTTGCGCCGCTCTGGATGACATCGGCAATAAATTATATTCCGCTTATAGAGCGGGAAGCGCAGTCGTCGGCGACATTTGATTTTGAAGTGGCGCATTCGTCCGTAAAAAGTTCGGCAAGGTCGGGCGGAGAAGCGTCTATCGACAATTTCAGCACTTCGGCGAGAACTTATGCGCTGGGAACTTCGCATACGGTCTGGTACAGAGCGGGTCCCGACAAATTTATGCAAACGGGCAGCTGGATTAGCAACATTATAGACCCTGAACATTGGGCAACGAATCCGCCTGCGTGGCATTGGTATTGGTATCAACCGGCAGCGGGCGACAACAGGGCTTACCGCCGTGAAATTTATCCGCCGGAAAACGCGAGTTCCCATAACGACAGAATGAATACGCTGAAACTTGTAGTTCAACCTTTTCCCGAAAACCAGAGTTTGCGTGAAGGCATTGCCGATTCACCTATACCGGTTGAGCCCTGGGCGGGAATTTCGCACGGCTTTTCTTCCGGATTGATGAACCGTTCGGAAGACAGATATTTTGAATTTTGGATTAGAACCGGAAATGCGCGGGGAACGCTTACGATTGACTTCGGCGAAGTCGGCGAAAATCTGTCGCTTGACGGCGGAGTGCCTACCGGACGTCCGAGTTTTGAAAGTTATTCCGGCACGGTAAGCGCGGAAACCGACCTCGGTATTGACGGATTGCGCGACGACCAGGAATATTGGCTATATCCCAGATTTACCGAAACAGGAATGGTTTGGGACACACTCAGATACGGCGACTCGCGTCTGGGAGAATGGCAATCCGACCCTGCTCGCGATAACTGGGCGCTTTACGACCGCGACAATCTGGAGAACAGAAAATTCGCAAACGGAACTCAGGGAAACCGCTCCGTTAATCCGCGTCCCGACAGCGAAGACATTGACGGCGACGGAAGAGTAACCATGGAATGGAGAGACGCAAATTATTTCAGATATACGATTGATTTGAACGCCTTGAGAAATAACTCCTCGCCTTTTCGCAACAATTCGCTGACACCATTTGACCGGTCAAGCGGCTGGATTCACGTCCGTATTCCCATTGGAGACGCCCCCGAATCCCAAATAGATTCTTTGAGGCGTATTGGTGTTTACGAAGAATTCACGCATAACAGAATACCCGACTGGAGCAGGATTCGTCACGTCAGAATGCTTTGGAGCGGAATGGAAAATCGGGGAAATTTGGACAGTTTGGAATTTGAAGGCATTCAGTTTGTCGGAAATGTGTGGCGGGAACAGGTGCGTGACGATTCGATTACGGGAACGGTTATAGCAAATGTTATCGACAGCAGAACGAAAGCGGGTTATTTGTTTCCGCATTTTAAGCGATTGGATTCTTTGAGCGGCGAACAGGCGGTCGATTATACCTTGCGGCTTGAATACAACGCAGCCCCCTCCGGCAGAGAGACAATGGTAAGCAGAAAATTTGAGCGCTCGCAGGCAATGAATCTGACCAATTATCGGGCGATAAAATTTTGGGCGATGGAAGATGGCTATCCGAATACGAGCAATCATATAAGACCCGGCGGAGATGTTTGGTTTGTTTTGCGCTTCGGAAGCGATTCCGCGACTTATTACGAATATAAAACGCAGGCATTCCCCGGCTGGAATAACGAAGGATTTACCGTCGATTTGGAAGAATTGACGAAATTGAAACTCGATTGGTTTAACAATCACGGCGAAAGAATCGGGCACATTGATACGTCGAGAGTGATGCGGGGCAATACCGGTAATTATGAATTGAAGGTTTATTCGGAAACGCGGGTTGCGCCTACGCTTTCAAGTATTTCGTGGATTGCGTTCGGTATAGAAAACAATTCCGGCAGGGAATATACGGGCAATATTCACATAAACGGATTTAGGACGACGGGAATTTCGGATTACAGCGGTTGGGCGACGCGGGCGACAATGAAACTAAACTGGTCGGACTTCATTGAAAACACCGCGAATTTCAGGTATCACGACGCGAGTTTCAGAAGTATGTCCGACAAT
>Ga0209737_10003956_pt1 | contig 10395 bp, 9 predicted proteins | sample TergutCu122P3_FD_187284 | JGI IMG/M metagenome (GOLD analysis project Ga0209737, IMG submission 187284) | Cubitermes ugandensis P3 segment gut microbial communities from Kakamega Forest, Kenya - Cu122 P3 (SPAdes) (version 2) | ecosystem: Host-associated > Arthropoda: Insects > Digestive system >...
CCTTGACTCCTCTGATGTAGGGGCGGTATGTTGTTGGCGCAAAGCCAGTCTCATCAATATAGGTAGGCAGGAAATTGGCTTGTTTAAGCCCGTAGAGGCGCTTGATAAAGTGCTGCGTCCGCTTCTGGTAATTCCGGCTTTCATCGTATCGAAGTGTTTTTTTTACGCCTAAATCCCATCCGCTTGAGCGCGAGGAAAATGCTGTGGATACTTACGCCGCGTGAAGCGGCCAATTCCCGCAACAAGGAATCCGGCTTGGATTTCACCTCTAAACGTAGTAATTCCTGATCGTATTTCCGGCTCGTCTTCGGCCCCGGCTTACCAGGCTTATGATCTGCCGGTTGCTTCAGCCAGAGGCGTATTGTGCCGCGTGAAATACCATACCGATGGGATGCCTCAATCTGAGTATTCCCATTCCTGACAAAAGCCAAAACTCGGCTACGGAGGTCTTTGCTATAGGCCATCTCTGCACCATCCAAAACCAAACACTTACAACAAAGCAAAAACAATGCCATCTATATGATAAGCGATCGATTATTTAAGGAAAACACTATACCTGATCCCTGTCCTCTGACACCTGACATCTGCCCCCTGTTCATGCGATAATCCGCCTTTCCCGACTAAAACACAAGGAAATCAGGGATGGCATTGTTTCAAATCTCCGAACCTGGCGAATCCGCGCTTCCCCATCAGCGTCGCCTTGCAGCAGGAATAGACCTGGGTACTACGCATACCCTGGTTGCTACCGTAAAAAACGGTATGGCAGTAGTGCTGAATGACGAGGCTGGAAGGCCGTTTCTGCCCTCTGTCGTTCGCTTCGCCCCGGATGAGCAGGTAGAAACCGGCTACGCCGCCGAGCGCTGGCGGGCGAAGGACGCCAAAAACACCATAGTCTCGGTCAAGCGTTTTATGGGGCGAGGCAGGCAGGATATCGCCAACATCGAATCCATGCCTTACGACATCGTTGATGCCCCCGGCATGGTACGTCTGAAAACCCGCGCCGGAGAAAAAAGCCCGGTCGAGATTTCCGCAGAAATTCTGAAAGAGGCAAGAGCGAGAGCCGAAGCGCACCTCGACGGCGAATTGGTGGGGGCGGTCATTACCGTTCCAGCATATTTCGACGATGCTCAACGTCAGGCGACCAAAGACGCTGCCAAGCTGGCAGGAATTCATGTGCTCCGCCTCCTGAGCGAGCCTACCGCAGCCGCCATCGCCTATGGGCTGGACAATGCGGCAGAAGGCATCTACGCAGTCTATGATCTGGGCGGCGGCACTTTCGATATTTCCATTCTCCGTCTTTCCAAGGGGGTGTTCGAGGTGTTGGCGACTGGCGGTGATTCCGCTTTGGGCGGGGATGACTTCGACCATCGTATCTTTTGCTGGGCGCTTTCCGAAGCCAATTTGCCGCCTCTCTCCCCGGAAGAAGCGCAGCAGGTGATGACCCGCGCCCGGGAAGCCAAGGAGTTTCTCTCCCGGCACGATACCGCGCCGCTTTCCATCTGTCTTCTGAGCGGAGCCACGGTAAATCTGACTCTGGACGCGAAGGTATTCGCCGAAATATCCGGCAATCTGGTAAACAAAACCCTGGAAGCAGTCCGCAAAACCTTGCGCGATGCCAGACTGCGTCCGAATGAAATCAAGGGCGTGGTCATGGTTGGCGGCTCGACCCGAATGCCGCAGGTGCAACGCGCCGTAGCCGAATTTTTCGGGCGCGAACCGCTGAACAACCTCGATCCCGAAAAAGTAGTCGCCATCGGCGCGGCAACCCAGGCCAATCTTTTGGCGGGAAACCGGACGGGCGACGATGACTGGCTGTTGCTGGATGTCATTCCCCTCTCTTTGGGGGTGGAAACAATGGGGGGACTTGCCGAAAAGATCATTCCCCGCAACACCACCATTCCTGCCGCTCGCGCCCAGGAATTTACCACCTTCAGGGATGGACAGAGCGCGATGGCGATTCATGTCGTCCAGGGCGAGCGGGAAATGGTCGGTGACAACCGGAGTCTTGCGCGCTTCGAGTTGCGCGGCATCCCCCCGATGGTGGCTGGTGCGGCGCGAATTCGCGTGACCTTTCAGGTGGATGCTGACGGCCTGTTGTCCGTTTCTGCGGAGGAAAAGACTTCCGGGGTGGAAGCGGGAGTTACCGTCAAGCCATCTTATGGTCTTTCCGATGATGAAATCGCCGCCATGCTGAAGGATTCCCTCGCCCACACCAAGGACGATGCCAGCCGCCGCGCTCTGAAGGAAGTGCAAGTGGAAGGACAGCGCCTGATCGAAGCAACTCAGACTGCCCTGAAGGAAGACGCGCATCTCCTGGATGAGCGGGAAATAGCCAGGATCGAGGCCGCCATCACTCAGTTGCAAACCTTGCTTCTGGGCGACAACCGACGCCAAATCACGGTAGCGATAGATGATCTTGCCGCCGAAACCCAGGAATTCGCGCATCGCCGCATGGATCAGGGGGTAAAAAGAGCCTTGGCAGGCAAAAATTTGCAGGAACTGAGCCGGATTGTCGAACAGACGGACAAGGAAACGGCAATCACCAACGAGGAGAGTAACGTATGACCCGTATCACCGTATTACCCGGCGAAGCCTGCCCCAAGGGCGCGGTTTTTGAGGCTGAACCCGGACAAACACTTTGCCAAGCCATGCTCGAAAGGGGGATAGACATTGACCACGCCTGCGATATGTCATGCGCCTGCACGACCTGTCACGTAGTCGTGCGCGAAGGCTTTGCTTCCCTGACCCCGGCTGACGAATATGAAGAAGACCTGCTTGACAGAGCCTGGGGGCTGGAGGCGACTTCTCGCCTTTCCTGTCAGGTGAAATTGGCCAATACCGATCTGGTAGTGGAAATTCCGCGTTACAGCATCAATCAAAAACAATGAAGCCGAGGGAAACAGAGATGAAATGGATAGACACTCTCGAAATAGGCATACAACTCGCTGAAACCTACCCGGAGCGCGACCCGGTAAGCATAAATTTTGTGGATCTGCGTGACTTGGTCATGCAATTGCCGGAATTCGACGACGCGCCCGAACGCTGCAACGAAAAAATTCTGGAGGCGATTCAGCAGGCCTGGCTGGATGAACGGTAGGTGGATCAGGCGCCAGAGGACAGGTATCAGATATCAGATGTCAGAGGGCAGAGGGCAGGGATCATGGATTGGGCGTAGGGGCGGATAGCATCCGCCCGCCCGTAGAGCGGTGAGGCCTTGCCGACGAGCACTGGAGACGGCGAATGGCGAACTGCGATACCGCCCAACCCATCCGCCATTCCCGCGAAGGCGGGAATCCAGCAAAGTCTTTCAATTTCTCTGGCGTTTGTGGATAGGAATACCTCTCATGCACTGTTCTGAAAACCTGTCACTACTGCAAGCACTACACTGGATTCCCGCCTACGCGGGAATGACGAGGGGGTTGGATTCAGCGACTTCGCGTACATTTCGGGCGGATGGTCTTGCAGACACCAATACCGTCCCCACACTCTACCCCTGATCCCTGTCTTCTGACCTCTGCCATCTGTCCTCTGTAAGCAACACTGGCAGCAGGGGCGAAAAAAATTTCCCTTCTGGCATTTTTGCCTTGAGGAAATCAGGCGTTCTGGCGAGAGTGGCTAAAAAACATCAATAGAATCATCATGTTATGATCGTGAGGCGCGCCAACGCCTTATGGTTGCTCGCTTCTTCTCTCCCCGGTAGCACCCTCAAAATTCTGGCACGTTGTTTGCCCAGTTAAATTAAGTTATAAAAAAACGCTTCTACCTATTTAATTTTTCTGATTTTTTTCTATAATAGCGCGACCTAACACTGGCAATGTCATGGCAGAAGGAAGCGACCTCGAAAAAACTGAACAGCCAACAGGCCGACGCATAGAGCAGGCTCGTGGCGAGGGACAGGTTCCCCATTCGCGGGAGCTGAGCAGCTTTCTCGTCCTCATCGTAGCAGCTTCTTTTTTCTGGCTTTTCGGTAGTTGGGCGCTGCAGAATGTCATGCGCCTCATGCAAAAAGGTCTCACCATAGATACGGTTTTTGTGCGCGAGCCGCACCTCGTTTTCCCCCGCCTCGCCGATCTCGGCGCCGACGCTGCCCTTTATTTCTCCCCCCTTTTGCTGGCGCTAATCATTGCTACCCTGATTCCGCCCTTCATCCTCAATTCCTGGGTGTTTTCTTCCAAGGCGCTGATTCCCAAACCGGAGCGGATGAATCCCATTACCGGCATAGGCCGCATTTTTTCCTGGAACAGCCTGATGGAACTGGCAAAAGCCGTTATGAAGGCGCTCCTGATTGGCGGGGTGGCGGTCTTGATGCTGTGGGGCGAGCGGGAAGAAATTTTCGGCCTCTGGGCTTTGCCCCTCAATGCCAGCCTCGCCTCTGCCGGGAAGCTCATCACCTTCACCTTTTTCATCGTGGTAGCCTCGATCATTCTGGTGGTGATTGCGGATGTGCCCTTCCAGCTCTGGCAATACTACAAGAAGCTCAGAATGACCAAGGATGAGGTCAGAAGAGAGAGCAAGGAAACCGAAGGCGATCCGCTGGTGAAAGGGCGGATTCGCAGCCTGCAACGCGAGGCGGCGAGAAGACGGATGATGGCGGCGGTTCCCGAAGCGGATGTGATCGTGACCAACCCCGCCCACTTTGCGGTGGCGCTCGCCTACAAGGAAGGAATGCACGCTCCCAAGGTCGTAGCCAAGGGCATGGGCGAGATCGCCCGCAAGATCAAGGCTCTGGGCGCAGAACATGGGGTACCGATGCTGGAAGCCCCGCCGCTGGCGCGCGCCCTCTACAAATTCACCGACATCGACGAAGTAATCCCCGGCCCCCTGTATGCGGCGGTAGCGGAAGTCCTGGCTTATGTTTATCAGTTGAACCTGTGGCGCAAAGAAGGCGGCAATTATCCTCTCCCGCCCAAGAACGTCCCTGTTCCGCCTGAATTTGCCGTACCGGAGGCAGCCTGATGGCAGCAGCCCTTTCCATGAACCTGCAAGGCGCGCTCTCCCGCTTCAACATCATGCAACTGGGGGCGCCCATCCTCATCATCATGATTTTGGCGATGATGGTCTTGCCCCTGCCGCCATTTTTTCTCGATGTCCTGTTTACCTTCAACATCGCCATGGCGGTGTTGATTTTGCTGGTTACGGTGCAGGTGAAGAAGACCCTGGAATTCTCGGTCTTTCCCACGGTGCTTCTGGTGACCACCCTCCTGCGTCTTTCGCTCAACGTGGCTTCGACCCGGGTAGTTCTTTTGCACGGACACACCGGCACCGATTCGGCGGGCAAGGTCATCGAAGCCTTTGGCAATTTCATCGTCGGCGGCAATTACACCATCGGGATCATCGTTTTTCTGATCCTGATCATCATCAACTTCATCGTGATTACCAAGGGCGCGGGACGGGTTGCCGAGGTTTCCGCCCGCTTTACTCTCGATGCCATGCCGGGCAAGCAGATGGCGATCGACGCCGACCTCAATGCCGGGTTGATCGGCGAGGACGAAGCGCGTCAGCGCCGCTCCGACATTGCCAGAGAAGCGGAATTCTTCGGCTCCATGGACGGCGCCTCCAAGTTTGTGCGCGGCGACGCCATTGCGGCGATCGTCATTACCCTGATAAGCATTGTCGGTGGCTTGCTGATCGGCGTCCTCCAGCATGATCTCGCTCTGGGGGATGCGGCGCGGATCTACGTTTTGCTGGTGATTGGCGATGGACTGGTCGCGCAGATTCCGGCGCTCGTCATCTCGATTTCTGCTGGCATGGTGGTGACCCGCGTTTCGGACGAACGGGAAGTCAGTCTGCAATTCGTGAATCAGGTATTCCGCAATCACAACGTGGTGTTCATTACCGCAGCGATTCTGGGCGGGATGGGGATGATTCCCGGGATGCCCAATATGGTTTTCCTGCTCTTTGCCAGCATTCTTTCCTTTACCGGTTGGAAGATGATGGAACGCTCGCTGGCGGAGCGCGCCAGTGTTGCTCCGGCGAAGCCCAAGCCCAAACCGGTCGAGGAGTCGCAGGAAGCGTCCTGGTCGGACGTGATGCCGCTCGATGTTCTCGGGCTGGAGGTAGGCTATCGTCTGATTCCGCTGGTCGACAAGAGTCAGGATGGCGAACTCTTGCGTCGCATTCGCGGCATCCGCAAGAAATTTGCCCAGGACATCGGTTTTCTGGTTTCCTCGGTGCATATCAGGGACAATCTGGAATTGAAGCCCAATGTGTATCGCATCCTCCTGAAGGGCGTGGAGATTGGCATGGGCGAGGTTTTCCCCGGCCAGAATCTGGCGATCAATCCGGGGCGGGTGATGGGCGACCTGGAGGGGACGAAGAGCAAAGATCCGGCCTTTGGTCTGGAGGCAGTCTGGATCGACCCGCGCCTGCGCGATCAGGCGCAGGCCTATGGCTATACCGTGGTAGATGCGGCGACGGTCATCGCCACCCACATGAACCAGTTGCTCCTGAACAATGCCGCCGGTCTTCTGGGAAGACAGGAAGTGCAGCAGCTTCTCGACCATCTCGCCGGGGAAATGCCGAAGCTCTTGGAAGACTTCGTACCCAAGTCCATTTCTCTCGGAACCCTGCAAAAAGTTCTCCAGAGCCTTCTGGAAGAGGGCATTCACATCCGCGACATGCGTACCATCGTCGAGACGCTGGCCGATCTTGCCGGGCGCACCCAGAATGTCGAGGAGCTGACCGCGCAGGTGCGGGTGGTTCTGGGACGCGCCATCATTCAGGACATTTACCCGACCGGCAACGAGATGCAGGTCATGACCCTCGATCCGAAGCTGGAGCGTCTGTTGCTGCAAACCATCAACGGCGCGAGCGGCGCGATGGCGCTGGAGCCGGGGCTGGCCGATGGCCTGTTGAAAGAGGCGGCGGAAGCTACCCGTCGTCAGGAAGAATTGAATCTGCCTGCGGTATTGCTTGTCCCTGGCGCTCTCCGTTTTCTCCTTTCCCGTTTCCTGCGGCGCAGTATTCCGCAGTTGAAAGTCATATCACATACCGAAGTTCCCGAAAACCGGTTCCTTAAGGTGACCTCTATCATTGGAGGCAGGTCATGAACGTAAAGAAATTTGTTGCCGCCAACGCAGGCGAAGTCCTGCGTAAAGTCAAGGAGACTCTGGGACAGGATGCCATCATCCTTTCCAATCGTAGTCTTCCCAACGGTGGTGTTGAGATAATGGCGGTTGCCGCCCGCGACATGGCTTCCATCGCTTCGCCGGTGGAAGAAAAGGCGCGCGCCTTCATCAAGCAATATCGTGATGAGGACGATGCCTACCGGGTTGAACTCTCCCGCGCCGCGCCCAGGGAGAGCGACCCTCTGCCGCCGATGCACGCCCCCCTGATTTCTCGCGCCGAGCATCTCGACAGCCGCGCGGAAGGGCGAAGCGTAAGTCGCGCCCCGGCCGCTCCCAAGCGTCCGCCGGAAAAACGTTCGGTGCCGCTGGTCAATGCGGGCATCCCCATGACCGAGTCCTTGCGTAATGTCCGCCCGCAAGCGCGAACTGCGCCGCTAGAGACGAAAGAGCTAGCAGGCGAGCCGCAAATTCCGGCGGAAGTGCTCGCGGAAATCCGTTCCTTGCGCAAAGTCGTCGAACAACATCTGGCGGGCTTCGTCTGGGGCGAAACCGCCAGAAGGCAGCCGGTGAAGACCGAAGTTCTGCGCCTGATGCTGGATGCCGGTTTCTCTCCTTGTTTTGCCCGGGAGTTGCTGGCCGAGCTCTCGCCGAAAATGGATTTGGCGCAGGCTCTTAGCTGGACCCGGGGCATGGCGGAGAAAAACCTGTTGCTGTCTTCCGGGGATCTGATCGACAGAGGCGGAGTCTATGCCCTGACCGGACCCACCGGCGTTGGCAAGACCACGACCGCGGCCAAGCTCGCTGCCCGCTGTGTGCTCCGCCATGGAGCGAACAGGGTGGCGCTGGTGACGACGGATAGCTACCGGATCGGCGCTTATGAGCAGCTTCGCATTTACGGCCGCATCCTCGGGATTGCGGTTTATCTCGCCAAGGACGCTGAGGAACTGCAACAGATTCTGGGCGAACTGCAAAACAAGCACATGGTGCTGATCGACACCATGGGGATGAGCCAGAAAGACCGGCTGGTGGTGGAACTGAACAACATGCTTTCCGCCTGTGGCGTGCGTCGCCTGTTACTCCTTTCCGCGACGGTCAGGGGCGATACTCTGGACGATGTGGTACGCGCCTATCGCGGCGATGATCTTGCCGGTTGTATTCTGACCAAGATCGATGAGGCAACGGCGATGGCGCCGGCGATCGACGCGATCATCCGGCATGGCTTGCGTCTGGCTTATGTTTCCAACGGCCAGCGGGTTCCTGAGGATTTGCACCTGCCCAATAGCGCCTATTTGCTGCATCGCGCCTTCAAGGAGATGCCGCAGCCCGCGCATCGTCTAACTGGTTTGGAGCCGGGCTTGATGATGGCCAATGCCGGGCTGTTTACTCCCCAGACGGCGGAGTTCGGGCGTGGCTGATTTCAGCCTTGACCAGGCTAGCGGCTTGCGGCGTTTGTTCGCCAGCCGCCAGTTGCGGGTGATGACCTTTGCTTCTGCGACAGCGGGGATAGGCAAGACGACCCTGGTTGCCAATGTCGCGGTCGAACTGGCGCGTCAGGGGCAGGAAGTTTTGGTGGTGGATGAGAACGAGGCGCACAACCTCGCCGCTTTTTTCAATACGCCGCAACGGGGCGATTTGGCAGAAGTGCTGCGGCAGAGACTATCACTGGAAGATGCCTTGTTTTCTCCCTTTCCGGGGGTGAGGATACTGCCGGCAGGCAGGGTGGCATGGCGGCTGGCGCGCCTTTCTCCGACGGAGCAGGATGCCTTACAGAGCGGGATTCAGGCGCTTTCCCGCCCGGTCGATGTTCTCTTGATCGACAGCTCGCCCGAACATGCGGAAGGCTTGTCCCCCTGGGGACTGGCGGGAGAAGTGGTAATGGTGCTCTCCGGGGCCAGGGATTCGATTACCGATGCCTATGCCCTGATTCGCAAGATCAGCGTTACCCGGCGTCATTTTCGCATTCTGGTAAACCGGGTGAGAAACGTGAGCGGCGGCCAGGTGATTTTCGGCAATCTGAAGAAGGTTGCGGCCGAGCGCGGCGTTGCCCGCCTCGAATACGGCGGGGCGATTCCGTTTGACAACACCTTGAAACAATTGGGGCAGCTTAACCAGCCCATCGTGGATGCCATGCCGGAGAACCCGGCGGCATTGGCTCTGCGGGAGTTTGCCAGCCGTCTTTATGATTGGCCGAATGCGGAATATGAGTGCGGCGGGGTCGAACAATTCGTCGCGCAACTGCTACACTCTCGATCTGTTGCAACTTCCTTGCACGCTTGAATGTATACCGCCACAGGTCAGATCGAGCGGGAGCACCTGATCGAACAGTATGCCCCGCTGGTCAAACGCATTGCCTATCACCTGATTGCCAGACTTCCGGCCAATGTCCAATTGGATGATCTGGTGCAGAACGGCATGATCGGTCTTCTGGACGCTTTTGAGCGTTATCGGGAGGGTTTGGGCGCGCAATTCGAGACCTATGCCAGCCAGAGGATACGCGGGGCGATGCTCGACAGTCTGCGCGAGGGCGATTCCCTGCCGCGCCAGATGCGGCGGGAGATGCGACGGGTGGAAGCGGTGCTGCACCAACTGGAACACCAGCATGGCCGTCCGCCGCACGAGGCTGAGTTGGCGGATGCGCTTGCCATGCCGCTCACGGATTATCAGAAACTGATGGCGGAGGCGCGCGGACACCAGCTTTTGTATCTGGAAGATTTTGACAATGAGGATGGCGAGAGCAGTTTTCTCGATCGTCATTGTGGCGACAGCGAGCTCGATCCGGCGGTGCTTTTTGAAAACAAGGCGCTGCGCCAGAATTTGGTGCAGGCGATTTCCCAATTGCCGGAACGTGAACAACTGGTGATGGCCTTGTATTATGATGAGGAATTGAACTTGCGTGAAATTGGCGAGGTGCTGGGGATTACGGAATCCCGCGTTTGCCAGTTGCATAGTCAGGCGGTCAGTCGTTTGCGTGGTTATCTGTTTGGCGCGGGCGGTCAGTCGGAAAAGCAGGTAAGGAGAAGCAGGAGTGGATAAGCTGAGCATCCTCGGCCTTGTCATAGGCATAGGCGCGATTTTGCTGGGACAGGTGCTGGAAGGCGGGCATCTGGCCTCGCTGGTGCAGCCTTCCGCGCTGGTCATCGTGCTGGGTGGTACTTTTGGGGCGGTGCTTTTGCAGACCCCGTTTGCTTATTTGCGGCGTGGTTTTGCCATGCTGGTATGGGTTTTCAGGCCGCCGAAGATCGACTATCAGAAGCAGATCGAGCGCATTGTCCAGTGGAGTTTTTATTCGCGCCGGGAAGGTTTGCTGGCGCTGGAAAATTTCGCCAAT
>Ga0209737_10003957_pt1 | contig 10394 bp, 8 predicted proteins | sample TergutCu122P3_FD_187284 | JGI IMG/M metagenome (GOLD analysis project Ga0209737, IMG submission 187284) | Cubitermes ugandensis P3 segment gut microbial communities from Kakamega Forest, Kenya - Cu122 P3 (SPAdes) (version 2) | ecosystem: Host-associated > Arthropoda: Insects > Digestive system >...
GGGGTCGTTTGGCTGAGAAAAACAAGTCCGATGAGAACTACCACGATGAGGCTCATTCCGGCGGTCGCCAATTTGTCGGACGAATAGCGCATTGTCAGATTTCCCGCAATGAGCGAAAAGATGGATTGCACGCACGCTTGCACGATGAGAATCAGTCCGGCTTGACTTACCTCCAATCCGCGCACATATTGCAAATAAAGGCTTAGCATAAACGCAATTGCCGCCGTAGCTGCATAATTTATCAGCGCGGCTAACGAGGAGAGGGTAAATACCTTGTTTCCGCTGAATAGGCGCACGTTGAAAACAGGTGAAGCCTGCCGTTTTTCAAAAAAGATAAACCCCACAAAAACGCCGGTACCTGCGATTAGAGAAACGATACCTTCAATACGCGTAAGGGAAGAAAATCCATAAATAACGCTCGCTATCCCTATGCCGTAAAGGATACTCCCGACGATGTCAAATTTTTCGTTCCGTGACTCGACCCACTCTTTTTTGAGAATAAAGAAGGAAAGAATAAACAAAAGAATACCAATTCCCGAAGAAGTAAAAAAGATACTTTGCCAACCGAGGTACTGCGTCAACATTCCGCCTAAAAACGGACCGGCAGCCATAGCCGCATACACAACTGCCGTATTGATACCCAGCGCTTTCCCTCGAATTTCGACCGGAAACAAGGAGGTGATTATGGCAATATTTGTTCCAAACATCATTGCGCTTCCTATTCCCGACAAAAAGCGAAACGAGATAAGCATATTTTCGTTAGACGCAAACCCGCATAACCCGCTGAAAAGAGAAAAGACGAGCAGCCCCAAAAGGAATATTTTTTTTCTTCCCACCAAATCAGCCACTCGCGCAAACGGAATTTGAAAAACGGCGGTAGAAATCAGATAAACCGTAGCCATCCACGTCAATGTTACCGCATTCATCGAAAAAGCATCGCTGATTTTGGGCAATGCCAAATTCAACGATGACCCCATAAACGGCACCAAAAATGCTGCTGTGCAGATGACGATTAATCCTTTTTTTGCGTCTTTATTCAATTTTTATCATTTATATATACCAACATCAATAAATGCAAAAAATATTCCATTCCTATTCCTTTTTTCCTTCATTTAATCGTTTCGCTTCATTTATCAAAGCGTCAATATCGCTATCCAACTGTTTACGGTTTTGGTTGTACAGTTCGTACTCGCGCTCGGCAATGTGTAAGGCTTGTTCGGCAGAAACATTACCGGCATTATCGAGTACTTTTCTTCCCGTAAATTTCAGAAAATTATTCAATTTTTCCTCCCAATCCGCCATATACATAGGGATGTGTTGCGAAGCTTGGTCTTCGGCAAAATCAAGATACATGGTTACAACACGATTCAACGCCTTTATTTCATTTTCTGCAAGATAATTTTTGGCTACATCAATATCTCCTTTTCGCACCTTTGCGCCTTTAAAACTCGTTAAACCCATATTGTCTTTCGACGAATCGGCTCGTAAAGCGATTAATTCGGCTGCTGTGTGTCCATGTATGCTATAGTGCATTTTGTTTTGGACGGTTTTGAAAAACAGTTTTGCCTTTTCATCCTGAGTATCATAATCAACCGAAGTAGCATAAATAGCTTTGATTTTTTCGTAAAAACGTTTTTCGGAAGCGCGAATGTCCCGAATCCGTTCCAACAGCTCATCGAAATAGTCCACTCCGAAAGGTTTAGGATTTTTCAACCGCTCATCGTTCATCACAAAACCTTTTTGGGTGTATTCGGTCAATATACTGCTCGCCCAATTTCTGAAGTGCATACCGGTACGCGAGCGAACCCGGTAACCGATTGCAAGCACCATCTGAAAACTAAGGTGTTGAACTTCGCGGCTTACCTGTCTTTGTCCTTCCGTTTGAACTATTCGGAAATTCCGAATAGTTGCCTCTGGCTCCAACTCTCCTTCTTCGATAATATTTTTAATATGCTCATTAATGTTAGGAAGTCCCACCTGATACAGTTCAGACAATGCCTTTTGTGTCAGCCAAAGTTCGTTGTTTGCAAAATAGACATCTATCTTAATGTCGCCTTTTTCGCTTTTGTATATCAATATTTTGCCTCTGTTTTCTTCCATATCAAATCTCTATTTTTTTCAATCGTTTGCCGCTAAAACTAATCGGTTTGGCTATCAAAAACAAAATCAGAATAACATAAGCCATAGCCCTGCTCGTGTTCGTTCGAGAGAAGTTATTAAGTCTTTGGAAGGATTATGTGGTTCATATTTTTGCTTGTGAAAATTAATAAGTCATCTTCTATTTTTAACAAAGCCAAAACCAACAATTTCAAATATGTGAAATATGCGTATTCGTGCCTTCCTGTTTCTTCCGGATTTGCTTGTGTTCCGTGCAAATAACGATTTCGTAAATCTACACCATTTGTAAATTCGCTTTTATTTAGAAAATAATTGAAATAACTTTGTTCGGGTTTTGAAAATAGCGAACTTTCAAAGAAAATCATATTTTCACTTACCATTTGCTTCGCTTCTTTTTGAAGGACAATTGGATAATGATAGAAAGACACAACTTCATTATTATGTAAATCTTTAAGAATTAGCACTCTTGCAAGATTTGTTATTTGAACAAAACCGCTTTCGTCTATGACAATCAATCCCTTATCAATAAGGTAATTAATTTTAGGTTTTTGGTAGTCTTCGTAATTGTTAAATTTCACTTGTTCGTTTTTAAGTAAATTAAAAAAAGTACGATAATGCTTTTCTTTGTACGGCTCAACATACGCAAGCATTGTTTGGTCTGAGAAGAACAAATTTGAACAACTTATTATTTCTTTATTATCTTCATTAAGATAGAAATATTTGTTTTGAATCAAACTTGGAATATCTTTTATGGAACAAGGAGAAGAAGATATTTGTAGTAACTCAAAATCTATTTCATTCTCTTCAACAAAAAGTTTATACTGCTTCAATACTGATTCAAATTCAGGTGCTAATAATCGTACTTTTTCTAAATACGAATTATTTTTTGAGGGCATTGAAAGACGAGCGTTATTTGCAAAATTATATTTTTCTTGAAAAATTGAAGTAAAAACAAGTTGCAAAATATTTTCCAATGAATTTCCTAAATTATTGATTATTGTATTGTAATACCCATTTATCTGAGCAGACGAAGCCATTTCTAAAACGCTGAATGTAGTTCCAATTCTGTATTCATTTTTAGAATGAAGTCCGAAAAGGGTTTCCATTAGTCCCATTTGGCTTTTCTTGCTTATCAAATTAATTCTATTTTGAATATCAAGATATTCAAATAGCAGTTTGAAGTTTTGGAACAAAAAATAAATATCATTGTTTTCTTTGATAAAATCTAAACTATAAACGTAATTAACAATCGAATTTTCAAGTCTTTCCTGTTTTATTTTTGTTTCCTTTTCGGCAAAACAAACAGATACTCCATATTTGACAGCAGTATTACCGTTCTTTTCAAAGAATTTTTCCGTTTCTTCTTTTTCTTTTCTTTTGGCTTTTAATCGTGTTTTGTCAGAAATTATGAAATCTTTATGTTTTTTTGATTTTTGTATTAATTGAATATAATTTAAGTTTGCATCATCAGAGTCAAGATAATTGGATATAATGTTTTCTTTATCTTGAATTGTTAGATTTTTAGGCAAGTACATTTCTTTGTTATGAAAATCTTTTTTCTCTTCATAAATAGAAAGCAATAATTCTGCGCTTTGAGGATAGTTTATCAAAAAATCACGCAAAACATTATTATAGTGAGAAACTAAATCTTTGTGAGTTAAAACCGTTCGTATTATATGTGGCTCGTTTGATAAAATAAGTGCAAAAATTTCAGCAGATATTTTTTTGTAAATTTTTTGATTATTTACTAATTCCCAAAATGAATCAATATAACCGAATGGTAGTTTTTCATAGTATATAATAACGTTACTATCATTTATATTTGACATAAATTTCCCTACGATATTACCATATTCAATTACTTTCTTTTTAAAGTTTTCAATATCATCTTGTGTCCATTTTTTTAAATACAATTCATTGTCAAAATACAGCTTGATATTATATAATTCAAGCACATCGTTAATGTCTTCATAAACAGGTTTTATTTCACTTTTTAAGATAGGTTCAGCCTTTGACAAGTGAATGCCACCAGCCCAATCTTCTTTTGAATAAAATTCTACTCTGTTCTCATCATATTTATGCGTATTCATTTTGATATATTTTCTTTTGCAATACTCAACGTCTTATCCACAACAATTTTCTCGTTTGCAATAGGTACGATAAATATTTTAGGCAAAAACCGTATTTTCCTTTTTGATTTTGTCTCGCATTACCAATTTTTTTCACAAATAGTTATTTTTCAAGCTCTTGTCTAAATAATCACGCAATTCAGGAAAAGTCATATCTTTTGTTTTTTCATAAACTTTTGCTTGAATTTCTTCTTTCATTTTTATAGCATCAAATGTCTTGTTCATATACTAAATCTTTTGGACAAGTTGATAATTATGGGAGTAAATTTACAATTTTTTTTGTAAATGAAATCAAAAAGCGCGAATTATTTTTCTTTCAAAAATTCGCGCTTTCAACCATTTCGTGCATTTGTCCCTTTGTTCTATCTTTCCGGCGACATAACCACCTCAATCACATTCCCTTGTCCGACAAACTGTTTCAATTTTTTACGAACTGCCTCTTGATCAAAGCTTTCAACTGTACGGAGGTAATCTCTTGGCAAATCTTCCCCGTCTTTATAATAAGAGATGATTGCGTTGAGCCACCAGCGGTTTTCTGCTTGATTTTCGTTGAAATTGCTGCGCAGGTTTTGTTTTACTTTTTGCAAATCTTGTTCCAACGGACCATTGGCAAGGATGGTATCAATCTCTTGATGTATCAGTTGGAGCATCCGTTCCTGAATTTTAGGGTCGGTATCGAACATCATTTGAATTGATGCCTCGTTTACCGGAATTTTAGACGCGCTGCTTTGCACACGAACGACATACGTGCCGCTCTCTTCGCTGCGCAACGATTCTATGTAACGGATATTAAGAATGTCTCTGATGATGTTTATTGCCAATCTGTTTTCCAACGTGAAATCCATATTGCCGCTGTACAAGATAAAATTGGACGATTTTTCGATTTTTAACTCCTTGGTGAAGTGATTTTTAACTTCGCCCTTCGGAATACGGATACCACGGTCAATCCATTTGCTTGTCGTCTTTTTTGCGGGAATACCGCCGAGATAGGTCAAAATAAGCGATTCCATCTTTTTTACATCGATATTTCCGATTAGGAAGAGGGTAAAATTGGCGGGATTATCGAAACGCGCCTTGAAAATCTCCAACGCTTTTTGCTGATTTACTTTCTCCAATTGGCTCAAATCGAACGGGCGCGTTCTCGGATTTCGTCCGGTAATGGTTACTTGGATACTGTCCCTGAATGCTGTATTCGGATTGGCAGAGGCGTTGACCAATAAGGTGCGATACTGATTGATAAGAGAACTAAAAGCATCATCATCTTGCCGAACACCTGTAAAATAGAGATAAACAAGTTGCATCAACGTTTCAAAATCCTTCACGGATGAGTTGCCCGAAAAACTCTCTTCGTAGTTGCCGATAGACGGACTTAGATTGGCAATTTTACCCGCCATCATTTTATTCAATTCGATTTGGTTGAAAATTCCGAGTCCGTTTTTCGCAACAATAGAGGCGCTTAACGTTGCCGATGGAAGATCTTCCGGATTGTCAACGGTCGAAAAACCGCCTTCACTGTACGCATAAAGTAATATTTCGTCTTTTTTGAAATTGGTTGGTTTGAGTATCACTTTCATTCCGTTGCTTAGCGTCCATTCGGTTACGTTTTGGGATTTATTCTCCTTTTTTGATTTGATTTTTCCCTTTTTAGGAGCTTTTTCAATCAACGGTCGGGTAGGGGCGTTGTCCTTGTAGGGCAGCAATTCCGTATTTCTTACTTCTGAAATTAGCGTCAGAACAGTCTCTTTCGTTGGTAGCTGTACACTTTCTCTTTCGGGACCGGTAATGAGGACAGTTTGATTGGTATCACCCACATATCTTTCGGCAATCCGGTTAATCTCTTCCAATGTCATAATCGGCAAAATTTCCTGTATGGTTCTGTATTCCCATTCAATACCCGGAATTGGTTCAAAATCCAAAAAATTGCGGATATACTCTTGAACGTAGGCGGTATTTTTGGTTTTATCACGTTCGTTGTAAGTCTTTTCGAATGAGCTGAGCAAGTCGGCTTTTGCCCGCGCCAATTCGCCGGGTGTGAATCCGAACCGCCTCATTCTTTCCGCTTCGGTGAGTATGGTTCTCAATGATTCGGTCTCTTTTCCTTTATTCGGAATCGCCAACAGCGTAAACGCATCTTTTGACCGCACCAACTTGCGATACGAACCGTAAGCCGCAGCAAAAGGTGCGTCCGGACGTTGTGCAATCTCATTCAGGCGGTTATTGAACATATTTTCGATGAGCGAATTGGCTACGGAAATAATGTAACCCGGCAGGCTTGCTTTCATTTGATCAGGCATCGGTTGGTGGCGATAATCAACACGTATCCGGGTAGTAGTAGCCTCGGCGTCGGTAAGAATGGCGACAATCGGCTCTATATTGTCCTCTAATGGAAAAATAGGACGGGGAGCCGGATTTTCGCGCTTCGGTATCCCGGAAAACAAGGTTCTGATTTTATTTTCAACGGAGTCGACGTTTATATCACCTACAACAATAATTGCCTGCAAATCGGGACGATACCATTTATGATAAAAATCGCGCAATGTCTGATAATCAAAATTATTGATGATTATCGTATCGCCCATTATATCCCGCTTGGCATATTGCGAATTGGGGTAAATCAATGGCAGGGATGCAGTCCATAGACGGCGGTCGGCGGTGGTGCGTGTACGCCATTCTTCACGGATAATCCCACGTTCGTTGTCAATTGCCTCTTCTTCCAAGAGGATAAGTCCCGACCAATCGCGTAAAATCATCAACGCTGTATCGACAATTCCTACACGGTAAGTAGGAACGGATGTCAGGTTATAAACCGTCTCGTCCAACGCAGTATAGGCGTTGATATTATTGCCGAATTTTACGCCTACGGTTTCTAAATAGTTAATGATTTGTTTACCGGGAAAATTTTTGGTTCCGTTGAAAGCCATGTGTTCCAAAAAGTGGGCAAGCCCGTCTTGGTCGTCTTCTTCCAAAATGGCTCCGACATCTTGCACGATAAAAAAATCGGCGCGTTCTTTGACCACATCGTTGTGGCGAATATAAAAAATGAGACCATTATCCAAAATCCCATATCTCAGGGCAGGATCCATTGGGATTGGTTGATACGACTGTTGGGCATTTACACTTTGGAAAAATCCGATAAGAAATAAGACAACCGATAAGTAAAAAACTCTGATTTTCATTGTAAATTTTATTATGTAGTTTATTTGAGATTAAACAAGTAACAAATAGAATAAGTTCAAAATAAAAAAGATGCTTATCAGCAATATTACCCCAAATGTCAAAGTCAATGAATTTTATAAACACAAAGACACAAAGAACACGAAGTTGTGCCTATTTTTTTATTTTCTTTGTGTGCTTCGTGTCTTCGTGTTTACTAAATAAGCGCAAGCGCAAAAATGAACATGAAGGCACAAAGACACGAAGAAATTTGAATTATTTCTTCACCGTTATTTCCAACAATTGATAATTTACAATAGCATTTATCCAACTCAACCGGTTTTCGCTTACTTTTTGGAAAAATGTGCTTATATTCGCTTCATCATAAGCGCGTTTACTCATCGTTAAAAGAACAACTCCTCCGGGAGCGGATTTGTAGCGGTACACATTCCACTCGATACTGCGGGCTATCCCGCCCTGCGATCTTCCGACCATAAACTCAATAACTACCTCGTCCGGATTTTCACTTTCCAACTGTTTGAAATCAAGTACTCTGTTTTCTGTTTTTTCATCGGCTAAATTAGATATTTTTTCACCAGCAATCTGTTCGGCGGTTTTACCTGTCTTGAAAAGTTCCAAAATTAATTTTGTATTATATTGTCTAATCTGTTCGCCGGGCAATAAATACTCTTGTATAACCCTCGTTTGACGTGGCTTGGCAGACCATTTCAAGCCATAAACCTGTCCGTCTAACGTAATAGATGGAATTCCTAAGAAATCGGTTTGTGCAAAAGTTGCAGAGGACATAAGGAGGAAAAGAAAAAATAAAGGCGTTTTAAATCCTTTTTTCAAAAATTTAAAAATGTTTCTCATTGTCATTTCGCTTTAAATGTATTTTTTGACAAAGATAAAAATTAATTGGATTTTTCTATTCTATCCGAATATATTCATTTCTTTTTTCGTCAAATTGATAATAAATTCTTTCGTAATTTTCGCTATCGAACTCAATTCCCAATTTAATAAGCGTATGTTCCTTTCCATCATAATTATCTATTCTTGCGGTAATAATCGGATAATCTTTTTGGTCGGCTCCTCTTTTGTATTTAGAAATATAAATCTGAATCTCGCCTTTTTCATCATTCAGGTATTTTATCATATTTTCATCGGTAGTATTGGCAAGAAAATATTCTATTTCATTGATGAGTGTTGTTTGATAATCTTCCGGCTGGTTATTTTCCATAAAAATATAACTTCTTGGCTTGTTGTTCGTTTTCCGGAAAACGGATAATTTTCCGTCTTGGATTTTTTTCATATTTACAGCCAATTTGGTAGTACCATCTGTTTTCCATTGGATTTCGACTATATCGCCGCGATTTGGCGTGCGAGTGCTACTTGTGGGACAATCATCAATCAACGTAAGAATTTGATCGTCTTTTTTTACGATAAAAAGGAGATAAGGATAATCATAGAAACCGTCGTAATCAACGTATTCAAAAGTATCGGTATAGATTTTGCCGATTTCTATTTTGATTTCTTCCTGTTCGTTAACGATTGTTTCTTCCTGTTTTTTTGTTGCTTGTCCGCAACTGCTTGCGATAAGCGCAAGGATGCTTAAAATGATTGTTATCTTTTTCATTGTGATTTTATTTTCAACCAAAGAGGCGGTATTATAAAATTAGATTCCTCACTCTCACACTGTTACGTTCGGAATGACCAGCGTTCACAGTGTGAGAGTGAGGAATCTATTATCTCTAAATCAAGCTTTTATCATATTGTACAAAGCGCCCATTTGTTTTTTCAGCATAGCCAAATCCTGTCCTTTTGACAAGACTATCCCGTGATACGCATTCCCAAGCAACGTATCTTGAAACAGGGTTGCCATTAACGAAATATCCGTATCTTCTTTTATCTCTTTACTTTCGATAGCGTTGTTAAGTACTTGTGTCCAAGCGCTTATCTCTTTCTCAACCCATACTTTTGTAATATCTCTCATATCCGGATAAAAGAAAAAGGCGGTGCATTCTACGTTGAACAAGGCGAGATTAATGTTCTGTACTCCCAATTCCTTCATTTCGCTTTTATAGTTCTTGCATCCCTCCAAAAGGACGGAAATAAAGGATTGTAATTTGATTTTGGGGTCATTTTCCCAGATTTTATACAATGAATTGCGATCAAATACGTATTTTTCAATCACCTCGCGAAACAAGTTTTCTTTCGTTTTGATGTGATAAAGTATGGCTCCACGACTCAATTTGGTGGTTTTTTCCAAATCGGTGAAAGTTACTTGATCATAAGGTTCGGAAGCAAATAATTTGAATGCTTCCAATAAAAGCCTTTCTTTGGTCTTTGATGCTTTCTTCATATCTTTTTTACTTTTATAATGGTGTTTAATTTTGTAACAAAGATAAGAAAAATATGCAAGATACTTGGTAAGTATGCAGAAAAATATTATTTTTTACATATCATACTGTTTGATTTGTATTTCTAAAACAATGTATAATAGATGTTTTATGTATAAAATTTAATCCCTTAATACTGTTCATTTTCATTCGGAAACGAACCCGATTTTACATCTGAGATGTAATTTGAGAAAGCGTTGGTCATATCTTCAAACAGATTGGCGTATTTGCGCAAGAATTTAGGCGCAAAGCCCTTGTTCATTCCCAGCATATCTTGTACGACCAATACTTGTCCGTCCGTTGCGTTTCCGGCGCCGATTCCGATGGTCGGTATACGCAGGCTTTGAGTTACCTGTTGCGCCAGCGTTGCCGGAATTTTTTCCAATACTACCGCATAACATCCGGCATCTTCCAACAATTTGGCATCAGCGATTAATTTGGCTGCCTCCGCATCGTCTTTTGCTCGCAGGGCATACGTTCCATATTTGTTGATGGATTGAGGCATTAATCCTAAATGTCCCATAACCGGAATTCCGGCATTGACGATTCTCCGCACAGCTCCGATAATCTCTTCCCCTCCTTCCATTTTGAGCGA
>Ga0209737_10003958_pt1 | contig 10394 bp, 12 predicted proteins | sample TergutCu122P3_FD_187284 | JGI IMG/M metagenome (GOLD analysis project Ga0209737, IMG submission 187284) | Cubitermes ugandensis P3 segment gut microbial communities from Kakamega Forest, Kenya - Cu122 P3 (SPAdes) (version 2) | ecosystem: Host-associated > Arthropoda: Insects > Digestive system...
CATAGCACTGACGACGCCCTGCACATCTTTTACGCAGATACTGTTAACCAAATGTGTAATTTTTAGCCAAGCACTGACTTTAGCTCCCTGAAGATGGTTTCTACATAAACTGAAACATGTTGGAGCATAATTTTAGAATGTTTCAATAACTCTGTGTTTTTAACATTATGTGCATCAGTTGGTAATAAAAGGGTTTCTCATTACTTTTGTTTTTTACACATTCATTTCCATGCGTTAAGGATTTATACTTCTTAATTACCTATACAAAAACATTCTGGGAGTCTATGCTTAAAAAAAATGAGAAGTACATAACAGTGTTGACAAATGGGGGCTCAGTCTCCCAACAACAGATGTCCTAGTGTCAAGTGTGTATGGCCACTTTGAGTTGTGTGAACATAATCTCCTGACTTGCATACAGGGGCAGTGAGAAGGGTCCATTCAACATTCATGTTCAAGGTCCTCATACAGACACACAACTTGCAGACAGCATCAAAAGTGTGGGACATCACCACAGAGATGGAAAATATCCCTGTTGGTGAGACAGCAGTTGAATACAACTAGGGGAGTTTAAAAATTAATAAATAAATAAATAACTCTAGACCAAGAAGAAGAATAGGATGATATTTGTGGTAAACTCAAAATACATGGCCCAACCATTATCAACATGGTAAGGTGCTTATGGAGATTAAGTGGCAGGCATTCCACATGTAAACAGGGCCACTAGAGTAGATGACAAAGATAAAGGTAGAATGGTGAAGATGACTCATGAAAATGTTTCAAGATCATGTAACAGAGGGGAAAACTTGACAGCCTCCTTTGCATTGTGCAATCAGTACAAGGACTGACCTACCATGTCAGGTTTTTGAACATCTTTATCAATGAAAAATCAGATTAAAAAACATGTGTAAGACAGCACTCTTTAGTTTTCTGGTCTGCATAAATAATTCCATCCAATTTTCTTTCTCATCATTCAAACTGTTGACAATGCCAAGTCTGGCCATACAACAGCAACAAAGCAGTGTAAGAGTCACAACTCAGTTTCCTTGTAAACAGTCCAATAATTTACGCCTATCCAAGTGTAACCACTCCATTGAAAAGCAAGAACTGTCTGCAGGTAAATTCCATATTATCATATTACTATTATCCAACATGTACATTGTTAAATCTTCAGATGCTCACAAACATCATTATCCACATCACACACAACTGTTTCATTAGGCAATAAAAGTAAACAAAACCTGTCACAGAAATCTACAACAATAACAAATGGTAGATATTTTCAAACACAAACCTGGACTGTGGTGAGCAAGTTGGTATACGTTGCTTGGAGCTGCACTGTACTGTCTCTAACCCAACTGCAGGCACTCAGCTCCATTAAGACTTCACAACGATCATTCAGCTCTTCCATAACAACCTTCTGATGTACAGCTTCTTCAAGAAGTGTCTGTAACCAGGTGGAAAATATTTCAATCAAGACTCAAGATTTTCAAAACAGCAATGTGATATACACAGTGTGACAGAAGGTCATTTTCCAATGGGCACACCATAACCAAAGATCACCATCACAAAACAAATACAAGAGTTTTTTACTGTGATTCTTCCCGTGTCAAAAACAATCTGTTACTTCCAAGTTATTTCCGACTCATGGTCTCTTCAATCTCAGTAATGGATTCCTCCGCCTTACTGACCAAGCAAGAACTAAATACACCAGAATCCTAAATAATAAATACAGAAGAATGCAATACTGGTTTCTCCTCTTAACATCAGTAACTTTTATCTAAAATCTTCCAGATTTATGGTATACTTGAAACAAACATGAAAATTTATTCTCATATTTTCACTTCAAAGAAAACAATGGTCCTAATTCTTCTTAACCTATTATCACAAAATTCTCATGTCCAATTCTACAAGACTTAACAACAGTTTGAGGATTTAATGCATACAATAGAAAGATGTACTAACCATACCATTTACTTTACTTTTTGTTTCTTTTTGGTTCAGATAAACAATGCTTAACAAACAGAAATATAATTAATAAACCGAAGGTAAGCCCACCAATCAAACTGTCCCCAGCCAGCCACAATTTCTGTGCTAGTACCAATAAGTATGGATGACTAATAAGATACTTAGACACCAGCAATAAATTTTACAGCAATTTGTAATGTATCACACTTCTGTCTTTAAATACTCTTACAGAACACATTAAACACACAAGTCAAAACTGCAATCAGTGTATACTGTAACACTGTACTTCATTCCCAGAATACAGACAAAGGAAACACACTGTTACTACTTTATATCAGGTTTAGGTATTATATAAATGAGAATAACTGCCTGGAAGATTATAACATATTTTAGAGAAAACACATCAACATTTTACTGTCCAATGTCCATACCACAAGAGAGTACACTGTACCATAATGATGGGAGGATACAAGCTATACTATCTCACTATCCGTTCCTTACAGTTAACTTACCCTACACCTCTGCAGTTGTTCAGGGGTACTGTTGTCTCCTTCAACTTCAGCATCTAGTTTCTTCTGAAAAACATCAATCCAGTCCTTCATCCTGTTAAAAGTGTCTGCAAAATCATTCCAAGATGCTATACACTTAGACAGAACTTTCTGTGAGTCACTGCAGATAATTCTTAGACCTTCCCAATCAGCCTTAAGTTGTTGGATCTCCTGCTTCACTATGTCTTGCCCTTCAGTTCCAGTTGTCCTCATGACAGTGTTACTCAAAGCAACTGCTTCTTCTACCAACTTCTCACCTGTTAAATACAGATCATACAAGTTATCACTTAATTTTTACTGCTTAGGGAACCTGACTTAATGAAAATCCTTCACATCATGTACTACTACAAAGAACAGGACTAACAATGCACATGGTACACTGTTTTATTCTGTGTTCACTGTGCAAAATTCCACTATGCATTATCATTATCTCTGTGGTAGTCGTCATTGCCGTCATTGTCTTCATCGTTGTCATCATTGTCATCAACATCTTCATCATCATCATCATCTACTACTACTACTACTTGTCATACAATGGTTACACACCCCCTGGAGTCGTATCTTACTGGCTGTTCAGAAATGATGTGCAACAGCTTGGAACACATGTATGGGTGGACGAATATACTAGGTCTTGCCATAAGTTGTGTTACAAGTACAATGTGACCTAGAAGGAAAATTAAACAAAACATCCACTTTTTGAGCCAAATAATTTATTTGCAATAGTTTTAGGTTTTCATTTACAATAATGTCACTCAAAATGGCCGCCCTAGGCTCTCCAGGCTGTTGTGATGCTTTCGGCATGCCATGTCCTCCAAAACAGCCCACAGTTAATTGTACAGGGGTTTGAGGTCTGCACTCCCCGAAATCCAATTCTTGGCACTAATGAAGGCCAGAAGGTTCCTCCGCAGCCACTCCTGAGTTGTCTTGGCCTTTTGGGCAGGAACTGAGTCCTGCTGGAAGACCCATTCCTGCCCACTGAAGGGTGTCACATTAAAATGTTTCACATCTCCTTGTAGCACATCCTCTTGATACACTCGGATGCCAGTTTCTCCTCTTTCTTGCAAAAATGAAGGTGTTGTAACAGAACTTATGGCAAGACCTAGTAGCAGACGCACCTAAGATTAAACAATTTTCTTTTGGAAAAATCATGCTCCATGGATGTGATCCCCAGAAGTGCAGGACATTTTTGCATACAGCTACTCAATAATCTCGCTCCACATACACAGATAAAGGACCAAAACCATGCATGATTTCAGGCTTCCACAGTGGAGTGACAGTGATCTTTGATCTTCTGGGATGTTACCCAATGCAGATTCACAGTTACCGGCATTCAAGGACAACCTACTGGTCCTATCTTCAAGGGTCAAGCAGTCCATGAAGAATGCTGGGAGCACTTAGGTATGCAGTTATGCAGGGAATGGTGTGGGTAGTGATTGGTTCTCACAGAACATAATGCTAGCCAATAGTGTCAGTGGAGCAGGAAGAAGGGGGAAGGAGAGAAAGGGAGTTGAGTTTCTCGGAGGAAACAAGGCCCTGGCATATGAAGCCAGTGCCAGGTGCAGGCAGGGGACATAAAGGACAAAGATGAATTAAAGAGAAAAAGTATAACAGGAAGAAAGGGAAAACAATGAAAACAGATGGATGAGGAACATATAAAGCAGGTGAGCCCTATGAGGCTGGCTGAAAAAGTGCCAAGATATAGAAGGCTGTTTTTAACAAAGGCAGAATAGTTGCTACAGGATGAAGAGCCACAGAAATGAAAAAATACAAAACAGACTCAGAATGGGGGGTGGGGGGGATCACTGAGGGAAAAGAGCCCTGGAGTATGAAGCCACCACCAGGACATGAGGCTGAGAAGAGGTGCAGGAATGGAAAGCTTATGAGAAAAATGAAAAGACCAAAAGAATAAGGTGGAAGAAGAAATGAAAGAGGAAATCGAGGGATAAGTATGTACAGGGCAGGCAAGCCATATGAGGATGAGGAAGGAGACAAGTGCATAAAGGAGAGAGAGGGCCACTTTGCCCATGGGAAGAGTAGGTGCTAAATGATTTGTTGCCAAAGAATGCAAATAGAATCAGCAAGGGGGGAAGAGGAAGGAGAGCTACCCAGGCCCTTGGGGAGGAGTGACGAGAATTGTAACCATTTTCTGTTACAGAACATGTGATCCACATATGTGATCCCTGGTGTAAGTGGAATTTTTAAGCATAAATTTCACAAAAATTTGACACTGTATATCACAGGAACTGACAATGAACCCTAAGATAACTTGGACCACCTGCACTTCTACAACCAAAAGTGGTGTAGAAAAAAGCCAAGACATACTGAAAAATATAATTAAGTTTAATGTAAGCCACCTCATCTGATTGCAGCTGCAGAAGTTACAGTCTGTACTGTCAGAGAATGGAATTTCAGTATTTAAAACCCAGCCACCTTCATCTTCAGTGCACCAAGACTGATTTGAATCCTCCAGTGCTGACAGCTTAGGATGAAAAGGCATGGATTGGATTAATATGGCTCAGGATAGAGACCAGTGGCAGGCTCTTGCAAACACAGTAATAAACTTCTGGGTTCAAAAAACAAGAAACTTTCTGACTACCTGAGGATCTACTACCCTCTGAAGAAGGACTCTTCTCCATGAAGTCAGTCAGTTAGTCAGTTGGTCTGTTAGTACTGACATCTCAAAGCTTTTTAACAAACCTTACCCTCTTTCATAGTTGCTGCTATTTCAGTCATCTTCCTCTCTTTCTCAATTGTGTGTTCTTTCTCTCCATGAGGATCACTACACTGCTGAATGTCAATGCGAGTTTTTCGAACCCAGTCGAATGCATCAATGTATCTTTGTTTGTACTGTTCATGCTCTTTCACTTGTTCCTCCAAAGTCTGGAACATTATTTATGACATCAATAACAAAAAAGTTAGGATTTGTACTTTTAACTTTGCAGTTAACATTCTACCTTTCAAGCTACATATATGTGTATATAATACAGTAACATTTATGTTTTGTTTATTTATTTATTTACTTTACTATACCATTATTGGACATGCTGACCAATGAAACAACCCACGCAAGAATTAAATTCATAATATGTAATATATACTTGTACTTACAGCAACATTCTTAGCAACCAAATCCTTGAGTGTCTGATACTTGTTAAAGCTGCCCTGGTAATCCTCACCAGATAAAGATGGATCATCGGCCAGTCGATTCTTCACTCTATCCACCATCTCACTGTGACTGTTGATGTCTCGTTGCAATGCACGGAACTTTTCTAGTGTTGCTCGTTTCTCACTTAAATCATTAAGGAAGGTTCCTTCATCTGACTGCACTTTCTGTTCAACCTCATTCAGCCAATCAGCAAGCAACTTGTGAGCCTATGAAGAAATACATACAAAAACATTAATATGTTATTACAATGTAAACCAACAAAATGCACACACTTCATTATAATTACAAAAATGTTTTACTATACAAGTTTAAGTACAGTAAAACATTATTGTAATTTATAATGAAGTGCGTGCATTTTGTTGGTTTACACTGTAACAACTATATCACAATGCACAGAATGGAAAACAAACTGCATTAATATGATTCCAAAAAAACACACTTGTTTCTACTACATTTGCAAAGGATCATCACTCCTCAACATACAATCTCCACCCACAACACCTTGCAAAAATAAAACTTTTCTATAATACTGTGGAAAATTTGCCTTTGTTTACATGTTTGCTTCTTTTAATTTGTAGCATTCCTGAATATTACAATGCAGTGAATGACAAACACAAGTGAATTCTGGCCTTCATTTTGTTGAAATTTAGGTAAAAGCTATAGAAGATTGCATATTACTTTCACGTTTCTGTTCTCAAAATCTGAACAGCATTCTCCCTGTTGGCTGCTGAAACTCTTGGTATAAACCATCAACAACCAGAAATATTTTTTACTGTGTTCACAATTGTTGCCACTGGTCATAAAACTCAGCCAGGTCAATCCAACTGTCTCTCCCACCCAAGCCCAGCTCTCCCAAATGATCTGGCCAACTTCATCCTAACACTAACTGGTGAGAAGTACACTACTCACCATCAATAAAATATAAAGCATATATGTGCTCATATGGATAACTCAATTTTGTAAAGATGGTGGGCTAAAAACCCATACTGCATTATAAAAATAGAGTTCACAATTTTCAACAGTGTCAGGGCAAAAAAATTTGTTCCATTCCTTGATACATAATACTTGAACTGTATACCTTCTGAATTTCCTCCAATTGTGTAGCTCTATTTGTAAGTTTCTGTCTTATGTCTTGGACATCAGTCATCAGTTTTTCAAACTCTTGTTTTAGGTTCTCTGTATCTTCCTGAATTTTGGCAGCTCCATTTTGTTCGGTGTTTAATATCACTTTCTCTTTCAGTTCTAAGGCATACCTGAAATATAAAGGAAACTGCAGTTATGAACACAGCCACCAAGAGAAGGCTCAAGCTCCAAGTGAAAAAAAATTTTGGGCCCCACACACGAGTGGACTGACTAGAAATCTTTACATCAAATTGGAAGTGTGACTATCAGTTGCAGAGTGACTTGGGCTTGGTCTGAAAGAGATAAACCTCTCATTTACTAGAGTCTCACAGCACTGCTGAGAATTTTTAATTTACAATTTTGTTATCTTCAAATGTTTCTGTAGTCCAGCACTGTAACAGAACAGATTTCCTTGAAGCAATGGATCTGGAAATGCATCCACTATTGACTCATGGATCTTAGATTGCAGGTTTCAATAACAGCAGTGCAAGAACATCTGTTTCATATGAGCTGGAATTTGAATAAATCAATCAAATTAACAACATTTTACTGTAGTGAGACATGGGATTTTCATGGTAGTGACAATTAAGACTGTCAGATAGAACATGACATCATGTGGTCTGATAGAAATTTACTCTTTTGAAGGTACATGCTGCATCCATCTGCTGCCCTAAAATGAAGACGGCAGATTCTTTCAAAATGATGGTTATGCCTGACACATTTTTTTCCGTGGGAGTAAAGTCAAAATTGGGATTAGGCCACCTGGTTTTGAAGTTTCTGAACCACAAGCAATAAGACATTACACCCAGTAGGACTCCTCTGAATGAGTGAGCAGCCAACCACACATGGCACTATATATACACAACATCCAATGAATACAAGAGACAAACATCCATGCCCTCAGCAGGACTTGAACCTGTGATCCCAGCAAGCAATCAGCCACAGACCTATGCCTTCGACTACACAGCCATTGGCATTGGCTACATCTACTATGTTATATAGCATCAAAGACCAGATGATAGTAAGCAGCTATAATCAAATTATGATCTTTATAATCTTTACAGGGTGAAGGTAAGGGACGAAGAGCAGAAAAAACCATATCAGTCCCCTACATTTCTCCTTCAGCATCAGGTCACTTGAAAGAAACATTCCATGCTATGTGTTTCTCCTCAATGAGCTTAAAATGAAAGAACAAACTGTGATTCCTCACATGCTATATGCTACATTCCAGTAATTACAAATACAACGATATGAAAGTGAAGCCTGAAAATCCCTAGAATTGTCACAATGCTACAAACCAATCAACAAACCACCATACCTAAGTTTGTTCTGTCCTTGTTCAAGAGTCTGTCTAATCCCCTTCACTGTTTGCAGCTTATTGTTAACTTCTGGTAGTGTACTAGGGATTTCATGGCATTCATTCAGTTTATCTCTGGTACGATCAACCCAGTCCTGGCATTCTTGGTAAAGTGTGTTATGTTGTTGGTGTTCCTGAAAACACATTTCAATGAAGCACATGAAATACACGAGCAACTTCTCTTAGTTTCTTAACTTGAAAAACACGACCAGAACAAATCATGATTACTTGGTAATGAAGCTCAAGCCGCCTCATGATCTCTTTGGCAAGAGACAGCAGAGCATTGTACTTCGTGGTCATCTGTGTAACAGCATTGCTGATTCTTGTGTCTGCACAAGTCTCCAGCAACAGCTGAGCTTTCATATTGAGACGATCCAATTCTTTTTGCCAATCAAATAAAGTCTGCAGATGAAGCTGTTAAAGAAAAGAGATACAGTATAAGCCATTGCCAAACCCTTTTCCACAGCAAAAATACAATCCACTCCAAATCCAGTAGCATTCCCTTAAATACAAATTCTTATTGTTTAGCATCTGATTAGGTAACAGATTTCATGAATTTATGGTATACTTTTGGCTATGTTGTTGAAGAATTACTGAAGTAAGATGCATACCCAGATGAATTAAGTTTTGCTGACTTTGCCAGAAGCATTACAAATTTGAACAACAAAATGAATAACTGACTGTTAGGATAGCAATTACCTGGAACTGTTCCAAAACATTTTTCTTTTCCTCTAAACTGTCTTGGAGTTTATTGAATGTCTGTACCACTTGTTCAGTCTGAGTGAGCCAATCAGAAGCTTCCTGGTAATGGTCTTCATACTCAGTCCATTTAACAATAGCAACTTCCAGCAGGCTTTTGGTTCGGTTCAAGGATTCACTAAATGGAAGAGAGTAAAGGCATTTAAATGTAGTCAACTTCTTAACTCTAAATGGTTCTGACAGTGGTGTATTGCATTCAGTATTGAAGGGTTTCTAAACTTTGGCCACTGTCTGGCATTATAGGAAAATTGTGAAAACTGGATCCATTTCAATTTGCAGATGTAACGATGAGTGAACTGGTACCTCCCCACCCTTTCACTTGAGGTCTAGTTAAGCAGTTGAGTTTCTCCTACTGCACCAGAAAGTTGAGATTCTCACAGCAATGTTTCTGATGATTCTGGCCTTCTACAGTTGGGATATTATATGCTGTGTCAGCTGGTAAATAGTTACCAAAGTTTTGGAGGAGTGTAATGTCTCCATTTTCAGGACTGTCATACTCTGAAAACAGACAGAGTACGCTCTTCCAAAATATCGGCTTACAAAAGCCGAAACATGTCGCTGATAATAAATTATTAATAAAGTTGTGTCTAGACATGTTTTTATGTAGTTTTATTCTTTCACCTCAATGGATATGTGAATTCTCGAAATATGAGGTATTGGTCAGCAGAAAATCCCACGTTAATCTACTAAGTGCAAACACACCAACTATTTAGTTAGTGTGTTGTATGCTATATCCTTTGAAAGGGTGGAAGAGTTCAAATATTTGGGAACAACCTAAATGAATCAAAAATTCATTCAGGAAGAAATTAAGAGCATACTTATATCATTGAATGCTTGCTATCATTTGGTGCAGATTATCTTTTGTCTTCCAGTTTGCTATTCCATTTTGTATGGGTGTGAAACTTGGTCTGCCACACTGAGGGAGGAATGTAGGCAGAGATGTTTGAGAATAGGGTGCTGAGAATATTTGGACCTAAGAGGGACGAGGTTAACAGTGAAGTGGAGAAAACTATGTAATGAGGAGCTTAATGAGCTGTACTGCTCACCACACAGTATTCAGGTGATCAAATCAAGAAGAATAAGATGGGCAGGTTTATGTAGCATGTATGAGGGAGAGCAGAGGTGTATACAGGGATTGAATGGGGAAACCAGAGAGCAAGAGACCACTTGGAAGACCCAGGCATAGCCTGGAGGATAATATTAAGATGGATCTTCAGGAAGTGAGATTGGGGGGTGAGGGGTGGGTGGTATGGAATGAATTGATCTGGCTCAGGACAGGGACAGGTGGTGGGCACTTGTAAATGCAGTAAGGAACCTTCAGGTTCCATAAAATGCGGGGAATTTTACTGGCTGAGGGCTGGTTAGCTTCTCAAGGTCTCTGCGCCATGGAGTGAGTAAAGTGAGTGAGTGAGTGAGTGAGTGAGGTGGGTGAGTGAGTGAGGTAGGTGGGTGGGTGAGTGAGTGAGTGAGTGAGTGA
>Ga0209737_10003959_pt1 | contig 10393 bp, 7 predicted proteins | sample TergutCu122P3_FD_187284 | JGI IMG/M metagenome (GOLD analysis project Ga0209737, IMG submission 187284) | Cubitermes ugandensis P3 segment gut microbial communities from Kakamega Forest, Kenya - Cu122 P3 (SPAdes) (version 2) | ecosystem: Host-associated > Arthropoda: Insects > Digestive system >...
TTTTGGAGAAAGCTTTCTATCCATAATCAAAAAATTGAAATTGTTAACTATCATCTTAATTCATTAATAGAGGTTTTGAAAACCAAAAAGTTGTGTGAAAAATCAGGGTCAACTTAAATTCCGAAAACGAAGACCAAATCGAATCAAATCAAAGGCAAAATGTGTTATGAAAACTTTTCAAAACAGACCTGACCATGTTGCGAGTTTCTTTCAAGCTGAAAAAGTCAAATATGCGTCTTGAATGTGTCAAAACATTCGTTGCTGGTTAATACATAAAATTTTTGCCCTCTATCCTAATTGACAGAGGGCGGATTGATTTAGTCAACATAAATCGGCAAGCTTAAAATTTCGACAAGGGCGTCCTGCATAGCAACCGCATCCGACGGCTTAATACTGCTGCCGGGATTAACGACAACGGCGTTAACAAGACCCTGTTCGGACAGAGGATATTTATTCGGACTGAGTATATAAAGACGCACTGCGATAACATCATTTACCGTAAGTTTACCGTCGCCGTCAACATCACCGTATACGGTTACCTGCATAGGAACGGCAGTCGTTTCGGTCTGTGTCGTTGTTTGCGTTACGGTTTGCAGCGTGTTTGCCGCGGTCGTTTCGGTCTGTGCCGTTGTTTGCGTTACGGTTTGCACCGTACTTGTCACGGTCGTTTCAGTTTGAATCGGCGGGTTTCCGATTGTAAAATCCGACTCGACAAGTATGCGTGTATTATTGTCGCCGTCCGTCGCCGCTATGCGGTAAGTGTACTTTCCTTCAGAAAGAGCGTTAAAGACGATTGCGTTGTCAAATTCGGGCGAGAGGTTATAACTTTTGCTGTTAACGGCAACTTCTTTGAATTGTTTAGTCGGATTGCCGTTTCTGTCATATACACCGCCCCAAACTTTAATCAGTGGAATGTTCGACGTTATAATTCCTTTAAGACTGAACGCCTTGCCTGCCGTCAAGAAGCCTGTAGGAGCGGTATAACCGCTGATTTCTATTTGAGATATTTTTTGGAGATAGTCCATAGAAGCGTATCCGCTAAAGCCGTTATACTCCACATCTGCCCATTCGCCGTCAGATTTTGTAACGTTAATTAATGCGCCGTTAGGAATTGCGGTAACAATAGGAAAGCCCGTGCCTTTGCCTGAACGCATATTGAGCGTTGTCGTTACATTTTTTGTTGTATATATTCCGGCTAAATCCGGTATATCCGCCTGTTGCGTGTTGTCGGCAGTTTTGTTGTTTCCGCTGTTTACAGCGGCATTGCTGAGAAGAATAAACCAATCGACATTAGTATTGCCGTCGCTGAGTTTCGCGGGCGTAACCCAACTGTCCGCTTCAAGCCCTCTGCTGCTGTGTACAGCACTTTCGATTATATGAAAGCCTTTAATTGCGTCATATTCGGTGACGGCGAGATAGTGCTGATAAACATGAAGAACAGCAACGCCGCCTCCTTTGAGGTGATTTATGAGCGTCTGAGAGTTTATGTCGGCTGTTATTCCCGATTCGGAACCGGAAATTTTAAAGCCGTATGTATTGCCGAACTGCTTTGCTATAGCCGAATACATCACAAAGCGGTATGAGCCGTCGCTTCCGTATATGTTATAAGTTCCTTCATTATAGGCGTACTGCGCAACGGCAGGAGCGTCAATGATTTTACCGTTAAGACCGTATATAGCGTTGCCAAATGCGAAAATTCCGCAGCCAGTGTCATAAAGAGTGCCTGTATTATACGTGTAGTTCTTCCACTTTGTATCCCATTGATTGAATGCTCTGCCCAGGGCTGCTGATACTAAGTTCAAGACGAATAGCTGTGTCAGGATAATCAGGGACAGTAATGCGCTCACTGATTTCTTGAACATCATTTTAATACCCTCCAAAGTTAATCTTAAATCTTGTAATCTTAGGTAAAGCCTAAGATTACGCTCGCCGACTATGTCGGCGGGCGGGGGGCGAGACCCCAGCCTCTTAAAGGCGGCGGTCTATAGGCGGACGGATTAAAATCCGCCGCCTCTATCCTTTTCATTTAAATCGCTGTTTCTCTTTTCCGTCTTCTTTTTTTATTATACTATATCGGTAGAGATTATTTGTTACGGTTCGTTAAACACTTTATGTACAAAATCTTAACATTGTATTAAGCAGTGTCAACAAATTCAAACATTATGTTTGTGCAATTTCGACAAAAATATTGTTCTATCGTCATCGAAAATTAAGCTGTATTTTTATTATAACACAGTCTTTCGGTCATGTCAACCAAAATGCATGGAATTTCCAGTGTTTTTATGTAGAAATTCCGCAACGGTTTTGCAACATCTTTCATAATAGTTTATCTATACTTTGTTCATCTTAAATCTTAGGCAAAGCCTAAGATTACGCTCGCCGACTCTTAAAGGCGGCGGTCTATAGGCGGACGGATTAAAATCCGCCGCCTCTATCCCTTGCATTTAAATTAGGTAACTATTCTACGTATTGAGGTTAAAATAAAACTCGCCCAACATTGTCAAAATGCCGGGCGGGGTTGATGCTGTTGATATTTGAGATAGCAGCTAACACCGTATATCTCCGTTTGATAAGTATACTGCCCGCGTATCCCGTCCGTAAGTTTGTTAAAATCACTCTTACATATCAGAAGGATATGTTCACGGCTTATAACTTCGTCAAAATCAAGACAGTAGTAGTCGAAAAACTGCACGCCGTCCCAATTGTCATTAAGGCTAAAGCATTCCATATCAGGTCTGATTGCATTGATAATCTGCGGTATTGAATTTGTGTCAGGAACTTTATACATAAGCACCGTGCTGACATTCTGAGCGTCTGCATATTCGGCTATTTGCGTCGCACCGTCCTTTTCAATCGGCTTCAGATGACTTATATAGCGGAAATTCACCGCACTGTTGCATAAAATAAACGCAGGCAGGGCGAATAGTAAAAGGTTTTTGAACCATATATTTTTCAACTGCGATAAGAATTTTTCCAAACAGTTCACCGATAAAAATATGAACAAAATCATCCATGTAATGTGGTAGCGGTATTCAAAAACTGAACCGCCGTAAGTTGTGCTGCTGATAATCAGCACAAGAAGATTGCATAAAAGTATTGAAATGCAGGCGGTATTAAACCTTGATTTGAACCATGAATTTTCTCTTTTGAGGGTGCGGAATGTTATGCAAATCATAGCCGTAAGAAATATAAATCTGGTTATATGCAGAATTCCGTCAACTGTTGCAACCCGAACTTCGCCGTGTTTTGGAATACCTCCCATAAGAATATAAATTCCCGTAAGACAGTCCAGTACATTGTCGGCGAATCTGCCCGCCTCGCAAAGCAGAGAACCGTTCACCTGATTAGGCGTAAAATGCATACTCCTGAATTTTATAAGCACTGCGGTTAACATCACCGTGCCTATAAGAAAAAAGTTCCTGAAGCTTTTCAGGCTGATTGACTGTTTATTAATGCATTGTATGACTTCGGCTAGCATAAACGGGGCGATTAACATGAACAGCACATAAACACCGCTTGAAAGGGTTGTTACTGACAGAAAAAATGCAAACGCCGACAGGTTAAGCAGCAAAATCGGGCGTTTAATTTTCTTAATATCGGCAAGGTAAAAATATGTTATATAGAGCAGAGTAATTATCTTAAAGTTATACTGTCCCGCCGAGATAAACAGCATATTAAAATATTCAAGCTGTCCGAAAGAATACGGCACCAGCAGAAGGCAGAGCGTTGCGGAACGTAAATCCGCTCCGACACCTGAAATTTTTAGTACGGCGTTTGAAAGACAAAGTATAAAGACAAGCAATACTGCGTGAATAACGGCGTAGCTCAAGCCGAGACTGCCTGTTGCAAGGAATATCGGCGCCGCCCAAAATGACGTGCAGTCGATTTCCAGAGTAGAAACAGGGCTGTAGTTTTTCAGAAACAGCGTTCCGTTACGCCATATCTCAATTGCATGGCGGAGTGCCGCTCCGGAATCAAAATCAATGAGGTTTTCGCTTCGTGTAAAGTTGATAAAAAGTATATAGGCAATTTGAAATACAAGAATTGAAATAAATGTTGGTTTCAATATGCTTTTCTTCATTCGATATAATCCTTTCATGTTCCGATAAAATATTTGAATGCAGATTCTATATGTTTATTATACCATATTCTGCAATAAAAATTAAGTCGAATGAAAGCATGGCAATTAATTTGTTAATGCAGGCTTTCCCTGCGTATTTTTCAAATGACGGCGGTAAAGTTGACATGTTTTCATATATATGATATAATGGATATAAAAGAGCTAGGAGGATTCACTGTGAAAATTGCAAAAAAGCTCACCGACCTAATCGGCGGTACTCCACTTCTTGAAACTCAGAATTACAGTGCGGCAGAAGGCGTCAAGGGGCGTATTGTTGCAAAACTCGAATACTTTAACCCGCTCGGAAGCGTTAAAGACCGCGTTGCCTTTGCGATGGTTGAAGACGCCGAAAAGAACGGGAAAATCGGCGATAACACTGTTATAATAGAGCCGACCAGCGGCAACACGGGTGTGGGGCTGGCTTTTGTGTGTGCAAGCAAAGGCTACAGACTGATATTGACTATGCCTGAAACGATGAGCGTTGAACGGCGTAATCTTCTAAAAGCATTGGGTGCAGAACTTGTGCTGACGGAGGGGGCAAAGGGCATGAGCGGCGCAATCGCAAAAGCCGAGGAGCTTGTTGCGGGAATGCATGACGCATATATGCCGCAGCAGTTCTGTAACCCCGCAAATCCGCAAATCCATAGAATAACGACAGCCGAAGAAATCTGGCGGGACACTGACGGACAGGTTGCGGCGATTGTTGCGGCGGTCGGAACAGGCGGTACTCTCACAGGTATCGGCGAATCACTGAAAGCCAAAAATCCCAAGATTAAGGTTTTTGCGGTTGAACCTGACGCTTCTCCCGTTTTGTCGGGAGGAAAGGCAGGGGCTCATAAAATCCAGGGAATCGGTGCAGGTTTTGTGCCGAAAGTGCTGAACACGGACGTTATTGACGGAATTATCAGGGTGACAGACGGAGACGCATTTGAAACCGCTCATAAGCTTGCCGTGACAGAGGGGCTTCTTGTGGGCATATCTTCGGGGGCGGCGATGTTCGGCGCTGCGGAAATTGCAAGACGTGAAGAGTTTGACGGAAAAATAGTTGTTGTAATTCTGCCCGATACTGGAGAGAGATACTTGTCAATGACGGAATAACAGAAAAGAGCGGTAAAACCTACCGCTATTTTTCTTGTGTGCCTGACATGAACAACAGCTTGACGGTGAAAGTCCGTTACAGGCTTGGCAGTAGGAACTGTTAGCTAATACTATTCTTTGATAAAAATATAGACCGCAATTTGTCTATGTTTTTATTGGAGAATAGTATAAGGGCAAGGGTGTCCATCGCGAGGTGGAATATGAAGGAAGCCTAAGGCAAAGTCTCGGTCTGACGAACAGAAATCACATACAGGCGTACTTGGGGCGGACGAGCTTGCAAGACAAAGCGAAGACCAATACTACCCGCCCCCCATAACGTAAATGTGGCAGATATAGCAGATATATGAGATGAAAGCGGTTGTTCTTACTCAGGGAGGTCTCACGGACGTGCGAGTAAATACGAAACACGGTCGAAATAAGGTTTACCGTGAGAAGTCAGCAGAAGCCTCAGTACCGCAATATATGCGCGGAAAGGGCTGAACGGTAGGAGGTTTTCTTAAAATGAAAGACACGCTCTGGCAGAGATTTTTAGGGCTTGTCAGGGGCGAAAATGCACCGGACGCAAACACAATTTGGCAGTTTAAAGAGGATGATATGGGAGGCATCCACACACGAACAATCGGGTTGGAGCGTAACACCCGCGACAATGTCGCAAAGTCGCTCGCCTATAACATAAAACGTGCTGCGTTCCTGTTCTCGCAAAAAGCGAAAAAGACTGCGGCTTAGTTGCTGTGCAAAATGTTAGGAATTGACCTGTGTATTCTAAAAACAACCCCGTTTTCAGCCACAGTAGGCTGTTTTTTATGCTGTTTTCTCTGAAAAGGCGGTTATTGGAGGTGCCCCATACAACTTTCCTTTTCAATCAACTATAGCGGTTTGGAGTTTTTCCAAACCGCTTAAAATAACTATTAATCTATTTTAAAAACCCATTCCGCCGCCTGGCATCGGGGGCATTGCAGGAGTTTCTTCCTTAACATCAGTAACAAGGCTCTCTGTCGTCAGAATCATAGCCGCAACTGACGCGGCGTTCTGGAGTGCGGAACGCGTCACCTTAGTCGGGTCAACGATACCTGCCGGGAGCATATCGCAGTACACTTCATTATATGCATCAAAGCCGTAGCCTAACTTGCGTGAACGCTTAATTTTATCTATAATAACGCTACCCTCAAGACCTGCGTTTTCAGCAATCTGACGTGTCGGAGCTTCAAGGGCTTTAAGAATAATCTTAGCGCCCGTCTTAACGTCTCCGTCAAGCGACGGGAGAAGCTTCTCGACAGCAGGAATAGCGTTGATATATGCCGTGCCGCCGCCCGCAACGATACCCTCTTCAACAGCAGCCTTGGTTGCAGCAAGAGCGTCTTCGATACGGAGTTTCTTTTCTTTCATTTCAATCTCAGTAGGCGCACCGACCTTGATTACAGCGACGCCGCCCGAAAGCTTCGCAAGTCTCTCCTGTAATTTTTCACGGTCGAAATCGGATGTGCAGTTATCAATTTCAGCTTTAATCTGGTTGACTCTAGCCTTGATTGCATCGGAGCTTCCCGCACCGTCAACGATAATAGTGTTCTCTTTCTGAACAACAACCTGTCTTGCTCTGCCGAGCTGTGCGATAGAAGTCTCTTTGAGTTCAAGACCGAGGTCGGCTGAGATAACTTCGCCGCCTGTGAGAATGGCAATATCCTTGAGCATTTCTTTGCGTCTGTCGCCGAATCCGGGTGCTTTAACAGCGGCAACCTTGAACGTCCCTCTTAGATTGTTCAGGATAATTGTTGTAAGAGCTTCGCCCTCAATATCCTCGGCGATAATTACAAGTTTCTTGCCTGACTGAACAATCTGCTCAAGAACAGGAAGAACTTCCTGAATTGAAGCAATCTTCTTATCGGTAATCAGAATGAACGCGTCATCATAAACGGCTTCCATCTTTTCGGTATCGGTTACGAAATACGGAGAGATATAACCTCTGTCGAACTGCATACCTTCAACGACTTCGCTGTAAGTTTCGGCGGTCTTACTCTCTTCGATAGTGATAACGCCGTCAGCCGTAACCTTTTCCATTGCTTCCGCGATAAGCGTACCGACAGTTGCATCGTCAGCGGAAACGGTACCTACTCTGGCAATATCTTCGCTTCCTTCAACTTTTTTAGAGTTAGCGACAATTGTTTCAACAGCAGCGTCGACAGCTTTAGCAATACCCTTTTTAAGAATCATAGGATTGGCGCCTGCCGCAATATTTTTCATGCCCTCACGAACGATAACCTGTGCGAGGAGTGTTGCCGTTGTAGTTCCGTCGCCTGCTGCATCATTCGTTTTTGTTGCAACTTCTTTAACAAGCTGAGCTCCCATATTCTCAAAAGCGTCTTCAAGTTCAATATCCTTAGCGATAGTAACGCCGTCGTTAGTGATAAGCGGTGCGCCGAATTTCTTGTCAAGAACAACGTTTCTGCCCTTAGGTCCCATAGTGATTTTAACAGTATCGGCAAGAGCGTCTACACCTGCCTGCAAAGCATTACGTGCATCAACGCCGTATTTAATATCTTTAGCCATAATAATAATCCTCCTCTTATTTCTATTCTACTACAGCAAGAATGTCATCCTGCTTAATGATAATAAGCTCCTCACCGTCAACCTTAACTTCCGTTCCTGAATACTTGCTTGTAAGTACCTTGTCTCCGACCTTTACGGTCATAGGAATAACGCTCCCGTCATCCTTAACCTTGCCTGTGCCTATAGCAACAACTTCCGCAATCTGCGGTTTCTCCTTAGCAGAACCCGCAAGCAGAATCCCGCTCTTTGTGGTCTCTTCAGCCGCTGTCATCTTGATAACAACTCTGTCAGCCAATGGTTTAACAGTCATATTATTTCCTCCTACAATATTCTATTTCAAGTTAGCACTCTTTATCTAAGAGTGCTAATAATATTTTAACAGATTTTGAAAGAAAAATCAAGTGAATTTTGAGATTGTTTTCATTTTTGTACAGTTGTCTAAAAAACAAAAAGACTATCCCAGAAAAATGTGAAGCATTGACAATAGATATTAGAAAGATAACGGTCTTTAAAGTGAATGCAGTAACGCATTTTACCTTTATGAATATAATACATTAATGCGAAAATTCGTAACTATTCAGTATATCCTGAATCCGTGAGGTTTAAAGTTTTTGACGAAAAATAATAGGAAGAATTGCGAGGCGGCGCCCCGCTTCTCGGGGGCTTCGCCCCCGAAACCCCTTCCCGATTTTTGTGCAAAGCAACGAAAATCATCAAAACAACTGAATAGTTACGAAAATTCAAAAGGAGAGTGATATGATATGGGACAACTGCAAAACCCTGAGACGGAAGTCGCGGAGTATTCCCCAAACGGTCTGACGTCCGTCCAGGTGAAAACAAAATTGACAAGATATGGCAAAAACAAGTTTACAAAAGAAAATGTAAACGGATGGAAAATATTTTTCGGGCAGTTTATTAATCCCCTGACATTTATATTAATCTTTTCCGCCGCTCTTTCGATATTTATGGGTAAATTATCCGATGCCACAGTTGTAATGGCTATCGTTCTAATAAATTCGGTTCTAAGCTTTATTCAGGAATACCGTTCGGGGAAAGCTATCGAAAGGCTGTCGGAATTTATTGAACGTAAATGCCTGGTAATAAGAAACGGAGAACAAACCGTTATTGACGCAGGCGAACTGGTTCCAGGAGATACAGCGATTCTTAGGGGCGGGGATGTTGTTCCTGCGGATATTAGGATTATGGAATCGGATGACCTCTATGCAAACGAATCGCAGTTTACGGGGGAATCGGCTCCCGTCGCCAAAACAAACGGCGGAACGCTTTACGCAGGCAGTGTAATCGAAAGAGGTCAGTGCAAGGGCGTTGTATTTGCGACTGGAAATCAAAGCGAACTTGGAAAAATTGCAAAACTGTCAAAGGATACAAAAAAAGTTACGCCGTATCAGAAATCGCTTGCAGAATTCAGTATGTGGCTTTTGAGGTTAATCGGGGCAACAGTCGTCCTCTTGCTGACCGTCAAAGCGTTCACTGTCGGGAGCATGAACGATTTTACCGAAACCGTGATTTTTGCCGTCGCCTTAGCAATGACGTCCGTGCCTGAGGCCTTGCCGATGATTACCACGATAAATCTTTCGTACGGGGCATTAAAACTTGCTAAACAGAATGTTGTCGTAAAACGGCTTTCGGCTATTGAGAGTCTAGGCAGAATCAACATACTTTGCACGGATAAAACGGGCACGCTGACCGAAGACAGTTTAACTGTTTCAGAAGTTATAAGCGATGACGAAGAACTGTTTCAAAAATTCGCCTTTGTTTCTACCGAAGATTTTGAATTAAATAACAGTAAACATAAAAATTCTTTCGACAGTGCTATATTGCAATATATTCCAAAAACTGTCAAAGCCAAGGCCGGATATTGGGAACGTCTTTATGCTATGCCTTTTAACCCTTCACTACGCAGGAGACGCATTGTAGTGCAAGACCCTGGCAACAGCAAAACATATCTGATAGTAACGGGAGCCCCCGAGACGCTTCTTGAGTTATCCTTGCCGTGTGATAATGCCGCATTTAAGCGGTTGTTCGCCGAATCCGGGGAAAAAGGGATGCGTCAGTTGGCGATTGCTTACAAGGAAATTGATTATACGCCTGACTTTGAAGTTAACACCAATGAAAACGGGCTTACCTTTTTGGGATTTGCCAATCTGTATGACCCTCTTCGCAAAACGACAAAATCAACAGTAGATAAAGCGAGGGAGCTGGGCGTAGAGGTTAAGATTTTATCGGGGGACAGTCCTGAAGTCGTATCGTTTACAGGCAGGGAAATCGGACTGATGAAAGACGGAGACAGGGTATACACGGGCGATGAGCTTGAAAAAATGTCTGACGGGGAGTTTGAGAAAGTAATAAAAGAATGCTCGGCTTTTGCACGTGTTACGCCTGAGCAGAAATACAATATCATAAAACGCTTGAAACAGAATTATTCGGTCGGCTATCAGGGCGACGGTATAAATGACGCACCGTCTCTTAAACTTGCCGATGTATCAATCGCCGTTCATAATGCTACTGACGTAGCCAAAGATAGTGCCGAGAAAAGCCTAACGTCTCAAAACCCACGATAAATAGCGGTGTTTCAGGACAAGTGCTGTTAATTTATGGAATAAAACAGCC
>Ga0209737_10003962_pt1 | contig 10391 bp, 7 predicted proteins | sample TergutCu122P3_FD_187284 | JGI IMG/M metagenome (GOLD analysis project Ga0209737, IMG submission 187284) | Cubitermes ugandensis P3 segment gut microbial communities from Kakamega Forest, Kenya - Cu122 P3 (SPAdes) (version 2) | ecosystem: Host-associated > Arthropoda: Insects > Digestive system >...
ATTATCGTGTGGACACTTAGGGATATGTCTCTAATCCCGTATTCCCCGTTGAGATAACTTGATACGGTCAGGATAGAGTTTTCGTTCCCTGTGACGCACTCGATGATTCTTTTTACTGACAGCGCGACTGCGTAATACGTCGCGCCCTTTTTATTTATTATATCATACGCGGCGTTTTTTGTCATTGTTTCATATTCTGATTTGCAGATTTTTTTGCTGCCGCACCTTTTGCATATGTCACAGTATTCGTCTATATTGACCCCCGCGATATTCGTGAGGCTCCATGCCGCGACTTCCGTGTCCCCATGTTCGCCGATTATATAAGTCTGAATATCCCGCACGTCTATATTGGTATGCTCGCCGATAAGAAATTTCAACCGCGCGGTATCCAAAACCGTCCCTGACCCGAAAATATTTTTTTTATTCAACCCCGAAATTTTTATCGATATATAAGTGAGTATATCGACGGGATTCGTGACTACTAATATAATGGTTTCCGGATTGCAGTATTTTAAGATTTCGCCGAATATATTTTTAAAAACTTCCGTGTTGCGTTTCAATAAATCTATTCTTGTTTCGCCGGGTTTTTGGTTTACCCCTGCGGTGATTATGATAACCGATGAATTTTTTATCATTTCATATCCGCCGCTTGATATTTTGACGGGTGAGACGAAACTTATGCCGTGGTTCATGTCCATAACGTCGCCCTCGGCTTTGGCTCTGTTTATGTCGACCAAAACGATTTCCGAAGCAAGTCCCGCCTGCATGATCGTATAAGCTGTTGTTGAGCCTACAAACCCCGACCCGATAATTGATATTTTGCCTTTGAACATATGATGAATCCTCCTGTGTTTTATATTATACCTAACCCGGAACTGTTGATGTAGGGGCGAACATCGTTCGCCTGCGGACAAGAACCCAACGCAAAATCAGACTTGCGGGCGAACACTGTTCGCCCCTACACAATCTTTTTCGCTGTTCCGGGATATGTCTATTTTAATTTTATTATATCCATAAATTTAAATTATTTAAATTTGTTTTGCGCAGCTTGACAAAATTTTTTCGGCGTGGTATAATAAATCAAACCGCAAATAAATAATCGGGGGCGCCGAACGGCTGAGATGTCAGTGAAAAACCTGCTGTCCCTTATAAACCTGATATGGGTAATGCCAACGTAGGGAGATTATGTTCTGGATAGTTAAATAATTTTATTTATGCTCCGCTGTCCTTAATATTTTTGCCGCACTGTTGTATTATTATGTGCGGTTATTTTAATATTAAAGGATGGTGTTTTTTATGCAAAATCAAGAAATCACAAAAGTCGGGAAAAACCGGAAAAATTTAAGAATCTTAGTTGAGTGCGCCTTAATGGTAGCGATTGCGGCCGTACTGTCGGAATTTAAAATCAGTGCGCTGTTTGGGGGTTCAGTCACTATATTCAGCATGGTTCCGATCATCATCATCGGACTCAGGCACGGACCTGTTTGGGGGTTTAGCACTGCTTTTGTTTATTCGATGACACAGTTTTTGTTTGACGCTTCTAAATTGTCGGCTTGGGGAATAGCAGGCCCAAAGAGTTTTATTCTTTGTACATTGTTCGATTATATTGTTGCGTTTACAGTTCTTGGCGCGGCAGGATTTTTTAAATTCGCACTCGATAAAACACAGCGGCGGGAAAAAAAGATTGTCATAGCTTTTATCGCAACGCTTTCAGTATGTATTTTAAGGTATATGTCGCATGTTTTTGTCGGAGCGGTTTTATGGTATGAACTTTTCAAAGACAGTATAGAACAAGGTGCCTGGGCATATTCGACAATATACAATCTCCAGTACATGCTCCCGGAAACAATTATCACCCTCGTTGCGGCTCCGTCTGTCATCACGATACTGTCGGTTATAAATAAACAACGGGAAAAATAATTTGATGATCTGAAACAAAAATTTCATAAAAATTCAAGCGGCAGTTGCATTGTGAAAATATATTATGCAGATTCAAGCGACAGTTGCTTGAATTTTTTGTTTTACTGTGATATAATTTTTGTAAAATTAATAAGATTTGGAGAATAATTTTTATGCTTTTCGGAAAGAAAAAATATAATTATCTGACTGTGCTGATTACATATTTTAAGCTGATCCCCGTTGCGGTCACGGTTAAGCTCATAAAAAATATTATCGTTTCGGTTTTGCCTACGCTTAATATCATCATGGTCGCAATGTTTATTGATTCCGCGATTACGGCGGTTGGCGATCCCGATCAGGTAAACAAAATATTCTTCCCGCTCACCGTAATTATCTCGATCATGCTCGTGAATTATTACATCGAAATATTGATCGGAATGCTGAACACGCGCGCGGGAAATAAAATACGAAAAATCGTCCAGCCCGCGATCGCCGAAAAGAAAGCCGCCGTCAGGTTCAGATATTACGAGCATCAGGAAAGCGTCGATATTATGAACCGCGCAATGGGAGGTTTTGAGGGAAATTTACAAGGTTTTTTCGATCAGATTTTCGGCGCGTGGAACCTTATCGCGCAAATTATTGGGTTTGTCGTTATCCTCGGAATGCAGTTATGGTGGGCGTCGATCGTTTTTGCCGTGACCTGCGTGCCGTCGTTTATCATATCATATAAGTTCGGCAAGAAAAAGTATGACATAGACAAAGAAATGACGAAAATCGACAGAAAAGTCGGATATATCTCTGGAATCTTAACAGGAAGGGATACGATAGAAGAACGGTATATGTACGGTTATACAAAGAAAATGAACGAGGAATATAAAGAAAAATATGAATTCGCGAGGATTGCGCGTAAAAATGTGGATAGAAAACAATGGATAAGTATGAAAGCGACAGGTACGCTTGTTTTTATCAGCGGTATAATCGTTATTGCGATATTGATTCCCTCCGCGATATTCCCCGACGCGGGCGGCGAAATAAAATTATCCATCGGCATGTTTACGGCTATCGTGAATACGATTTTTGGTTTGAGTATGCAAATGCAATGGAGCGTTTCATGGATTATATCGGATTTCAAATATAAATTTGAGTACCTGAAAGATTTGAATAAATTTCTTGAATTTGAGGAAGACGAGGATGCCGCTTGCCTCCCCGACACGAATATACCGGAATTGAAAACAATCGAATTTAAAGACGTGAATTTCAAATATCCCGGAACGGAGCCGTATATATTGAAGAATTTCAACATGAAATTGGAATCCGGCAGGCATTACGCCATTGTTGGGGTGAACGGAGCGGGAAAAACAACCCTCACAAAATTAATCACGGGACTTTACAACGAATATGAGGGAGAAATATTAATCAATGGCAAAGAGTTACGCAAATATACGCAGGCTGAAATGAAAGCCCTTACTGCTGTCGTATATCAGGATTTCTGCCGCTATCCCCTCGATTTTTACAATAATATCGCGATCGGCAACGCAAACGATATGGAAAACCGCGAAAAAGTCGAGAATGCTGTAGGTATAATCGGGCTTGCCGAAGCAGTCGATAACCTGCCGAAAAAATATGAAACGCCTATCACGAAAGTCAAAGAGGACGGCGTTGATTTATCGGGCGGCGAATGGCAGAGGGTCGCGCTCGCAAGGCTCATCGTGAACCCCGCCCCGCTTAAAATCTTGGACGAGCCGACAGCCGCTCTCGACCCGATTTCGGAAAGCAAAGTTTACGAGCAGTTCGGCGAGATAGTAAACCAGAATCAAAAGAACAAATCGAACGGCATAACGATATTTATCAGCCACAGGTTGGGTTCAACGAAACTTGCGGACGAGATTATCGTCATATCAGAGGGAAAAGCCGCAGAGGTTGGAACATTTGACGAGCTTATGGCAAGAGGCGGCATTTATTCCGAGATGTTTGTAAGTCAGGCGGAATGGTATAAAGAGAACAGCGATAATAACTTGAGTGACGAAAGCGGGGTGGAAATTTATGCCTGATAATAATGCTGAAACAAAGAAAAAAGTGAAAGAGAAAGAGAAAAAAGAAAAAGACCCCATAAATATATTTTACATGGCAAAAAAAATATATCCTATATGTTTTAAATCAAAACCGTCGTATTATATCGTCAATCAAACATTAAGCGTATTTCATGGAGTATCGCACGGCGCAAACGTTATGATCGCGCAAATGTTTTTTGACGCTGTGCACAGGGCTTCGACCGGAGATAATTCTGTCGGCGGCGTTATCATCGCGCTTATTCTGTTTGTTGCGTTTAAACTGGCAAGCGATTTATTGAACGCCGTGCATAATTTTACCCACAGCGTACAGTGGAATAGAATTTTAGGATATATGAATATGGAAATAAACAAAAAATCAGCTCTTATCGACCCTGTGGAATATGAAAATCCCAAGCGTTTAGATGATATAAACAAAGCGGCGAATGGAGCGAATTCAGCAATACATTTTCATATCGCAACATCAACCGTCATCACGTTTTATCTGCCGTATTTTATATTCATGGGATTTTATCTGACCAGTTTGAAACCAATGCTGCTATTATGCCTGTTGTTTGTTTTTGTCCCTGTGGCAACAGCCCAAATTCTGCGTTCGTCCGTATTCTCGAAACTCGAAGACAAAGCCGCGCCTATCCGGCGTGAACGCGACGCATACGATGACGCGGCTTGTGGGAAAGGATTTTATAAAGAGACAAGAAACCTCGGCTCTTTCAGATACTTGAAAAACCTGCTTGTGAATACAATCGGTTCGCTCAATGCCGCAATCTGGGGCGCGAACAAAAAAAGCGCGTTGATTGATTTCGGCTTCAACACCCTTTCGCTCCTCGGTTACGGCGGGATCATGTTTTTATTGGTGAAATATCTGCTTGACGGCCCTGAAACCGGAATATCCGTCGGGGCGTTTGCGGCGGTGTATAATTCTATCGGTATGCTGTTTGCGATCATGAACGAAGTTATCAGCCGGCATTTAGGACATCTTGCGGACAATTTCGGGCAGATACGCAATTTTCTCAGGTTTTTGGATATACCCTCGGATAACAGGGAAAATTTAAACATAAGCAAAAAAGAGGGAATAACGATCGAAAACGCAAGTTTTAAATATCCCAACGCCGAAAAAGATTCGCTCAAAAATATTAATCTGACCGTACACCCCGGCGAAACAATCGCAATCGTCGGCGAAAACGGCGCGGGCAAAACCACCCTCGTCAAACTGCTCACGGGGCTGTACAAGCCCACCGAGGGCAGCGTGAGAATCGGCGAGACGGACGTAAACACGATCAATTACAGGTCGCTGTTTGAAAATGTTTCAGGGGTTTTCCAGAAATATCAGCGGTACGCATTAACATTAAAAGAAAATGTGCAGATAGCGGATTTCGCCGACGGAAATACGGACGGCAAGGTGGAAAATACGCTATCGGAGAACCATATCGACAAAGACGATGCGGATATATTTCCAAACGGGCTTGAAACAATGCTGTCGCGTGAGTTTGACGGCGTTGATTTATCCGGCGGTCAATGGCAAAGGATTGCGATTGCGCGGGGGTTTTACCGTGACAGCGACATCATCGTGCTTGACGAGCCTACGGCGTCTATCGACCCCATTGAGGAGAGCGCGATATACAAAAAATTCGTGGAGGTTGCGGAGTCGAAAACGGCGGTGATTGTAACGCATCGAATGGGGTCAGCGAAGATAGCGGAGCGGATCGTCGTGATGAAAGACGGAGAGATCGCTGAGATTGGCAGCCACGACGAGCTTGTGAGCAATGGCGGAGTTTATGCCGATATGTATATCGCCCAGGCCGGATGGTATAATTAAGATAAAAACTTTTTCGCTTTATTCGAAGTTAAAAGTTCGCCGTTGCCTAATTCCCAAGTATGCATCTTTCTTATCGCATTTTTCCGCCCCTCTCCGGCGTATATATTTATGTCAAGATATACGCATAAAAAATCTTGTTTATTATATACAACGTCATAACTCATGACCGCCCCGAATGGTTTAAAATTATTATCGCTATCTGCCATCATTTCAACCGCGGCGTTTTTATATAATTTGGTTTCGCAGAAGTTTGTAAAATATTTTACGGCGGTTTCATAAAACTCATTTATCTTTTTTACGGTTTTTTTGTGGATTTCGGACGGCGAAATTTTTATGACGGGATATTTTATGTTTATCTGTAAAATATTTGTATCGTTGAATTTTAAATTCTTTTTTATATATTCGGGCGTAACTGAAACTGTTATTATTTTATCGTCTGTTGGATTTTCCTGCGTTATCATTTAAAATCACCCCAAATATCATATATTTTTGCTTTCTCTTTTATTATATTATATGTAAAAAAATTCAAAAGGCGATTGTTACATCGCCTTTTGATTACGCTTTGAATTTTTATTCTTCCGTCTCTTCTTTCGCGTCCGTAGAAGATTCTGTATCAGCGCAATCGCATGATTCGTCGGAACAACAAGCCTCAGATTCGCCTGAACCGCCGTCGCAGCAATCGTCGGATTCACAGCATTCTGCCGAATCTTCACATTCGGCTTCATCGCCGCAATCGTCGTCGGACGAACAGCAGCAATCACAGCTTTCTTCCTCTTCTTCAATGATTTCGGGCTGTTTTGCCCCGCATGAATAGCAATAATTGACCGGTTTAGCCAAAATTGTGCCGCAGTCCACGCAGAATTTTTTGTTTTTGATACTGGCCGCTTTCGCTTTCTGCGTATTTATTGATTCCTCGATTTCGTCGATGCATTTGCAGAACTCCAAAATTTCGTCGGCGGCGCTTTCGGGTGACTCTTTGTAAGTACCGTATATTATTTTGCCTATCTCTTTAAAAAAACTGTCGCGCTTCGCTTCGTCGAACTTTATGTTTAAAGAAGTTTTTGTGAGCTCCAAAACATTTCCCGAAGCCTTGATTGCTTTTTTTGCCGTTTCGTTTACCACTTTGCCTAAGTTATCCAAAAAATCGTTCATAAATATCTTACCTCCAGAATTAATTAAAAATTTATTATTTTGCTCTTTTAAAATATAATACCCTTAAATCGTCATATCAATTCAAATCAAATAATATCAGCGCCGCCATGTCTAATACTATTCGTCGTATAATATTATACAACAAAAATATAAAACATGCAATAGAAAATCGAAAAATTTTTATATTATATAATATTTATTAAACATTCATTTACTTTTATACATGAAAAGTGAAAAATATAATCTATTCAAAAGATATTTTTTATATTTTTGAACCGAAAATTGTATTTTGCCGTTATATTATATGTGATCACAAATTTTTTTCAAATTTTTTCAAATCAGGAGGACGGAGGATTATGAAAAAAACTTATGAACAATTTGTCACGGACAATTCGCCGTGGCTTCTGCGGCATGTAAAAGCGAAATTAATCAACAAATCGCTCGCGGACGAAATCGTTCAGGAAATTTTTATCAAAGCGTTTCGGGCGTATGACAACTATGTTGAGGAAAGCAAAGAAAAAAACTGGCTGATGAAAATCGCGAAAACGACTTTGTGCGATTATTTTTCCGACAAAGGATATTATAATATTTCTTATGAGGCTCTGACTGAAAACAGCGAGCATGTATTTGATAATATTTATAGACCAAATGTCGAGGAAGAATACGAGCAAAAAGAACTGATCGGTGAAATTTTGAAAGTCGTCGCGTCAATGTCCGATATGGAACAGTCGGTTTTCCATTATAGGTTTTTATTAGAATATTCCGTGACCGATACTGCCAGAATTCTTGATATTCCATCCGGCAGCGTCAAAAGCAAAACTTTTTATATCAAAAGAAAACTTCAAAACGAATTTAAATTTAATGAAATGAATGAAATTAACGAAAGGAAAAATATTAAACTGCAAAGATTTTTTGAATTATATTTATTCGGGTACGCGAGAAATTTAAAAAATATTGTCAACAAAGACGGCATAAAAAATCATGTGGATTCCTGTGCGAAATGTTCGGCGATTGTGTCGGCATTGAAAAAACTCAATCCCCATTTACCGGAGGTTGTCGAAAACAAATGCAATCATGTGCTTGTTTTAATCCCCCAAGGCGGAGAAACCGACCTTACTTATTGTTATACTTCGGTTAAAAAGACAGATGAAGAAGTAAAAGCCGAAAATAAAAAAACTGAAGAATTGAAAAAATCGCTTAAAGAGGGCAAATTATCTTATGAAACAGCCAACAATATAATACTACGGTTTGACCATGACGGAAACGAATATAACTGTGTGGTCGCGGATGGAATATTTGACGCTTTAAAAAAATATTATACACCCATAGATTATTGGTATTTATGCGTCAGAAACGGCATGTTTTGCAAACCCGACAGAGATTATGAACGTCCGTCTGAAAATAATCCCAATATTATGGAGTGCCGGTTGGAAAACAATTTCGGCCCCGAAGTCTTTTCGTCGCTTTATATGGCCTTGCCGAAAACCGCGAAAAATATACACATGATCCGCGGAAACGGAATCATCGACTGCGGGGAATACCTGTTTGCTTACGTGAGCCGCCATGTCGCGGAGGGCGAAAGAATCGTGGTTGAATATACTTACGAAAAATAATAGAAATAATCATTTTATAAGGGCGGGGTTTGATTTCTGCCCTTGCGATATTTTAATCCATGTTCTGGAATACATCAACGGCTTTGTCTATGGCTTTTTCCATTTTGCCGATATTTTTTTCGTAATAAGAAATCACGTCCCTGTTGGATTTTCCGCATAAGCCGATAAAATCTATGAATACGTTGCCGAAACCGTAAACCCCGCCTATATCGTATACCCTTGACCCGAAAATTATATCAAGCATTTCGCTCGATTCTTCGTCCCTCGCGAATTTTCTCTGCAATACCACGTCGTAATATGCGGGCTGGAGGGTATATTTGCTCTCTGCGGAGAGCGCTTCGAGGATTACGCTCGTTCTCTCCAGATTGCCTGCGGTTTTCGGCACTCCGAGCATAACGCCTGTGTACGGATTGACAAGGCTGTAATATTTGTCCTGCGCTTCGTCGTATTTCGGCAGGGGGATTATCCCGAAGTTTGCGTCCATTCCCCTGAATTTCTCGACAACCCTCATTCTCACCCACATAAACAACGCCCTGTTCTCCTCAAACGACCCGTGATACGCCGTAAACCAGTTGACGCTGTTTGTCCCGGCGTCCTTTATGTCTGACTGGATATTCAGCACGTCGTTTTTGCTGAACATGATGTCCATCGCCTTTTCGATTATCGTCAGATTTCGTGAATTGGTGAAATCCATATACGGCAAATCGTTTTCGTCTTTGACCGCCAACGCCCCGCCCCCCGATACAAGAAGCGCGTGCAGGGTATCATTAAACACGACAAATCCCCACCGGTCGTCGTTGGGCTTCATCACTCCGTCGCCGTTCAAATCGAACGAGCCGTTTTTGACGTATTCTTCGAGTTTGTCCATTGTCCATTTGCCCTCGTTGACCAAACTATACGGCAGGTCCATTCCCAAATCCGCCATCAAGTCTTTATTGAACAATAATGCGTTTGTCGCTTCGTTGTCAAGTATCAATAAATCTCCCGCCAATAAATAATTTTTGTTGTCTATCGACATCGAATTGACTGCGGGATCCCACCAGGGCTTGTCCAGATCGATATACGGCAGGTTCGCGATATTGGTCAGTAATTCAGCCGTTATTGTTCCGGGTACATTGTTGTTATATATGATAATTGCGTCGTAAACGTCGTCGCCGGATTTGACCGCTTTGGATAACTGGCTTCTTTCGTCGGAATGCGCAACCAAGTCAAATTCTATATTATATCTTTCTTTCAACGTCATGTTTCTCTTATACACCGCGTCGTTGATGGGGTCGCCCGTTTCTGCTTCGGACATAACCTCCCTCGGCGCGGGGGAAAACCAGTCGTCGTTGTTTTCCTCATGTGATAAGAACGTGAAAACATATCCGTCATAATCCGCTTCGGGCAGGTCGGGGAGTATTTTCGCTTCCTCCGCACTTCCGCTTGCATCATCGGAATTTTCGTTGCCGGCGATATTTTCCTGCCCATTATTTGTATTGTCTGTGGATTTATTCGTTCCGCCGCATGAAATAAATATTCCGCAAATCATTAAAACTGCCAGAACTATAACCATCGCTATCATTTTTTTCAAACTGCTACTCATCATAGAAATCATAGAAATATTCGCTCCTTACCATTCTTAAAATTCATGTATGATTATTTATATTTTATTAGCATTTATGATTTTTGTCAATACATACTTCATTTATTTTTATTCGCCTAAAATCTTTTTGACGATCTCCGAATTGATCAATATCTGATCCATATGTTTTTGGAACATGCCGACGACTACAACGTCGGTGTCTTTTATATTCGCGAATGTTTCTGCAAACGCTTTTTCTACCTGTTCGGGCGTTTCGC
>Ga0209737_10003963_pt1 | contig 10390 bp, 10 predicted proteins | sample TergutCu122P3_FD_187284 | JGI IMG/M metagenome (GOLD analysis project Ga0209737, IMG submission 187284) | Cubitermes ugandensis P3 segment gut microbial communities from Kakamega Forest, Kenya - Cu122 P3 (SPAdes) (version 2) | ecosystem: Host-associated > Arthropoda: Insects > Digestive system...
CAAGAATCAGGCTCTGCATTAGATACAGTGAGTTAAATAAGACTCTTAATTACACAATAACATAACTTTATTAAACATGAATTGGAAGAGTTACAAGTTTGAGTACATGTTTGCAGTGTTTTCTTTTAGAAAAAAATCCCTTAATTTTTTTCACATTAATTCACTAATTTTTTTGTACCAAGTAACAAACGGGTGCCGTTTGCAGATATACAAGATAGACAGAGAACAGGGGTGCAGTAACATAATATTTGCATGGTCAAAACACATTCACATGCTTCTACTTGAATATCACCTTTGGTTTTAACAATTTCAATTTTAGTCACTACTGTACCTTGTTGACTACCTTGCATGGCCATTTTATATTTTCCAGCATATTCCTTTTGTATAGTGGGTAGTAAACAAGTTTTGCTGCAGCTACAAAATTCAGCATTTTATCTTGCTTTATGATGTCCTGTTGCGCTTTCTATAATAAATCAAAGTAAACATTATACCCTAAAACCCAACTTTTATTAGTAAATATATCTTGTACACAGTTAATGTAGCAACATATTTTGGCTTTGTTAACACACCACTATAAGGCTAACCTTTATAAAAATATTAAAATAAAAACATGATATCTCACAACTTACAATTTTCTCTTTACATTATTTTCAGACGTATGGTTTTTGTTTTATGTTTACACTTCATTGATTTATATGAAATTTAATATTTAAAACTTTAAATCTAGTGTCTTCTTTTGTTGTTAAATTACATATTTTTTATGCCTTTCAGTGAGAAAATATAATTGAAACACTAGGGAAGATACTAGGTATTGAAGTTTTAATGTTTCAATTTTATATGCTTTAAAGGTGCATAAAATACAATGAAACCATAAGCCTAAAAACAAGGTACACAATAAACTGTAAGTAATGAGATCTAACATCAGTTTTTATTGGCATAATATGAGGTCACATTTATATTTTTACATTCTTATAAAGGTTGGACTTACAATGGCTTGTTAACAAAACCAACAAAAGTTGCTTGATGAAGTGTCAAAAAGAAATGCTTACTAATAGCAGCAGTGTTTGACAGTACAAAAGTTTTCTTGTGATTTAAAGTTGAGGGTTAATCTTTCATGCTTTTTAACACAACACTAATATTGCTTAAATTTCAATTACCTGAAACAAAGTATAGTTTTCTAGACAGTGTTTCCGTGCAGTGAACTAGCATTATGGATCAACCTTATTTGTTTGAAGAATCATTTGAATGGGTGATCACAAAGATCTTAATGTATTTGATATTTCATTTAGTACTGTGCCCAAAATTTTATTCTGAGCGGTTTTGTAAACATTTATGAATGTGTGTCTCAGTTTTGCTACAAGAGGTTGAAAGAACCACCTCAGGGTTGTCATAAATGCCTCCAGTTCATCAAGCACATTTCTTGTGTTTAGAATTAGTGACAGGCAGACTTGCTGAGACTAGCTGATGAATGAGAATTCTTATATCTTCTGCCCCTCCAAATTGGATTTGGCTGCACTGAATTTGACACAGTTACAGAAAACAATTTTGGATATATTGCAGGTGCTGCACTAGGGACAGTTTTGTCTGTGCTATTTTCTGGCTTGATATGTGCATGGCAGGGCTGGGAGGCAGTGTTTTACTGGATGGGAAGCTTGCCTGTTATTTGGTGTTTGCTGTGGATGTGGTTGGTGGCAGATGATCCCATAAAACAGTGTTACATAACAGAAGAGGAGCGTCTTCTCATCCGTAATTCCCTGGGAGATTCACACCTACCTCATAAGGTCAGTTGTTTAAGTTTCTTTACATCTGCTGTGTGTGAATGGTTGTTTTAAAATTGTTTTGCATCATCATATCAGTTTTTGTGTTCATTAATTGTTACATCTGTAACTACACGTAATACTTCCACTCTAGTATGATTTGTTGAGAGGGATTGATTAGGGAAGGATGTAATTTTCAGAAAAGCTTCATTTATTGCAAGAACACTTGCAATGAATCTTGGCTGTAAGACTGTTTATTTTGACTGAGGCTTCTGATATTTCTTCCCCTTATTCTTTCTGGTGAATACAAGGATAGACCTTAAAAACAGGCTACAGTCCAAACAGATGCTTTCTTCCATCACTTGTTGTCTACATGCCAAAATGTTGGCATTCCTGTGGGGATACAGTGATTATCAACACATTATTCACCTTGCTCCCCATTTCATTTTGTGTCATCATATAATATAACACCTGAAAAGTGCACACAAGTGTTACAAATCTGTGGTTTCAATTTGTGTAAGTTACAACACATACTTTAATGTTGTGTGGTCCAACTGTTCACATCAGTATGGATTCTCTCTTTTCTTAATATCTCCATGACTTGGCCATGAATGCCATAACCAGATATATTTATTAAATGAATTATACTTTAAACATTTTTAGTAATTTCAATTAACTGTAACATATTTTAACTCTACATGTGTACCTGTTGGACAGAAGTTGCGGTACTTTTATGCCTTTGTATACACCTCCCTGATAATGACATTGTAGAAGTCAAAACCTGTAGGAGGAACATAAATGATGATTGATTATTCATTATCAGTTGTGCAGTTTGTTCATCAAATACTGTATAATCAGGAGTTTGTTGGAACACCCGTCAGACCTTCTTATGGCGTGGGAGTTTTTTGTCTCAGAATAAACATAACCAAATGGAAGCAATGCATTATGACGATAGGTTGACTGAGTAGCTAGAAATTTACTCAGCTACTATGGTGCTATGAGACTATCAATTAATTAAAAATTTAAGCAAACATAATATGTTAGTGGCATCACATTCAAGTACTTGTCACTATTGTATATGAAACCATCTGCAGCAAGTGCATTTTGTAACAATATTAATGGCTTGGCATTCATCTGTATGTGTAACTACTGATAGGTAACAGGCCTACTTAGAAGTGGTTTTATGTTTGACAACAAACCTACTGTAAGACAGTTTAGGACACAGGCATCTTTAAATTAATATCTTTCCTTGACATAACTTGATAGTTATTAGGATGTAAACCTGTAACATTGCTAGTTAATAAGGGAACATTTATTTCACGTATTTTCATTCGTGACTTAGGTATGGGATCATACTTTGGGGCGGTACGAAACAAAGTGTAAAAGCATCACGGATTCAAAAAAAGGTGATCAGGTTAATCACAGGTCTAAAAAGACTTGAATCCTGTAGACAGAAATTCAAAGACAATAGAATCCTTACAGTGACCTCAATGTACATTTTAGAAGTTTTGTGCTTCATCAAAAAGCATAAGGGTAACCTCAAGAAAAACTGTGAAATTCATAAACATAACACGAGAAGCAAATATGACCTTCACACACAACCTCATAACACATCTCTACTTCAAAAAAGTGTGCTACACATGGGAGTCAGATTGTACAAACACTTGCCTTTGAGGATTAAAAATTTAGACAAATATAACCAATTCAGAAAGGAAGTGAAGTCCATTCTAGTGAATAACACGATATACACACTTGAAGAATACCTGCAAGCAGTACTAGAGTAGAGACATCGTAAATAGTTATGTATTTCTTATTGTATTGGTTGGAATGTGTGTTATAATTATTGTTCTTATTACCATGTGATAAATACCTTATAACTATCAATATTTTGAAACTCTGTACATATACTGTAAATTTTGTAATACACAAATGGACAAGTCCAGTGTTGCATATGCAATAACATGGATGAGAATAAATGAATGAATGAATGAATGAACACAAATAATCTTTACTCATATGAGTTTATTTCTTATAAATTATATTGAAGTAAACCTGTCACATTATACTGGTATATATTTCCACTGGTATTCTGTGGAATACTAAGTAGCAAATATTTTTGCTGCCAAATCATTTGATTGAGTGGGATGTAAGATTTGATGTAGGTGAGCAGACAATATCTTTCATTTAATTAATCTGAAGGTAAAGTAAGATAAGGTCAAAACGTCCAAGTGCTAAAGTACTATACCATGTAACAACGGTCTGTAGCTGGAAGCGAAGATTCACCCACTCTTAATTTTGGCACTAGATGCAATTAAGTAGTCAAATTCACACTTCATACATTTTCCACAAAGAAAAACATGCCTGGTACCTGTTAAATAGAAGGCTATTTGGATCTTATTGTTTGTCTGGACAGGATGGCAAAGAAAGATATCCCTGCCAGCACCAATCATGAATCCCAGGCATTTGCTCTGTTGCCAATCACTATACTGATGGAATCATAATGTTTGTGTATCCTGTCACTATAGTTAATGGGCTATGTTGGGAAATACTGTACTGCTAACGTAAAGACAAATAGTATTTTGAGAAAAAAGGTTTCCGAATAGATCAGGCTTACATAAAATGTAGTTATGTGAGATAAGGGAACTACAGTATGTTTCACAAGTGTCTAAGTAAAGATGTTAGTTTCATGGCATATTTTTTATTCTTCTTTGTTCAAAATTTAAGTCAAATACATGCACAAAGCAGTGCCAATTCTAGGTTCTGAAAAATAATTTTACTTTGTCATATTTCAGGCTTTTCCAGTGCCATGGAAGAAAGTATTTACATCTGTACCATTTATTGCTATAATTATTACACATTTCTGCAACAATTGTTGTTGGTATTTGTTCTTGACTGAGCTTCCAAAGTATTTGAGTCAGGTTTTACACTTCAAAATAGAAGAGGCAAGTATGCTGTCACATTGATTATTTTATAATATAAGATCTTTGAACATAAGATGATGGATTAATGGATGCATACACACAGATGATTAAAATCTATATGTTAACAACAGGAGACATCACCCTATGTTTCATCCACAATGTAAACTTCTGCAAACAGTAGGACTGCAATAATGTATATAAATAAATATATTGTATTAAAATAGACACTTTTAATGTTGTATGTCATTGTGTGTGTGTGTGTGTGAAAGAGGGGGGTGGGGAGACAGACAGAAAGATAGACGGATGGACAGAAAGACAGAGGTGGGAATAGGGGGTATGTGTGTGATGGTGTGTGAGAGACAGCAAATGTACACATTGTAAATGCCGATAAAATATGAGGTGTTGTCTTCATATGTACAGGCATTCTAAATTTTAATATTCATTGAACATGCTAAGACAGAAGAACAAATAAAACTGTGATGGCGGTGTATATTTTATTTGTTTGGGTGTCTTAATTCAATTCAGACTTTGTAGCTTGACATAGAAGCTGTAGATACTGAAACATATTTTTGATAGCTGATAGACATTGACATTCAAATTTGGGGTATCATTCAACCAAAGAAATGAATGGAACAAGAAAGAGATGGCCATAAAATGAATTTGTGTTGTGCATCTACAAGCACAGAAGTAACAGGTACATTTTTCTTCTCATAGAAAGTTTTCTGTTCCTAACTCATATTTAAGAATGTAACTAAAATAATGTTACGTTACAGAATTTTCTGTAATTGTTGACAGATATTCAGCTCTACAAACAATTTCCATGTTCTTTTAGAATAAGAAAGCTCATCATCAGTACAACAGAGAGCTGCTATGTGGTTCTATTCTAAACCAATTTAGTTCACATTCTCACAGCCTATTTTCTCAAAACAGATTATAATTTTTTCTGTACCATGATCCATCAGATGTCTTCCCTGTGGTGAAGTCTGTGCTGTAATGCATCAAGTATCTTCTTTACGTGAAGTCTGTGCCTTTGTCCATCAGATGTCTTCTTTACATGGAGATTGTGTCATGATCTATCAAATGTTGTCTCCATGTGAGATCTTTGCCATATTCATGAAATGTCTTCTCGGTATGTAATCTGTGCTGTAATCCACCAAAAGTCTTTCCTATGTGAGGTCTGTGCCTTGAACAATCAAATGTCTTCTTTATGTGAATTCTGTGCCATGATACATCAAATATCTTCTTTGTGTGGAGTCTCTGCCATTTTCCATCCAATGTCTTATTTATATGACTTTCCCAGAACAAAACAATATATGATTTCTTATTTCTTCCAAGCATGCTACACATTTTTATTCATCTTATTGTGTTCAACTTCCTCAAGATTAAGACAATTTTCTTCAATAAAAAGGGTTTATATTTTCCATGTGAACCATCAGATTGTTTGTATAAAATGCAATGTATTTTTCTCACAAGCGAGAATCATTCCAATTGCTCTGTTTCAGGATTCTTTTCTTGTATCAGTGCCATACATCACACTAAACATTTTCGCTTTGATTTGGGCTAAATGTATGGATATTGGACGAACAAGGAAATTTATAACTACAACAACAGCTAGAAAAATATCCACGTTGCTTGGTGAGTAGGAGTGATGTACATGATAAGCATTACCATTATAAATGCAAGTATCAGTAAAAGTGTAACCAGGAAAGCATATTTCAACTATGGTGTTTATTTTTGTTCTTGAGATGCCAGCTTTGATTCTGGGTTGGTGTTATCTAGCTTAGTTTCTTTTGGTTTTCTGACTTAAACAGTTATGAGTTACATTTGTAAATGGCAGGGTGACTGTAAATGATGAATGGATAAGGATGTGAAAGGAAGTGTTCTTAATGTATTTCAGTGTTGGGAATGATCTGGAGGGACTGAGGGAAATCATGCAAAAAAGAAAACTTTATGTTGGCTGTTTTCTGGGTGTATATACAAAGCACAAGTCTTGGCCATAAAGCTGCCACAGTTTTCAATGTTGGAATTGCACCTTTTTTAAAAAGGCCAGTTTTGTATACTCTTCCAGCTCTTGTCCCTTCCGATGTTGCTAGAGTACTGCTCTAAGAATTGCACAATTTAATGTCAAGCATCAAATGGGAATTCAGATGTCATCAAAAGGTTTATACTCCCCCCAGGTATACTGAGAACAGTACTTTACATTGTAGTATTGAAAACAAGAATGCATCCCTTATTTCAGCATCTGTTGTTCCTGCTGCATGTCTGTTGGCTGTAACATTTGTGGAATGCGATGACACAGCAGTTGTAACAGCAATGTTTATTGGTGTTACTGCCATGGCTGGAATGTTCTCAGGAGTATTATCCAATAACACGGATATTGCTCCACATTATGCAGGTATACATCATGCTTGCATATTATTCTGCTTCTTTGTAAACTTCTTCATGTGTGTGTGTGTGTGTGTGTGGAAGGGGTGGTGTGGGAGTGGATGTATGTCTTTCAAATGTACATATATTTGTTTGCAGTTTGAGAGTAATATTTCAGTGTTATTCACTGCTTTCTGATGTAAAAACGTTCTAAGAAAGGCCCTGTCATCTACTGTCCCTCAGGTTGTTCATATCTTTGTTAATAGTGCAGCATTTTGTATTAGCTGACTTGCAGAATACTTAATTTTTATATTTGATAACTGTCATATTTAAGTACTTATGACAATACATAATAACTCTTATCATCTTGATTTGTGATTAAGTTTTCTTGTTTAATTGACATCATTATCTCTTTATTATACAAAATTATTAATGCATAGGATTTTCTTAAAGTCTTTTGCACTTTGGATATATTTTAACAGTATTCAAAATTATAAGCCTCAATAGATGAACCCAGATATTAGTGAGAGATAGGATAAATTAATCAATATATGTAAGAAAGAAAGAATTAATGAATGAATGAATATTAAATAAATAAATGAAAGAGTGAATGAATTAACAAATGAATTTATCAACTAATTAAAACACAGTAAATATAAAATAATATTGTACAATTAGAAAAAATAAAACAATATGTCTATTTTGATCAAACATGCTGTATAACAGTATGTATATTAACATCCTTACAAGGTTTGGACAAGTATGAATATAATTTAATCACAGAGAAATATTATGTTCACTAAGGTTAATGAGTCTTCTATTTACTTACAATATGGTGATGAAACCAACAGATACACATAAACGTTTAAGAGTATCTTACATTATTTTACATACATAGTATTGCCTCCTGCACATTTCAGCCACACTTGTGGCCATCCTCAGGGAGGTGCCTCATTAAAAAAACTTTTTACTAGTGTACAAATATAAGATAATAAGTTCTAAAATGTGTAGTTTAAAATATATTATCATCATCATCATCATCATCATCATCATCATTATCATCATCATCATGTTCGTTAAGGGTTAGGTGCGTTCCCTGTTCCTTAGTCCTCAAAGTGGAGTTGGTCCCTCCATCTCTTCTTTGGTTGTCCAATGTTCCGTTTTCCTTCTGGTCTGTATTTCAGTGCCCGTCTTGGCAGTCTATTTGTGTCCATCCTCTGTACGTGTTGTAGCCACTTTTTCTGGTACTGTTCTATTTCCTTTACTATGTTCTGTGCTCCCGTTTTTTCCCTAATACATTGATTCTTTTCTTTATCCAATTTTGTTATTCCTAGTAAGTGTCCCAAAAATTTCATCTGTGCTGATTCTAAACGTTGTTCCTCTCTTTTCTTCAGTACCCAAGCTGCACTTCCGAATTTCAATGCTGCTTTAGCTGTAATGTTGTGAATTCTTAATTTTGTTTTTTTGTTCATTTGTTTTCCAAAATGTCTTCATATAGCTCCATTTATTTTGTTATATGTTTGCAATTAAAAATTTCAGGATGGTGACATACTACATAATAGTTATATAAAACATTTCATATACTTTTGAATTTATCACAAAATTTTATCTGTATTTTATATTTTAATATATATTTTATATAATAATATATAATATAATAATACAAAATATGTATTAAAATATAAAATACAGATAAAATTTTGTGGTAAATTCAAAAGTATATGAAATGTTTTATGTAACTATTATGTAGTATGTCACCATCCTGAAATGAAAGAAATATGTGTGTTTGTACAATGGTATTAATATATTGGTAGATAAAATTATATACTGAAGCATGTAGATGAAGCAGTTGTCAGTATGATATGTACCAAGTACAGTGGTGCTGATGTAAGATATAAGGAACATATCTTATGCCCACTAACCCCAAATCTGCATAAATGCTCCACATTCTTCACAGTAAGCATGAATATGGAACCATGAACGCCATCAAATCCTTACTCCACCCAGTCCACAAAAATGAATTAATTAATTCATTAGAAAATTTCTGTATGCAGTTTTTCCAGCAATGTAATTCGGTCATCAATAAACAATCACAGGAAGCTGTTAATCCGTCTTTCATCTCATCTATGGTATACAATTCAATCACACATGTGCATGACTCCCATCCACCGCTCTCCCATTCAGTGTTTGATTTTAGGGGATTTCCAACCTACAACATCAGCACTACTTCACTTGGTACATATCATACTGACAATTTCGTCTACATGCTACAATATGCATTTAGCTCCTTATGTATCAATAACCTCCTACACACATTTTTTTTATTCCAGGTTGGTGACATACTACATAATAGTTACATAAAACGTTCGTTACACGTTTGAATTTATCATAAAATTTATCTGTATTTTATATTTTAATACATATTTTACACCACACATTTTAAAACTTGGGATCTTATATTTGTGCATTAGTTCAGAATGTTTTTGCAATATATCCCTTGTAATGATCCTCCCTGAAGATGACCACAAGTGTGGCTGGAACATAGGAGGCAATATTATGTATATAACATAACATGAGATAATCTTACATGTGTATATAAATTTATTGGTTTCATCACCATCAAATCAGTTTAATGCATGGTTATGGATTATTTAAAAGATTAATTTACACTTACTTACTGTTTCAGGAACGTTACTTGGTATCTCTAACACTTTTGGCACAATTCCTGGAATAATTGTACCTATTTTTGTTGGAGAAATTACTGGCAATAATGTATGTATCAAAATAAAAATTAAGACTATATAAGAACCTTTAAATGCTCTGTTGTCCTGTGCAACTATTAACAGAAAAACAATATGCATGTTCACATATGGTGATTTCTTTGCAGCCATAAAAATGCATAGTTCTATAATCTCAGTTTATTATGTTGGCCAACTTATTTTTCAATCCAGTAAATACAGAAGTTTGTGAATTCTGCATTATATTTGACTAAAATATGTTGAAACTTTATTGTACCATTTTACTTACTTCTTTGCTTGCTATTACCGGTTTTTTGGACAACTTTCCATATCATAGATGAGACTGTTACCCAGATGGTGAGGGGTTCACCTAACTTCTTCTAGAGCTATCTGGAAATTTTGAAGAAAAAATTTCATATTGACAGATGATTCACCTGATTGATGTAATATATGACATTACTGTAATAATCTTACACTTAATTATATCCTTAGAACTAAGAAACCTAAGACTGTGTAATAGATGATATGGATATGTGCTCCAACTTGGTGTATTGACACTACTTTGACCTGGAAACATCACATTGGTGAACTAACATCTAGACTGAATAAG
>Ga0209737_10003964_pt1 | contig 10388 bp, 9 predicted proteins | sample TergutCu122P3_FD_187284 | JGI IMG/M metagenome (GOLD analysis project Ga0209737, IMG submission 187284) | Cubitermes ugandensis P3 segment gut microbial communities from Kakamega Forest, Kenya - Cu122 P3 (SPAdes) (version 2) | ecosystem: Host-associated > Arthropoda: Insects > Digestive system >...
CGAACAAAAATGCCGCGCAAAATCTCTGTTAATAACGGAATACGCGCCGTTTATTTTGTGGTCCGCCTTTTCTATGTGTATACAAAAGGTCTCGCTGTCTATGGGCTCTCCGATCGCAAAAGCCACAACGTCGCCGCCGGCCCTTATAAGCCCTCCCTTAAAATCGAGTTCAAAAAAACATTCAAAAGCGCTTGTCGCGGCACGGCGCTCGTTTTCCAGCCCGGCATTGCCGCGTTCGAGATATTGGCGATACCATTCGTCGTTCATCGCCCTGACCTCATCGATGTTTTCGCAGGTCATCTCTTCAAAAGCGTAATCGGGATACTGGGCGGTAAATCTCGATATATGATTTCGTTTACCGTGATACTTCTTGCCCGAAAGTTCGATAAGATCGGCGCTGTTATAGACGTACTCTGCAAAATCGCGGTTTTCATGATACTTAAACATCCCGGGATAAAGCGCGTCCAGCCTTTCGGTATCGCCTTTTGACGCCGCTATTATCCTGAACGGCACGTTTCTTTCGGCGCTGTTTGAAATCATCTCGTCAACGACATCTTTTAGATCGCCGCGCCCTACCGGAAAAAGATATGCCTCGGCCTCTTTGTCAAATCTTACCACACAAATGCCGTCGTTGGAAAGAGCGACTTTCGTGTCGTAGATATCACGCCATATAAACACGTTGCCAAAAGTGTACTCGCACCCGCGCTGTTTTTCGTCATAAAACAATTTTGTCATGCGGTCTTTATCGCCGATCGTCACACGCTGAAAATCCAGCATAAACACCTCTTTACTTCACACACACATTCCACACTTTATATTAAATCATGAACTGCGTCAAAAACATCATTCGCTATATCTTCGGGGTTTCGCATGACTCCGCTTTCATCACACTGCACCACACGCCATCCCTGCTTATTCGCGCAATAGAGCGCTGCTTCACGGCTCTTGCGCTGAAATTCCAAATCGCGCTCGTGGATATCTTTTTTCGTCTCGTCCCCGACATATCTCTTTTGCATAAGCGCGCCGCTTGTTTCGGCGCTAACGTCGAGAAATATAACGGCGTCGGGCTTCGGGATACCCATGAGCTTATATTCAAAATCAAAGAGCCAATCTAAATATTCGTTCCATCTGTCGTGATCGAGTTTGCCGGCCTGATAGACGGCGTTTGACGTCGTGTACCGGTCGGAGAGCAGGATATATCCGTCGTTGTATTGCCTGTGCCAGTCTTTCCTGTAACTCGCAAACCTGTCGACCGCGAAAAGCACCGACGCGGCATAGCCGTTTACATCCCCGGGTTTGTCGCCGAACTCGCCGCCAAGATACATGCGAACAGGCGCCGACCACTCATCGTCGTAACACGGAAAACTCAGCGTCATCACCTTTTCGTTATCGGCGCACAGACGATCGAACAGCAGCTTTGTCTGTGTCGCTTTGCCGCTGCCGTCGAGCCCCTCTATAACTATCAGCCTGCCGCTCAATGTTCCGCACCCGCCTTCAAATTTTCGTAGTACTCTTTTATTTCCACGCTTTTTCCGCACGACATCTTGCCCTCGGGGCAGCGGCCCGAAACGCATGCCGGCCCGCTCGGCTTGAACAGCGACGGCGCCGCGGCACATACCTGCCTCAACATTTCGTCGGCGAGCGCGCGGATCTCCCACTGAGCGCGCGAACAGCATCTATCGCGGAAAAAGTTTTGTAATGAGCGCGTGTTCATCGTCACGATCAACTTGGTCTCGCACGCGTTGGGCAACACGAAACGCGCGTCTTCAACGGCTTGCTTTTCCGCTTTGCCCAACGCCTCTTTTTCCGATAAGCCCTCGTCGAGGCGCTGTTTATAATATTTCTCTTTAAGAATTCCGGCCAGCGCGGCGTAATCCTCGGCGTCGCGCTTCATAGCGCTGTCAAAAATCTCTTTCGCTTTTGAATCGGACGCAATAGCCGGCGGAGTGACAAACTTGAAATCTTCGAGCTTGACGTAGCGCTGGCTTTGAACCGAATAGGATGCGATCCTGTGCCGGGTAAGCTGCGCCAAAAGCGCGCGCGACACGCCCTCGACCACAAAGGTAAAGCTGACGTGCTCGGTCGGGCTTTCGTGCCCCAGCGACGCGAGCATCTCGACAAATTCTCTCGATTTTTCGTCGTCGAGCCCCGAAAGCAGTTCGCCGACGTCGGCGTCCGAATAGCACAGCTTCGCCGCGCCCGCGACTATCTTCTCGGGCATCGGCGTATGAGCGATAAGGGTCACTTCCATAAAATCAAGCCTTCTTTCGGGAGTTTATCCTTTAATTTGCCACTTTAACTGTCCAATGTTCACTGCCCACTGTCCACTATTTTCTTCATGGGTGCATAGTTCGCCATCGCCTTCTTGACCCCGACCTTTTCAAAGTCTATCTCAACAAGCGTATCGCCGCCGAGAGCGCGGGCGTCGAGCACTACCCCCTGGCCAAAAATCCTGTGCTCAACCACGTCGCCTTTTGCGAATTTTTCGGTGTTCTGCGTTGCCGATTTCGGTTTTTGATTCCGGCCAACAGTTATTTTAGAATCGAGACCTTTCAGCGCTTTATCGCTCGCCTCGCGGTATTCGTTCTGCGCCCGCGAGCCCGCCAGCAATTCCCGGGTCGAGTGTTGCGGCAGCGTCCCGTCCTTTAGGTTGTCGCTGAATTCTCTGAGAAATCGCGACGGGAAATTTCTGCGCGTCTGCCCAAACAGCATCCTGGCTCCCGCGCGGACAAGATGCAGCTGCCGCCGTGCGCGGGTATATCCCACATAGGCCAGCCGCCGCTCCTCCTCTATCTCTTCTTCGTTGTATCTTATCTGGTCGTTCGGGAAGATGCCCTCCTCCATCCCAACGATAAAAACGCAGTCAAACTCCAGACCCTTTGCACTGTGCAGCGTCATGAGTACTACGGCGTCGGCGCTTTCGTCGTAGCTGTCGATACTCGCGACGAGCGATATCTCCTCCAAAAACAGCGCGAGGTCACCGTCGGGATTTTCATTCTCGAAAGTTCTCATGCCCGACACAAGCTCTTCGATATTCTCGCGCCTCGTTATGCCTTCCTCTTTTTGAGCGATGAGCATCTGACGGTAACCCGTTATCGACAACAGCTTATCCACAAAGCCCGACAGCGTCTCGTTCTGATACGCCTCGAGCAGGCGCTCGTACATCGCGTAGAAGTCGGCCAGCGCGGTTTTTGCGCGCGTCAGCGCAGGATAGCTCTCTGCGTCCTTTATGACCTCCAGCATCGAAATTCCCAGGCCACCCGCGATATCCGAAACCGCCCCAACCGTCGTGTCGCCGATCTTGCGCGCGGGTCTGTTTATGATGCGCGTAAGCCTTAAATCATCTGCCGGATTGTTGACGATACAGAGATACGACAGTATGTCCTTTATCTCGGCGCGGTCATAGAACCTCAAACCGCCGAACACCCGGTAAGGGATTCCCGCGCGCGCGAAATAATTCTCGATAACGCTGCTCTGCGCGTTCATCCGGTAGAGCACCGCGTGCTCTTTAAGCGGCATTCCCTGTTCCCTGTTTTTAGCGATGCTGTCCGTGACGTATTTCGCCTCTTCAAGCTCGCTGTCGGCGCAAAAAACTTTTATGAGATCGCCGGTGCCTTTGTCGGTCCACAGCGTCTTGCCCTTGCGCCCGAGATTTCGAGATATAACCTCGTTCGCGGCGTCGAGTATATTCCCGACCGAGCGGTAGTTTTGCTCGAGTTTAATTGTCTTCGCGTTGCAAAACGCCTTTTCAAACCCGAGAATATTCTCGATAGTCGCGCCCCGAAAACGGTAGATACTCTGGTCGTCGTCGCCGACCACACAGATATTCCCGTGACTTCCCGTCAGCAGCTCCGCGAGTTTATACTGCGCGTAACTTGTGTCCTGATACTCGTCCACCATGACATACCGAAACCTGTTGTGATAATATGCGCGCACCTCTTCGTCCTGCTCCAAAAGCCGGACGGTATAGTATATCAAATCGTCGAAATCAAACGCGCCCGCCTTGCGCAGACGGCTTTGATATTCGGTGTAAATTTTCGCCGCTGTCTGTCCGCCGAAATCGTTGGCGGTGAGCTTGTATTCCTCTGGCGACGTCATCGTGTCCTTTATGCGTCCGATACGCGCGTGCATGTGTTTTATGGGGAACATTTTGTCGTCCACCGACAAATCCTTGTATATCTCTTTAAGCATCCTGACCGCGTCGTCGGTATCATAAATCGTAAAGCTTTGCGGGAACCCCAGCCTCTGCGCGTCGCGGCGCAAAAACCTAACACACGCCGAGTGGAAAGTCGAAGCGAAAACGTCGCTGCCCTCGGCGCCCACAGCCGCGCATATACGATTTTTAAGCTCGCCCGCCGCCTTGTTTGTGAACGTTATTGCGAGTATATTCCACGGCGCGATCCCTCCCGTTTTCATGAGCGGACGGATATCGGGATGCACCGGTCCGCCGTCTTCAAGCGCGGATTTCAGCAGCTCGATGTCGCGCCCCGTCACGTCGCGGGCAACATAATCCGACGAATAAGCGTCGCCGAACTCGACAAGGCAGCACACGCGGTTTACCAAAACCGTGGTCTTGCCGCTGCCCGCCCCCGCCAAAATCAAAAGCGGGCCTTCGGTGTTTACCACAGCCCGGCGTTGCTCGTCGTTGAGGTTGCTAAACCGCTTTTCAATATACAGTTTTCTTAAGGCTACAAATTCATCGCGAAGCGGCATTAGCTCATCCTTTGCTTTGGTAACAATTGGGGTTAAATTCAATGTGATTATCTGTCAATATCTGTAGGAATTATACCACATTTTCTCTGTCAAAACAAACTGACGAAGACCGTTTATTCGGTCACTTAGTATGATATAATCTCATTAAGACATAACTTATTAAATCCATATTCGAATGGAGTATGCCATGGCCAACGAAAAAATCTTTTATAATTCCGGCGAACTTGTTGAACATCTGAAAGGCAAAGCGGCCACGCGGAAAGTTCTTTATCACTACACAAATCTCGGCGCAGTGCTCGGGATCTTGAAATCGGGGTTCCTTCGAATCTCATCGTTAAAGTGCCTGAACGACAAAACCGAGATCTTTTACGGCGACCGTGTCCACCGCGACAACACCTTCGCATTCAGCCTCGCCCACGGCACCAAAGAAAATATGGCGCTGTGGGGGCTGTATTCCATCCCGTGGATCGAGGGCGTGCGTCTCGACTTCAGCACTGCCACGATGTCAAAGCTGCTCTCGGGAAGCGCTATATACCGCATCCCCAAATCGGGCGCCGGCGATTATTCCGAAATAGAAAACCCCGGCGGGCTTGATATCTCGCTCGCGCAAATAGCCTATTGCGCCGACGACGGCTCGGAAAGGGTTAAGCTTCGCGGTCTCCAGCTCGGCGAAGGCTTTGACGTGACAAACGATTCACAGCTTGCCGGATACATAAAAAGGGATGCGTGGCAATATGAAAACGAGACGCGCGTGAGGGTGTATTTCGACAACGCCGACAGCCTGGACTGTATCGCGATAAAGATACCCGACGAGGTTTATGAAACGCTGAAGATCACCGCCGCGCCGTGGTTCAAGGGCAACCTCGCGGCAATTCTCAAGCACGAGACGGGCCGGACGTTTGCCGTAAGACAAAGTTCTTTTAAGGATTTAGTGATCCTTCGCGACCACTGCTATTACTGCGCCAACAAGCCTTTTGAACGGCAGTCCTCCGATCATGTATATATGCCGCCCGAAATACTAGTTTAAATATCAGACATGAAAGCAGGCCAAAACTCTTGTTTTGACCTGCTTTGTCTATTCTGCATTTTTAATTCTGCATTATTAAAAGGGGCTTGTGTTTTCGAATGCGCCCGCCGCCGCCCACGCTCTGCGCGAAGCCGGTCTGATACTTTTTATTTTGACGTCGCCGCAAACAACAGCTATCGCGCCCGCTATTGCCGCAACAACATCGTCCGGTATCATATCTGTATTTTGTGTCATAGCCCGGTATTCGGGCTGTGCGTTCACCGCTTTTTTTGCCATAATCGCTATCTCTTTCCTTCAATGCTAAAATCAACGTTATTATTATATACTGATTCCTTGTTTTTTTCAAGAACGAAAACTTATCGACGATTCTTTAATACTGCGCTATGATTTGTATACCGCCGCAAACAGCTATATTGATTTGCTCTCCGTTAATTTGTATTACCGGCACCTGGCCCGGCACAAGCGAGAAATGCACAGGCCGCAGTAAAGGAGTGTTCGCGACGGAAACAATAATTTCATTGCTCCAATACAATGTCTGCGCGTTTATTGTCTGGCCGTTTTGGATTGTTCCGACAAACTGCTTGTTTAGCGTTATATTTACTGGCTGAAAATTTGGTTCAATATCTCTCCGGACAATAGTTATAACGCAAGGAGCCGGCAGCATGGGCACCGTTTGCTGCGTGTTGATTTGTGCAGTAACATAGTCTCCGGGCGTGCAGTTTGCCACTATTAAATATGCGATTGCCGCGCCCACTGCCGCGCCTACCAACGCGAACAGATAGATGCCATATCCGACGCCTAATATAATACCGCCGACTATCGCGCCCAAGAATTCTCCGACAAACCACAAAACCCAAGTGGCTATTTTAAATCCTTTCGGGTTTCTTCCTCTCTCCTGCGCTTTTTCGCCAATTTTTTTACTGAAATGAGAAATAAGTAATATCTCTAACATAGCTTACCTCTATAATCAAATTATATATATTTTAACCTGTATGTGAGAGCTTTTGCAATGCTTTACAGTTTGCTATTTCCTGTCCTTGTCATCTGCTCACTGCCTACTGTTCACTGCTCACTATTTCGTTGCGCAAAACGTCACCGCAAACACCGCTTTGGCGCCCGCGCGTTTAAGCGTCCCCGCGCATTCCTTCAAAGTGTTACCGCTCGTGACAACGTCGTCGCATATCAAAACGGTCCTTCCCCTCACATCTTTTCCGTCCTTTACCGCAAACGCGCCCTTGACGTTGACACTCCTCTCGGCGAGCCCGATATCGTGCTGCTTTAGTGTTCCGCGGATTTTTATCAGTACGTCGTTGTGCGGCGCGCCTATTCGTTTCGCCGTCCCTTTCGCAAGCAATCTCGAATGCCCACTCTTGTTGCGGTACGATGGCACCTCCGAAACGTAATCAATCCTGATATTTATACTCTTTGTAATATCAATAAAGTCGTTCGCCATGAATTGTGATATCGGCCGGTACAAATCAAACTTGCCGTGAAATTTATACCGTGCAACGGCTTCGGCGACTTCATCGGCATAGACAAAAGAAGATATCACGCCGTCAAGGTTGCCGACGTCTCTGTCTGTATTCTGGATGCGGTCGTCGCCGCACAGTTTTAGTTTTTCAACAACCTCGCGGCAGCATCCGCACTCCCCGCCATAAGGCACAATGTCGTCGCAAAACAGGCATTGCGGCGGATAGATGAGCTCGGCCAGTCTCTTTGCAACAATGTCGATCTCTTTTAACATCCTCTACGCCTCTCCCGTTAAAAACGCCTCGAGCCCGGTATACCTCAGCATTTTTCTATCATTCCTCACCATCGCTTCAAATACGGTCTCGTCGCCCACGACGACGAGCAGTTTTCGTGCGCGGGTGACCGCCGTGTAAAGCAGATTTCTGTAACACAGCTTTTTTGAAAAATCGCACAACGCAAGCACAACCGCCGGAAACTCGCTGCCCTGGCTCTTGTGAACCGTGACGGCGTACGCCGGCTCGAGCTGGCGCGCGTGCTCGAAGGTATAGCTCACCGTCCTGTCGTCGAACAAGACCTTGATGATCTGAGATTTACGGTCGATAAGCTCTATCGTGCCAATGTCGCCGTTAAACGCCCCGACGCCCTGCTCGCCGCCGTCCCTCTGCCACTGGATATCGTAGTTGTTTTTTATCTGCATGACACGGTCGCCTTCGCGGAATATCTGGCCCATTATCCTGGCTTCGTTTACCTTTTCGCGCGCCGGGTTTATCGTCGCGCGAAGCTGCTCGTTCAGCGTCGCCGAGCCCAGCATCCCGATCCGGGACGGCGTCAACACCTGGATATCGGATATCGCGTCGAGCCCGTACGCTTTGGGCAGCCGCTGCGCCGCCAGCGAGCACACCAGCGCCGCGCCGTTCTCTTTATCAGTCTTTAGAAAGAAAAAGTCGTTGTCGCGCGCATCGAGGTCAGGCATATCGCCCGCGACGATCGTGTGCGCGTTTACCACGATCAGGCTCTTTGCCGCCTGCCTGAAAATCTTCTGGAATTCTATCGTCTCGCAGATCCCGCTGTCGATTATGTTTCTCAAAACATTTCCGGCCCCGACCGACGGCAGCTGGTTGAAGTCGCCGACCATGATGAGCCGGCACTGCGGTTTAAGTCCTTTTAACAGCGACTCGAACAGCGCCGAGTCGACCATCGACATCTCGTCTATCACAGCGACGTCGAATTTAAGCATGTTGGTCTCGTCGTGCACAAACTTAATCACGTCGTTTTTCTGAACCTCGACTTCGAGCAGCCGGTGTATCGTCTTGGCTTCCCGGCCCGTGAGTTCCGACAGCCTTTTCGCGGCGCGCCCCGTTGGAGCCGCGAGCGCGACCTCGTCGCCGTTTTGCTCGCACAGCGCTATTATCGCGTTGAGCGTTGTGGTCTTGCCCGTTCCCGGACCGCCGGTGACGACCACCGCGCCGCCGGTAAGCGAATGCTTTATCGCGCGCCTCTGCAACGACTCATATTCGATGCTGTTGAAGCTCTCAAACTCGTCGATAAGCTTATCCGCATCGTCCACCGAATGGTACTCGAGCGTCTTGAGCAGCATGAGTCTTTCGGCGATATATCGCTCGGCGGCAAACATGTTGCTAAGAAAAATCCTGTCCTCGCCGTCTATCACTGCCATTTTCAGCAGTCCGTCGTCCACCGCGTCGTACAGCACGATCTCGACCGTGTCGCGCGCGATGTCGATAAAGTTGTAGACCGTGTCTATCAGCTTTTCGGCAGGCAGGCAGGTGTGCCCGTTTTGGAGGTTATGTCTCAGAATATAGACGATCCCCGCCCTCACGCGGTTGATGTGTTCGGGCTCGACGCCGAAATCCCGCGATATCGCGTCCGCGAACTCGAATTCCTTATACAGCGGATAGCCGCACATGATAAACGGGTTGTCCTTGACTATCTCTATCGTCACGTCGCTGAACGCGCGGTAGAGCATCAGCGCGTCCGAGGTGTCGAGCCCGAGAGACGACAGCTCGGCGATGACTTCCCTCACACCGTATATCTTGCGGAATTGCTCGGCTATTTCGCGCGCCTTTTTCTCCGACAGCCCCTTGATGTTCGCCATCTTTTCGGGCTGCTTTGCAATGATCTCAAGTGTTTTGTCGCCGAAAGCATCCACAAGCCGCCGCGCCGTAACCGGGCCGACGCCGTGTATCGCGCTGCCCGAAAGGTATTTGAAGATCGCTGTCGCCGACGACGGCAAAACGCGCTCGAACGCCGCGGCCTTAAACTGCAGGCCAAAAGACGGGTGGGTGGTGTACTCGCCCCAAACGGTGAGCTCCTCGCCCTCCGCCGCGCCGTAGAGCTCTCCGACCACCGTCACCATATCGCCCTCGACCGCAAGATCAAGCACAGTGAATCCTGTATCTTGATTCTGATAAGCAACGCCCTCTATCGTGCCCGTTATTTTATTGTCTGTAGGTTGCTCTATTATGTCCATAAACCGGATACATCCCTGATTTTTTTCTAAGTATAAACTTATAAATAAGTGCCCTTTAGCGGCTCCTTCTGAAAGGAGCTTTTTATTCGTTCTTCTAAAAAAAAGACCCTATCACTATGATAAAGTCTTTCACAATGGAAGTAAAGAGTTTTGGGCGTGTTTCTATGTAGCCGATGCACGCCCTATGACGCATTTCAAAAGATTGTCTAAATCTTTAGTCCATCATCGTCTGCAAAACCTCACCGAGCTCTTTGGGCTGGGTAACTGCCGAGCACAAGCCCCGTTCGACAAGGTTTTTTCTCTTTGTAAGGTTGCCGTATATGTCCACGACCACGGTCGCTTTGCTTGAGTAAAGCGAGTTGACGGTGCGCAATATCTCCTCAACAGGGACATCCCTTGACGCAACGGGAACGACCGTGATTATCGCGCCCATATCTTTACTGAAAATTATTTCCAAGAAGATATTTACAAAAAAGAAGATACCCAACGCCGCAAACGCGCTTAAAATAATTATCGCAAGAGTAGACATCTCATTGCCCCCTTTTAAGGCATCCTATGAAAAATGGGGCAGTGAGGTGAAAAAATGCGCATCTTCTAGGTCACATCGTCCGCAAAAAGAAGCCGCGGATTTTAGGCATTTGCAATAGCTGTAAGCTCCTCGGTTTTGTCGGTTCTTTCCCACGCCAGGTC
>Ga0209737_10003965_pt1 | contig 10387 bp, 12 predicted proteins | sample TergutCu122P3_FD_187284 | JGI IMG/M metagenome (GOLD analysis project Ga0209737, IMG submission 187284) | Cubitermes ugandensis P3 segment gut microbial communities from Kakamega Forest, Kenya - Cu122 P3 (SPAdes) (version 2) | ecosystem: Host-associated > Arthropoda: Insects > Digestive system...
CCCCAAAACCCCAAAACCCCAAAACCCCAAAACCCCTTAAGAGATTTGTAATATATGACAGTATCTTAATACTTTTATGGATGTCATTTAAATATGTTTAATACCACGAAGTATACTATAGATAGCTTCTACATCTTCTTGTTCTGGTATAACAATGTCGACTATGGAACATCCTTTAAGTGTTAGAGTAACTCCATTCTTTAGTTTGGTAATATCTTGTAATTCGTTCATTTTCATTTTCCAGATAATGTACTTCTCTCGTAAATTGATATAAAGTATATGTTGCTCTGTAGCAAATATCAAATAAAACTCATCCTCTAACTGGTAAATATATGCTGCCAACATATACTCCTTCAAATATTTCCCTTTTTCTATATTTAAAAGGAATATCCTTATATCAGCATCCTTCTTAACATACTCTCGCATCTATAGGTTGTTAAATAGGAGTACAATCTGGAGTCGACTATAAAAAGGTCTAGGATTTCTCATACGAACTTCTAAATCCTGCTCAAATATAGTCACTGTATTCATTCCTCCTTCACTTGTCTTCGCAATAAAATCTAATCCACCACTTACAGGTTTTACTATAGCTCCTGTAACTCCAAATAGTATGCCTTTCATTAATCCTTTAAACCCTCTCTTATATGCCCCTTCTATTGGCTGCTTTACAATTCCAATTAGCCCAGATCCTACCGAACGTATTGCATCTCTTAATCCATATCCTACCCCATCTACTATTGTCTCTACTCTTTCTCTTATAAAGTCTTCTTCTCTCTTGCTCATATAATTCTCGTCGTTAGAAAGTGCAAGAAGACCTTTTGACCATGAAGAGGTCATCTTGCTTATAGCTCCAAATACACCAACAACAGTGTTTCGCAGAAGACTTTTGGTACCTTCATAAACACCAGTAGAACCTTGTAATGGACCTTTAACAAATCCTTCTATTGGTTTGTAGAAGAAGTCTTTTACTCCAGTAGAGATTGTATAGAAGAATTCTACTGGACTGCCTATTAAGTCTATTGAACCTATCAATTTCAAACCTGCCTTTATTATGTTCGTAAAGTAGTAGTCGTGTATTTTTGTAAGTACATCGAGTTTAGAACCAAATACATGATCAAGTTCAACAGAGTTAAGGTTAATTTTACTTGCTTCTATATTGGTTACTGCCATTCCTATAGCTTTTAATATAACACCTGCATTTTTTATTAAACCACTCTCTGATTGCATCTTCTTCAAGAACGAGAACACTATTTCTATTGGCGATAACTTTAATTTTGCTATATAAATCTTTAACTCATGTTTAAGTCGTTTGTGTAATTTCCTTCTAAAATAAAGCGCTTGCTGTTTATTATGCATGTTGGTTTCCATTAACATATTTAATACATCAATATTATCATTTCTTATTAAATCTTTATCTATTCCTGTAAATATTCCATGCACAGGAGCTACTGTTGTTTGAAATGCTTTAGCTATTTGTACAGCAAAATCAATAAAGAAAAATAAAATCTCGTCATCAAGTTTAATATCCATTGTTTGTATTAAGCAATCTATTAATTCAAAGTAATAAGCGTATTCTACAGTGTTTCTTAGTATAATAGCAATATCAAAGAAAGATAAAGAAGAAGTGTCGTTTCGTTTTTTGACAGAAGTTGATTGTAAGATAACAGGGCAAGGTACACAGTAAGATAGTTGATTGTCTATCTGTAATTCACCTAACTTGAATTGCAACTTTAAATGTGACTCAAATGTTTGCATCAATATTTTTATATCACCGAATGTAATGTAAGATAGTTCAGATCTTTCTTTTTCCCGATTAATGACCAAAGAAATCCCAATCTTCTTCACCTACCACATAACCTCAAAAACTACATTCAAGAAGTAATTATACTTTAACTTCTCATCCTTCGTATTCATGTCGAAGGCAGATTGAACATCACTAACTTTAAGTATCTTAGTATATCCATCAGTCACAGTAGACACATAGATTATATGCCCAACCTTCTTTGTCAAACTTACCTTTATCTCCTTTCTCTGATCTAACTGATCCAAAGAGAATTCATGTACTTCCTCACTCATAATATCTACTGGACAAGAATTCAATGCACCATAATAGAATTTAACTTGAAGTACTCGAGGAGAATTGTAATCTATCCAACCAAAAGAAACTTGTGATAATATATTAAGGTATTCTTTATCAGTGTCTTTACCTTTTTGCCAGTATTGCATGGAGAAGTATTTGGAGTAATTCTCGAGTCGGTATATAGGATCTTCTTCAAATTCTTTTTGTATTTCAGTTACTATTGTACCTTCAACTACTGTTCTTGTAATCTTTATCATTAAGTAATTCCTTTTTCTTCTCTTATGTCTGCAATTCACTGTTGTTATCCCATAATCATTCAACTCTATTGGAGTTGACCAGTTCCATTCAGAGAAATCATTTGGTGTATTTCCAAGTCTGATAAGGACTAATCGTGGTTTGGAAGCATCAGGCCAATGCCAAGGTCTTGCTTCATTTGGATTAATCAATAAAGAAAGATCAAATTCTTCTTGTATAATCTCCAAATACATATCCGAAATATTATAGAACACAAAATAAGGAGCTATAGTAATAATCTTTGTATAAATGTATTCATCTTGAACTACTAGAGATAAGGAAGTGTTTAATATGAATTGGTATGCTTTGAGTAATCCATTGCTTTCTAATCTTTCTATTTCAAATGCTGTTGTTATTCCAGCAGAACTTATAGGTAATTGACCTGAAGCATTATTAAAATCTATTCCTACACGAATATTCGGTCTTTTAGAAATCATCAAAGCTTCATACTCAGCGAGTTGTCCAGCAACCAATTGCCCACGAGTCGCACTAGAATAATAAAACACAAGCTTATATTCAGTCTTATTGAGTATGCAGCCGTGTGCGTATATGTAAAAAGAGCAACCAGCTTTTTTACGAGTAACTACTTTAACATAAGCCTTGAATGGTAAATTAGCTCTATCTGTAAACGACACCTTTATCTCATCACTCTAAAACTTTTATCTTACATTACCCTTTCTTGCTGACTATATCTAAATACTGTACTCACATATCCTGGTAACATCAATTCCAATATTATTGGTCTCTCTGAACTTGCATAGATGGTTTGTTCTTCGCCTATACCAAGTGCTTCACTTAGAGGATCTCCATGTCGTCTAAATCTCATAGCACAGGGAAGTGCATTTCTAAAAGAGTAAGGTGGGAGAATGGAAATATCAAGGGAATCCTGTGTTGAAGTATCATCCTTACTTAGTACAATGAAGATATTGCCTACTTTAAGTTCTTTCTACGGATATGAAATAAAGTTACAGTATTCTGGGAAGTAAAGTAATTAATAAGCTCTGCTGCTGTCTGTGCTGTTGGAGATATATTATCTTCTCCTTGATGCATTGAGAACGGTGTAGACATGAGTTCTACAGGAATACAAAAGCTTTCGCCAGGAGTAGCTACAATACTTGTGGAGTCTTCAGAGAAGAAGATGAGTTTGAGAGCGTAGTCAGTTTTATTTTTGAATTCAAGAGCAGTACGAATGGTAACTAACTTAATCATATTGTCTAACGCTATTGACCAAATAACATATTCTAGCTTTTTACCAGTTAAATGATGCACCCTTGATTCTACTTCATTAAACTGTAACTCGTGTATTGGAATATAATTTAAAGAAGGATCAAAAGAAACCTTATACACGTTCTCTATTAACTTTACATCATTGCTAGGTTCTTTCAGTAATATTTCTATAATCTCTTCATAATTAACACATATATTGTATTTACCTCCACTTGGTATTATTACACTCTCTTCCTTTCCAAACATCTTTGATAGATAAATTGTTGTTCCAGTCTTATTTTTCACTATAAATGGACATACACCTTGTTTATCTTGCTCTTCATTTTTTGTTTCTAACTTTTCAAAACTTCTTTTACTTCTATGTCTAACTTGTTTTTGATTCCATGATTTCCATGTCATAGCAAGTACATTAATAAAAGTATCAGATACATTAATATCAATTTCTTTACATCTTAACTTAAAAGAGAAGCTATCCATTTCTACTATAAATCTTGTTTGTTCTATAAATGGCTCCCAGAAACTTGCTATAGGATTATAATACATTGAAGATATCTGCATTGAAAATATACCTGTCCTACTCTTCTCTTCAAATTGTGGTTCAGATATATTAATACTCAATATAGGATAAAACACACTCTTATAATCATTTATGAATAACTAGCTATTAGTCATAAGAATACTATTTTGATGTTCTGAAACGTGATCTTTGTAGAAGTATTATATTCTCCTAACATTAATCTACTATCCTTATTACTAGGAAGAATGCTACTCTTATGAAATGAACCTGAGGTAGCTAATTTTTCTTTCTTCTGTGTAGTAGCATGCTTGTCAAATAGATGACCATTTGTTAGTTCAAATAATTGTGCATTCGTTTTATGCTTCTTTAATTGTGCCAAGTTCTTATTGAGGTTGGGTAGTTTGGTAGGAGATACAATAGTTTTAAGTTTATACTGAGCTAGATCCTTTAAAGTTTTCTTAATATAATTAACAGCCTCACTCATTCTCTTTACCACATTCTCAATATTATCGTCTCTATGTCTCGGAATATACTCTCCCTGTCTTGGAAATCTATTAAGAGCTCCATTAGAATCCAATCTGGTGAATATGCCTTCATCATGTTCCCCTATATGAGAAGAATATTCACGGTCAAGCATTATAATATTGTGTGTGAGAGAGTTTGTTAAGCTGACTACATCTTTGTATGAGATTATTATAAAGACTTCTTTACCATAAAGTGTTATTGTATTGCTTGTTGAAAAGACCTTGGTCAATTTATTAAATTCCATTAAAGTTCTCATCATAAGCTTCATTGATGAAATCTCAAATATCTTTCTTTTCTTTATTGACTTGCTTCCTCTTTCATTGATAGCTCTTGCATCACACATGAACAGACACATTTCATTAAGCTTGAAAAAAAGACTTGAAGTTTCTAAAGCTTCAGACTCATACTGTATCGTCTTTACATCCTTTAATAACTCACTCTTCACATTCGCAATACACTCTTTCTTATAATCCACTAACAATTCACATTTTATAGCCAACGTACTCTCCATATTATCACTTGGTAACATTAATATTACTTCACTTAACCTTACATTAAACACCTGTTTAGGACTCTCCTCATTATTGTTTGTATCTATAACTTATAATGAAGTATTACATTTCTTTGATGACTCCTTAGGATCATCATAGCTTGGTAAACTATCAATAAGAAAACGTGCAAGTAGCATCATAAAGTAAAGTTGTAAGTATATCCTATGGTTACCAAAACTTATATCAATGATTGTAGTTTTGTCTTTAAGGATGTGTAAGTTGACTTGAAGTAGTTTATTGGTATTAGTGCCTTCTGTACTATTATCGTCATTTGTATAATAGTCTACCGATATGTCATTGGAAGATAATGGTGCGAGTATAGTGTCTTTAATTCCGTTATCTATATCTATATCGTGTAATGCGTATAAACTTGCTATTCCCAATACTATAATCATTGATGAATCCTTATTACCAATAATTGAAGCATTGATATCTTTAATGTCAAATTCAGCTAAGTTGGTGTTATTTGAGTCAATTACAAGGAAAGAGATAATAGGAAAATTGCATTTCACATCAAATGACATTCCTTTCTCTGAATCTCCTTCCTCTGAACCTCCTTTCACTTCATTACTCAATGTGCTCTTGAAACTAAAAGCTCCATCAATGTCAGCTTTGTATCCAATATTCAAATCAAGGCATTCCATAAGATAAGCAAGCTGTTCAGACTTCATTCTAAACTTTAACATCTTTGGTACTTCAACCCTTATATGGGTTGATTGATCTAATACATCTGCAGTAAAACTCTTATTCTCTTCAGATTTAATACAAGGAATATCTGCTTGTATAAAGAAATGGCATGAGTCAAGCATAAGATACTTCCTACTATAACTTATTGTCAATGCTGTTATATCCACATGAAATACATCACACAACAGCTTTTGGGTGGGTCGTTGAAGCCATCTATTGGATAGCCATTGACGTTCATTCCAAACATGAATGTTACCAAGATCAATTAAAAAGTAATTCTCATAATGACTTCTTGGTCTAAGATAAACTAAAGGCTTATCTACAATCACCTCAATAGAAGTAAAAGGCTCTGATTGATTAATCACCTCAACTACAACAGATTGATTAGGTTTCTTTGGTGTTAAAGAAGGTAGCAGCTGGTACTTAACATAATCTCCAATACAATTCAAATACTGACTATTCAATAGTTCAATCTCTATTATATCTACCTTTACTTCTATCTTATTAGCAAAATTCTCTGTAGTAAGTGGTCTTCTAGGACAATATGGTTTATATATTGTCATATTAATAGTGCATGCATACTTATCATTATAATAAGCTGACTTTATGCTTATAAACCTTTGTGGCTTAATTCTTCTAAGGTTGAAGTTTTTAGGAGGCATTATATCTGGGTAATTAGTTAAATCATAGACTGACATATTACCAATCTTTGTTTTTATTACTTCATGATCATTGTACTTTGTATAATCAAGAGAAATAGAGTCTACTTCAAATAGTGTTAGTAAAGTATCAAAGGTTGAATGAAGACAATGTACTTTGATTGTGTCCACAGTTATATTTGCATTTACTATGACCTCGGCATTTTCTAAGCAAGTTACTGATTTCTCAAGATTCCATTCCTCATCAAATGAAACTTTTCTCTCCAAAACACGATCTTTAGCTTCTTCTATAAAAACTGTTCTTCCCTCTGGATCGCTCTCTCTAAGAAACTGAAGAAGTGTCTTTATAAGTTCAGGAGGGTAATAGATTGTAGCTCCTCCCAATTGTGCAGCTACAACCAATAACTCACCTTTAAAATCAGGTGACTTATTACTGAGGATAGCTATAGTTAAGCTTAAGAAATCATTATCAGATTCATTGTGAAGGATTCTTTTGAAGTGTTTGTTGTCAGGATGAAAGACTTTAAAGTTATAGACTTTAACTTTCATCATAATATCTTCTTGTCTCTTAATGTAACTACATTGCAAATGCTGTAAATCACCTTTAACTATCAAGTTTTCTTTATCATCAAATAACTCAAATAACAATTCCCCTACTTTCGCTTTAACTTCATTTATCGCATTACGCAAATCCACTACTTCTGTTATCTTCTTATACATTCCTTCTGATAACAAAGAAGTTTCTTCTACCATCTCATCAATTTTTTCTTTCCAAGTATTACAAAGCTTTGCTGAACTAAATGCCAAAGAACATTGATCTACCTTATTCCTTAATATCAATGTATTCTCTATACCAAGTTCATTCTTTCCAAATGATGTTACCGTGTTCTTTAAATAAAAGTAAGAATCAAGGTAATGGTGCTTATTGATTTCATAGAAGTAAAGATAGCCTTCAGCAAGATAACAATGATAATTGTACCAATACTTTGTTAATCCATTACCTCTCTTCTTTACTATTCCTGCGATTTTTCTTGTGCGCATTATTTCTTTCCTATCTTGTGTAAGCTCTCTCCATACTCCGTCATCTTCATCTAAAAAGAAAACTTTAGGAATGCTTAACAAATAACCATATACTTTTGGTGTTACTCTGAACTGCAAAGATCTTATATCGCACTTTAACTTTCTTAAAGGAGTAGCAGGGCATTTTCTTGGTGTAGCAAGTAAACCAATAGTAATTATTAAAGAGAAGTTATCAATAACAGCAAAACGATCTTCTGCTCTTATCCCATTATCTTTCTCGTAGTCCTCATAAACCATTAATGTGCTGTAGAACTATGAATTATGTATTAAATTACATTTAAACTTATATTATCTAAGGATGCTTCTAATTGATCATATATTGGTTCATCTTTATTATCAAATACTACACTTGGCTAATATTTAATCTCATAAAAAACCTTAGAAGTAAGTTTGATATCACCAAGTTTAAAGCACCAAATAGGAGAAGAAGGATCATTATTCTTTAATATAGGTACTAACACAACAGGAGATTCAACAGTTATCAATATATTGTACTTCTTACCTACAAATGCTGCTTGTATTGTATCTTGTGTATCTGTTTTTATTTCATTAAGCTTTGTATATGTCTTCGTTCTTACTTCCTGCTTCCCCAAAAAACTTAGCAGTCTGCTTATCAAAAATGGTAAATAGTAAACTTTAAGTGATTTAGCTTTGGCTTCTACATCAAGCTGCACAGATAAATTTGGAGGTAAAACTCTAATACGAACAAAAGCTAAATCTTCATTTTTCTTCATAACTAAAGGATTCTGTGTTAATATAACATTCTTTATTTTAGATGAATCTCCAAAGATGGAATATGTGGTAAGTATTATGTTTTCTATACTTGCATGTAGGTCCATTCCTTTAAAGCGTTTCATGAATCTTGATTTAATGCCTTCAAGTGTTAGTCCTATTGCTTCTTTAAACTCTATATTCCCTTTCACTCCTTCTCTCTGAATCTTAAACACCACCTTCTTTAGGATGAAGTTTCCTATGATCCAATAGTATTCATCTGCTCTAGCAGGAGTTGTATCATTAGATTTAGCTTCAGATTCAACATCAATTTTAAGCATAGTGCATAGCTTGCGTAACTCATTATCAGCAATAGTACTCTTCTGTTCCTCTGCATTAGAAGAAGGAAAAATATGTGACAACCAATTAGGATCTTGTGCTTTCGGCTTACCCTTCTGTTGCATCTCCAATGTCTTCTTCTCCACCTTCTCCAACACCGAATTCGCCCATCTTCATTTAACCAGAGAAACTTACAATTTCAATTGCTGTACACTAAACACATAAAGGATCTTCTCATATCTCAGTCTTTCAATATCTGTCAAGACCTTATTATTTATAACTTTTGCATATAAGATCATGAATTGATCTCTATATATTTTTAACTTAGTATCGCTTATCCTGAATTGACCTTTCATTCCTTGCTTTTCTCTTATAGTTCTTCTTACACAAGTTATAGCATATCTCCACCATATAGCAGCACTTCTTACATGCTCTGTTTTTGAATCATATACTATTGGATATATTGGTCTGAATATTTTGTATTTTCTTGTGCTTTCACTAAGAGGTTAAAGTAAGCGTCTACAATTCAAATTGCATCTTTTGATATTGTTCCAGTAGTTTAATTATTTCCATTAGGCTATCGAATTGGTTCTTTTTCATGTTAATTTCTAAGCTCTCTATTGTGCACATAGCTGAGTATATTGGATTCTTAAAGTCTCCCACATTCCCACTCTGAATGAACTTTATCTCTAGCTTTACTATAGTTTATTTATTAAGGAGTACAAGGTTTCAATATGTAATTTAACTTCGCTATTTCCTTCGTGCATTCAGAGATTAACTCTTCAGCTTGCTTCTCACTTGTAGCACGTGATACAACAATAGCATCAGATACTTTCCAATACACAACCACTCCATCAATCTTCAAGTACTTATGCAAAGGTCTATTACGATTAATTGGTAACGTTCTATCTATATATTGTGATTTCCATAATTCATCAGTTGTTGATACGCTAAGCTCTTGTAAGGTCACACCAAAAGCACAAGGTGATTTACAGAATTCATCATCTTCAAAACGAGCATGAATGTCTCTTTAGGTTTGTATTAAAAATACTTTATACTTATTTGTATATTGTCTATTACCTTTATCATTATTTTTTCCCAAAACCCCATACTGTTGCTTCTTATTATTCCTTCCTTTATCTTCTGCTCCAGTTTCTTCAACACATCATTCGACATTTCACGCAATGCATCTTCTTTTATTTTAGGAGATTGTGTATCGACTACAGTCCATTCCTCACGTTTCGGAGCGTCTACCATGCTATACAAAACTACTAAAGACAATATAAAGTCCTTCTAAATAAATTTCTACTGGACTATTAGCTATCTTACGCCAAGGAACTATTATCTACATATAAACTCCAAGCAAAACCCTTAAGAGTCTTATTTTGCCGTACTTTAGAGTAAACGGAACTTGTATTTTATTAAGATTATTTTTTTTTATTGTGACATTAGCTAATTCCAAATGTCCAGACCATACCTTAAATAATAATAAAGAACAAATACACCAATACGAAGGTTCTCCTTATCTAAGTTCTCGATGTATTCTCCAAAAATGCTTTGTAGTATTTTTTCAAGTATACCCTCTAGCATTATTTATTATTTCTTTCTCTTAGTTAATTTATTATCTTTACGCTATTGCTCTATCTCAACCTACATTTCCCTATAGGGGTTTTGGGGTTTTGGGGTTTTGGGGTTTTGGGGTTTTGGGGTTTTGGGG
>Ga0209737_10003966_pt1 | contig 10386 bp, 6 predicted proteins | sample TergutCu122P3_FD_187284 | JGI IMG/M metagenome (GOLD analysis project Ga0209737, IMG submission 187284) | Cubitermes ugandensis P3 segment gut microbial communities from Kakamega Forest, Kenya - Cu122 P3 (SPAdes) (version 2) | ecosystem: Host-associated > Arthropoda: Insects > Digestive system >...
GGTCGCCGAATCGCTCAAGCTGCACCACCTGCCCCCGGAGTATTTCGCCTGGCTCGCGCTCACGATATTTCTGTACATGGCGCTCGCCACCCTCTTCAAAAAAATCTTCGTCAGACGCTACGGCGAACTGTTGTAAAAATTGTAAAACCGCGCAAATGCGCCAAAAATTGGTTGGGGGTCAATTTGACCCTCAACCAACTTTTTTGTGAACAGAATGACCTCCAATCATTTTATGAACAAATTGTTAAATTTCAAAAACCCCTTGACAAATGCCGGAATGTGTAATAGAATATATAACAAAGGCGATTATTTCGAAATATCGGCAAAAAGTATCGTTTCATAAAATAGGCTTTTGTCAATGTTTCGTTTTATGAAAATTATTTGCAAATGGCAAAAAACAAAAAAACAAATGGCGTTCAGATAGGTGTGGTAGAATGACGCAATAAGTTGGGCGATGTATGGAGATTTGAGTGATTTCCCGCACGTAAATATCTAAAAGGAAAGCCCGACTTTGTGGGGGGTTCAGCGCAAAAATGATTGATGATTCAAATTAGGGGTGATGTTGTGGACAAAAAGGATTTTAAATTTTCTAAATTTAACGCATACATATCAAATGAAAAAAATGAAGTGCTCTTGTATAATTCACTTGTGGGAAGCAATAGTTTTTGTAAGGTTGATGCAAGCGACGAAAGTAGGTTTTTGGATTTGATCAAGCTTGATGTTGTCCGAAGTGAAGATTTGGAGACCTACGACATTGAAGTATTGAAAAGGTGCGGTATTATCGTTCCGTTTGATGCCGATGAAATGCAAACACTAAAATATTTTTATATGAGGGAAATCGAGAGAGCCGATAAAAGGGTTTTGCATCTTACGATTTTACCTACAGGGAAGTGTAATTTTGCGTGCGAGTATTGTTACGAAAAATTTTCTAACGGTAGAATGTCAGATGATATCAAGGATGGTATATTTAACTTTGTGAAAAAAAATATAAACTTTTTTTCTGCTCTTGAAATTTCATGGTTTGGAGGGGAACCGTTAATCGAATTAGATATTATATTATCTCTTTCAAAAAAATTTATTGATTTATGTAAAGCGACGAAAAAATATTATTATGCTACTGTTACCACCAATGGTTATTTGCTTGATGTTGATACGATGAATAAGTTACTTGAGGCGAGAGTATTAGGATATCAAATTACCATTGATGGTTGTAAAGAATTTCATGATAAGTACAGACATTTGCAAAATGGCGGGAATACTTTCGATACTATAATAGCAAACTTAAAAAATATAAAAAGGTGGCTTAAAACGGGTGTCTTCAGAATATATCTAAGATCTAATTTTACAAAAGAAAGTTCGCAAAAATTCGAGGAATATATAGACTACTTTAATGAGCAGTTTGGTGATGATAGCCGTTTTTCGATGCTTGTGAGGTCTGTTGGGCACATATCGAATAATTTGCCAATGAATCTGGATATCGAAGTAATGGATACTTCGGTTTCGGATTTTTTCAATAGATTGTATAAACGCAATCCTAGAACGCGAATTGATCATCATCAAATGTTCATTGAAAGAGGAGGATGTGTGTGTTATGCGGCTCGTGATAATGATTATGTTATCGATTCGGTGGGCAATATAAGAAAATGTACGGTGGCACTGGAATCCGATTATAATATTGTCGGCAAGGTAAATAAGGATAATTATTTCATAGATTTTTCCAAGATGAAAGATTGGGTCACTGAGTTGTATTTGGATGATAAGTGTCGTGAATGCAGCTTTATAGGGGCCTGTATGAATAGTTCGTGCCCAAGTGCAAAAGCCGATAAAACAAAAATATATGGTGGCAATTGTCCTAATGAAAAAGTCAATTTGAGTGCAATCTTGATGATGTTGGATACGGTATGTGAATTCAAATCCGTTAAGGTTAAATAGGCGATTATAATTAGGGAGTATTGAATGAGAAATATTAGTGAAATAAAGAGTGACATTATTAAAGTTTTATATTCAAATGGAGTATTGGTATCTGATGTTGATATGGTTGATTATCAAACAGATATAGATTTGTCTGAATATATAGAAGATTCGATTCAATTTATAACAGTTATTATTGAATTGGAAAAGGAGTTTGTTGTAGAGTGGCCAGACAATTTGTTGTTGATTGATAAATTTTCCTCATTGGAAAATTTAGCTAGTGTTATATATGAATTGCAGACTCAAAATTGGAGTGAGGCTTAAACGTAAAATGTCTGCCGTTTTAATGATACCAAAAAATTAAAAATAGTAGCCAGGTATTAATTTTTAGGAAAGGAGGTAATCTTCGTGAAGAAAAAACTAAAAATCAAAAAAAAGAAAGATATCAAGAAAAATCTAGTGATTCTCTATGCAAATGAAGGAGGAGGAAATACAAGCAATTGCAATTCAAACGGCACTTGTTGTTGCAACGGTACCTGTTGTTAAATTTTTAACTCCAATACAATAGTATTCAATGAATTGATTTTGTTGAATACTATTGTATGTTGTCAATATGTTGGTAGCCTTTTGTGAGAGGAAATTGATATTTATGGGTGAAATTGTAAAAGTTATAATCGTTGATAGCGGGGCAAATCTTAATCATAATATATTTAATGGCGTGGATATAATAACTTATGAGTACGTAAGTGATTCTATTATAGAATACGATATTAAAAATATATATGGACATGGCACAGCAGTTAGCGGAATTATAAGCAAAAGTCATAGTTCGGTGAGCATTGAATGTATCAGGATATCCGGAATAGAATATGGAATTCCTGAAGAAATATTAACGAAATTGTTGCTCTGGATTTATAACAACAAAAAATCAGTTAATATTATCAACCTTAGTCTCGGGGTAAACATTTGCGAAAATTATGCGGAATTATATGAAATATGCGATAAATTATCCCGAAGAGGGGTTATAGTTGTCTCGGCTTTCGATAATACAAAAACGATTACATATCCTGCTGCATTCGATAATGTAATAGGAGTTATGACAGGCCAGTATTGCAATAAAATTAACGAATTTGAGTATATAAACGATGATGTCGTAAATATAGCAGCAAAAGGGAATACTCAAAGGGTGGCATGGTCAAATCCCGAATATATTGTACTTGATGGCAATAGTCTTGCATGTGCGCATGTGACTGCTCAAATAGTAAAATTTATGTTTGATGGATTAAAAACCAAAGGCGAAATTTTACAAAAATTTGACGAAATATCAATCAAAAAACATTTTTTAAAAAGCAATTGTTCAAAAAACAATTTTGTTTTTAAAATAAAAAGAGCGGCATTGTTTCCATTCAACAAGGAAATGCACAGTCTTATTAGATTTCATCGTATGCTTTCTTTTGATATAATTGATGTTTATGATACAAAATATTCTGGAACAGTTGGCGCAAATACAACACATTTGATGAAAGATGAAGATGTAAAACAGCTAAAAGTAAAAAATATTAGCGATATAAATTGGGATACATTTGATACATTAATACTTGGACATATGGATGAATTGTCAAATTTGATAAATAATGGTACTTTGAAAAAAAAATTGATTGATGAATCAATAAAACGCAAAAAAAATGTTTATTCATTTGATGATATCAGTGAATTAAGTGGTGGAATTCATTATAAAAATATCTTTTGTCCCAAAATTGGGTATGAAGATTTACCACCCTATAGATTTGGTATGTTGTATCATATTTCTAGGCCTGTTGTTGGGATATTCGGGACTAGTTCTAGACAAGGAAAATTTACATTACAATTGAAAATGAGAGAAATATTATCAAAAAAAGGCTACAATGTTGGGCAAATTGGAACTGAACCTAGTTCATTACTTTATGGTATGGATTATGTTTTTCCGATGGGATATAATTCATCGGTACACATTAAAGAATTTGATGTAATTCATTATTTAAACTACATAATGAATGAATTGTGTATGAAAGATGTAGATATAATATTGGTTGGTTCGCAATCGGGAACAGTGCCATATGACATTGGAAATATTGTTCAATACAATGTACCCCAATTTAATTTTTTGATGGGGACGCAACCTCAATTAGTGGTATTATGCGTAAATCCTTTTGACACTTTGGAATACATCGAGCGAACTATAAAATTTATTGAATCTAGCATTGATTCCAGTGTTATCGCAATAGTGGTTTTTCCAATGGATTTAAAAAATGGTTGGACTGGAATGTACGGTTCTAAACAAAAAATATCCGATGAAAAGTATGTATCTTTAAAATATGAATTCAAAGATTATTTAAAGATTGATATATATAACCTCGATAGTGAAAGAGAAATAAATGAATTAGTTGAAAAATTAATTAGTTATTTTTCTGAATAAATAATACCAACGGGTGTGAGGTGTAATTATGTTAAAGAGGATTTTTAATTTTTGCAAAATCACAATCAATTCCGCTCCTGTTTTCTTTGCGTTGAACTTAGTGGTTTTATTTACACTCAATATTGGAAGCCTTGGAGCGGCATTTGCGTTCAAATGGGCGACAGATAGGATTATGGAGGCGCAGAATACAGGAGATTTCAGCGCAAAGATTGCCACGCCTATTTTGTTTTTCTTTTTGATGATTTGCATATGCGGAAATACGTGGAATTTTGAAAATATGATTAGAACGCTTTACACAAACAAGGCAAAAAAATTTTTTATCAAATATTTCATGTTCAAAAGTTACAAAGAAAAACAGGATAATTTTTATGATAATAAATTTTATGACGATTACGAATTCAACAAAAGCAACATCAACAATACCACTTCCATAAGCATTACGATATTCAATAGGCTGTTCGGCGCAATGATAAGCCTGATTATATCGGGCATTGCGATTTCGTTTTTCAGCCCGGTGATATTGTTGGTTGTTTTTGCGTTGTCCGTTGTCATAGTCGCAATAAATAGGTATGTCGTAAGAGCGCGAATCAGACTGAACGAGGACTATGTGAACGAAGAACGGAAAGCGAATTATTACAAAGAACTGCTGTCGGGCAAGCTCCACGCAAAAGAATTGCGGATTTTCAAACTGAAAAACAAATTTTTAAATTTGTGGAATATATCTTTTAAAAATTTTTCAGAAGCCAAATATAAATTCGAAAAAAAAGTCATGCTGCTGTCGAATATACCGAATGTTTTTCAACAGATTTTGACATTGGTACTGACGCTGTATTTCCTTTACATGATATATGCGGATACGCTGACGGTCGGTGATTTTACGTTTCTGACGAGGATGATGTGGATGTTGGTTTGGCGTATAACGAATATAATAGACATATTCAGCCAAGAAATTGCGGAAAACTACAAATATGTGGAAAAATACGAAAAATTCACAGGCAGTATAACCAAAAACCAATTCAAGGAATTGTCGGATTACCGGTTGAGTGAGTTTGATTTGAGCAATGGCGAATTCGGCGAATTGTGTTTTGAAAACGTGACATATTCATATCCGAATCAGGAAGGAAACGCAGTAGAAAATATAAATTTCACGATAAAAAAAGGCGAAGTCGTCAGCTTGCTCGGATATAACGGGAGCGGCAAAACCACACTGTCCAAACTGATGTGCGGAATTTTAAATGATTACAACGGAAAAATAACGCTGAACGGCAAAAACATAAAAGAAATGGCGAACGAAGATTTATACCGCTATTTCGGTATAGGATTCCAAGACTTCACGAAATACAGTTTGTCCCTCAATGAAAATATCGGTTTTGGAATGATTGAAAAAATTAATGACGGTGAAGAAATAAAAAAAGCGATTGAAAAAGGAAATCTTAGTGAAATCATCGGAACATTGCCAAACGGCGCAGAAACAATCATCGGCAAAGAATTCGACACATCCGGGCAGGATTTGAGCGGCGGCGAATGGCAGCGGGTCATACTGTCGCGAGCGTATATGGGCGAGCCGGAAGTATTGATACTCGATGAACCGACGGCTTCAATCGATCCGATTGAAGAAATGCGGATGTTGATGCAATTCAAGGATATTGTCAAAGGCAAAACAGCGCTGTTGATTTCCCACAGAATCGGGTTCGCACGGCTTTCGGACAGAATCTGCATTATGAAAGGCGGCGCAATCGTCGAAGACGGAACGCACGATGTACTGATGGCGCAAAAAGGCCATTACTACGAATTGTTTACAGCACAGCAGGCGTTATATATGCCCAAAGAAGTCGCGGAGGAAGTATGAATGTCGAATAAAAAACCAAAAGAAAAAGGCTTCATGATAAAATCATTCAGGACAGCGAACAGGGTTGCGCTGAAGGCAAACAAAAAAGCGTATGTCGCGCATATACTGATTGCGCTTTTTGCGACGGCGAATACGTATATATCTCTTTGGTCTGTAGAATATACGTTGACGGGCGCACATAGCCTATTTGTGAAAAACTCCGAGTTTATGCCTGTTCTTGTAGGAATATCGTTGTTCGCCGCCTCGCAACTGATTTTCACTTTTGTAGGTTTCGGCAGCGATATGGTGCGGAATCGGCTTATGCTTGATGTCACACACTATTTCGAAAACAACCTCAATGATAAACTCTCAAGCATAAAATGGGATTACTACGAGAACAGCGAAACTTATCTCAAAATCCATGAAGTCAGAAATAATTCGCTCGAGAAAGTAAAAGGATTTATCGGCAGTATAATAGGCTATATAACGACGATACCCAGAGCCGCTATATATTGCTATTTTCTATTCCAGATAAATATTTGGTTCGTATTGATTTATTTTGTCCTGATGGTAATATGTAATACACTTGCAAGCAAAAGATTTGGCAAACTGGGCAAATTGTGGGATGAAATACAGCCATACAACCAAAAACAAAGTTATTTTTTCGGCATGTGCGGCGATAAGACGGTTCACCAAGAATATAAGTCCAACAGGCTGTACAAGTACACTTCGGATAAATGGGAGGAAGCATACAACAAAGAATACAAAATAAGGCTGAAAATTTTCGGAAATCACGAATTTGTACTGCAAACGGCTCGTATTATCATGAATATTCCGTATATTTCAATGTTGATTTTCATATCTTACGAAATCGCCATGGGACGGCTTGAAATGGGATTTTTGTTCATGGCGAACAGCTTGTTGAACCAGATTCTCGATACATTCGGCGGCATATATTCCACCATGACGAACAACCGTGTCGACAGCAAGTTTATCAGGTCATACGACGAAATATGCAATTTGGAGGATGCGCTTCCGCCGGATGAAACGGTGGTTCACAGCGACATCAGACTGGAAAATATCATTTACACGTACCCGCAGTCCGAACACAAAGTTCTTAACAATTTATGCTTTGATATAAAAAAAGGCGAAAAAATCGCAGTGGTCGGCGTAAACGGAAGCGGGAAAACAACCTGCGCAAATCTACTTTTGTCTTTGACCGATGATTATTCGGGTGGTATAACCGATGGAATAACGGGCGAAAAAATCGATTTGAGCAATTCCGTTTCATGTATATTGCAGGATTTTGCGCAGTATCAAATGACGGTGAAAGAAAATATCGAGGCGGGATGCTCAGGAAAACAGTTTGACGATGACGAAATTATCGACATAATAGATAGAGTTGGTTTGAAAGAGCCTGTGTTCGCCTTTGAAAAGGGTATATATACCCCACTAGGGCAACTCGATAACGGCATCGAATTATCAAAGGGTCAATGGCAGAAGCTGGCAATTGCGCGTCTTCTTGCGAATCCCGAAAGAAAAGTTTGGATTTTGGACGAACCTACAGCGTATCTCGACCCGATTGCCGAAATTGAAATATATGACATGATATACAAGTTGGCGGCGGATCGAACGGTGTTGTTTATTTCTCACAGATTAGGATTTGCAAAAAAAGCCGACAGGATTGTGCTGTTTGATAAGGGACACATCGAAGAGGAAGGAACGCATGATGAGCTGATTGGCAAAAAAGGGATTTACGCTGAAATGTACTCAAATCACGAAGAATGGTGCAGAAACATAGAAATAGGGTTTCAAAACAAATGAAAATTTATATTTATGAATTTTTTGCGAAATCGAAATTTTATGAAAGTATTTTGTTTTGTTCGAAATTATTTGCCCGTCATAGATCGTAAATAAAAAGTTAATAATCAAAAATATAAAAATAATTGGAGGCAAATTAATAACAAATGACAAGTAATAAAGAAAAATTACCGAACGAAAAATTGCTACCGATTTATACCCCGTTGGCGGCAACATCGAGGCCACAGATAGACATACTGTCCATATTCGACGAATCGGACGAAAACATGATATGGTTCATCGCATACTTCCTGTCGCTGAGTATGCTGAAAGGCGGCGACACCCTGCTGTTCGCCGACGAGATCTCATTGGTTAGCTTATTCGACATTTGCCCGATGATTACCAGTCGCACGTATGATTTGGGTACGGTAGTAGAAAAATGGAATACATTCACAAACTTCGTAACCGATCAGATTGAAAAGGGGTACTATATTTGCGTGTGTTTGGATGTTTATTATATCGAAGCCTACAAATTCCACTACAATAAAAATCACATTATCCACCCGATGTTGATATACGGCTATAGCGATTCGGAAAATGTAATATACGGGCAGGATTTTTTCCGTTACGCACTAAGCCGCGAAACGGTAAATGCCAGTCAACTCGAGAGCGGAATTAAAAATTTATCGTCCGGTTCTTGGGTTGTCTGTTTCAAAAAAGCGAAATATAATAATCAAATCAATGTAAAAGACGTAATGAAAGTGTTGCGGTGTCATATTGAATCCAAAACTGTGTATGAAGACAGTATATTTTCGCTCAATAGAAATGTCAACAGATTCATATTTGGGATTGGCTGTTATGATACTTTACAGCGGACGCTACTGCTCGGTTGCGAGGACATCCCCCACCGAACCTGCCACGCCATAATCGACCACATAAACATACTGGGTGCGCTGGTGCGGTATCTGTGCGCCCAAAACCCGCTTTTGGTGCCTGACATCGATGAAAAAGAGAAAAAGATACGGAGCCTGACGGAAAAATCACGAGTCTATCAGAACCTATGCCTGAAGTACAACGCCACAAAGAACAACACCCTCCCCGGCAGGATTGCCGATATGCTGCCCGAAATAAAAAGGGAAGAGGAATCGCTGCTGCGGGGCATATATGACGGCATCGATTCGTACTGCCGAGCCAACGCGCATATGTTCCCATGTTATTCCGATGAACCAAACGGCATATTGTCCGGCTTCCTGTCGGCGGGGGATATTGCGGAGACGTACCTATACGACGGCAATGTGCTGTACACGGTAACGGGCGACGACCCCGTGTTGGTGAACCGCACGGTGATGGTGGACGCCACGGCCATGAAATACATCCGCATAACGCTCAGTTCGACCTGCGAGAGCGAGACGGCGCAGATATTTTTCGCCAGGGCGGCGGGCGACGGCGAGCCGATCGCCATCAGCGAGGAAAACTCGGTCTCGTTCACGTGTTCGCCGCATGGCGACACGATCACGTACATAGTCGATATGACCTGCTGCGAGACCTGGGGCGGGACGGTGCACATCATACGGCTCGACCCGGCGGTATTCAACAACAGAAAAACGAAAGGGGAGGTACGCATGATGGGATTCGAGGCAACCGACACATTGCCGGTGTACGGCAGTGCCCGTGACTTTTGCGGCGCACAGGGCGTAAACGGCTGGTTCTACTATTCACACTACAACGGCGGAATCACGTACAGGGAACTGGCATGGGACAACGGCACGTGGCGCGGGCACAATATGGATGAGCTTGAAATAAGCGGCCGGTGCCAAACATCGCGGCACAACATCGCCTCGGTGCGCAAGTGGGTGTGCCCTGCGGACGGCGTGTACGAGGTCGAAGCCACATACAGCCAGCGCGGGGACAGCGACCTCGCGGGGTTCGTGGTCAAACACGACCTTGAGGTGCTCCACAAAAAAAGGTACAGGGACGAAAACGCGAGGCTGCAGGGCAGATACGAAGGGAAAATGCGCATGAAAAGGGGCGAGGCACTGTTTTTCGAGTTCTGCAACCCCTATCAGGAAATGGACGACCATCTCGACATAGATATCACGATACGGAAATGTAATGACAATTTTGCGTAATGATAAAAATATTTTCGCTGCCGATGATCGTGACGACGTGCCTCGCGAAGGGGGCGGTGGCCATGAGCCGGGAGAAGACGATCATAAAAAACCTAAACTCGATACAGAACCTGGGCTCGATCGACATTTTGTGCACGGACAAGACCGGGACCCTGACCCAGGACAAGGTGGTGCTCCAGTACCACCTCAACATCCACGGCGAACACGACGTGAGGGTGCTCAGGCACGCCTTTCTGAACAGCTACTACCAGACGGGGCTCAAA
>Ga0209737_10003967_pt1 | contig 10384 bp, 5 predicted proteins | sample TergutCu122P3_FD_187284 | JGI IMG/M metagenome (GOLD analysis project Ga0209737, IMG submission 187284) | Cubitermes ugandensis P3 segment gut microbial communities from Kakamega Forest, Kenya - Cu122 P3 (SPAdes) (version 2) | ecosystem: Host-associated > Arthropoda: Insects > Digestive system >...
TTCAAACTTCTCTTGCCATTATCTCCGTAAGCGTTCAACTTTGGATATAGGTGTTTTGGGTTATATCGGTATAGTTTAACATAAGAAACACCCTCCCGAAGTTTGGTCCTTTCCTCCTGTGACACCCTGTATATGACCAATAAAAGGTATATGAAATATTCTTATTTTGGATTTCAACAAAATCTATGAAACATTGCGTGGTCTTTAAGAGAAATAAATATGTACCCCTTTGTAGGTAAAGAATTAATTTGGTTCAGCGTCCTTTATACGTGAAAACCCTAATTTATTGAAAACTTTTAATGAAAGTTAATGTTGTTGAATTGTAGGAAAATTGTATAGCGTTTTAGCGGCCAATATTAAACTATAGGTAGAACAGACGAACATAAAAGACCTAAAAATACATATTTCTTTCTCTTACTTTGTAAAACTTTCGTAATATTTGGACAACGTAAATTAGACGTTCCAATGCCGCCCTGAATATCATTCGTACATTCTTCATGCCAGTCTAAGGCCAAGTTTCAATCCCATTCCAATCCTTGTGGGATTTTTGGTGGAGGAAGTGGCACTGGGACAGGTTTTTCTTGTAGTACTGATCATTCTTGAGCAGTATTTCTCAGTGTTCTCCTCAGATCCTAAGGAATTTGCGACTACTTTCCTGGGGAACCGTGGGTGCATTTCTGTAATGTGTTCTTTGAAAGTTATTCATCTTTTAATTAAAGGAATAAAGCTTTTTGAGAAACATCGTGGAATTTCTTTAATTAAATATGTTTATTTTGTAGGATCGTTAGAATACGCAATTGTGAAACCCACTGTACCCACGAAGCAAGAGACAATCAATTTCATTAAGGTCAAATCACGCAATGTATTGTTACGTTTGCTACAGTTATGTATTCGAAGCTGTCTAATATCAGCTCTGAGATACATAGTTTTAATTGTGGATACCTCTCATTCGGACGCTGACCCCAGTAGCCGCGAGGTCCAATGTGCGGTTTTGCGGCCGCTCGCTTGCTGTGATTGCGAATTCGAATCCCGCCGGAGGCATGGATGTCTGTCTCTTGCGATTGTTGTGTGTGGTCAGATAGAGGTCTCTGCGTCGGGCTGATCACTCTTCCAGTGGAATCCTACATGGTGTGGGGTGTCTGAATGTTATTGTGAATCCTCGATAATGAGGAGACCCTGGCCTGTCACTCCTGAAAAAATTATCCGGACACTGCAGTTGCTTGAGCAAGTATGTGAGGATCCATGGTTATTTTTCGAAGCCAAAAGGTTTCCGCGAGCCAAAAGTCTGGGAAGCACTGTTCGAGGGAATTTAGAAACTGAAACTAAAATTTTGTTTATAACTTCCAAGCTACTGCCAAATCCCACACGTGACAAAACGACTTGACAAAATTTACATCACTAAACAAAAAAATGATCATTTTGTAGAACTTGTTTCACACATTTCGTCCGAATATTTAAAGGCAGTTTCCAGGTCATAAGGAGAATATTCCTTTTATGACAAAGAAGTTTTAGAAAACACGACAAATTTGTTTTTATCTTTATTGTTGCACCGTGCATTTTGGAGACACTTAATTTATTACACACCAACGAATGCACTGTTGTATTGTAGTAGTCTAAAATCTTTACACAAAAGCATTTAAAACGCTCCACATGGAGCGTTTTAAATGTTTTAGTGTAAAGATTATAGACTATTACAATATAACAGTGCATTCGTTGGTGTGTAATAAATTAAATGAAAAATTTGTCTTTGCAAAGAACGTGTTTTGGGTGTCTTTTTTCTTTGTACACTTTCCTTGGGTCATGGAGTTACTGGCCGAAATTTAGTGATATAAGAGACCCTGAACACTGGCCTTATGAGAGTTGTTAATATATGTAAATCCGTATTGGATAGAGAGTAAATCATTCCTACCTTTTTCTTAAAATACTTTGATGATTCCTGGAATGTACGTACTACAGCTAAATTTCCTTATTTCTGTCTATCTTTATTCCTTTCTTTCTTATCTTGAAGATTTCCTTCTTAAGTAGAACTATGTTCTTCTTCTTCCTCCTCCTCTTCTTCTTCTTCAAATTTCACACTTTTATGCGGACAACCTAAAATTACAAGAAGCTTTTAGGATGGGTAGAATGACTATAAGTTGGGCAAAACTGCATGAATAAATGCTGTTAACAACAAATCCACACTTCAAAAACCTAAAGGGGAAAAAGGGGAAACTGCAAGTCTAATATTTCCTTCAACCAACAATTACAAGGCAGGTTTGACCGATACTAATCGGTTCTTCAACCACCTATTATTCAGGTGAATGAAGCAAGCATATTGAGATCTAGGGGGCACTTTCTAGGCCTACTCAAGGTTAGGTTAAGAAATATAAAGAAATCTTAGAACATTCAGTAGATGAACTTAAAAGGAAGAACACGTAATTCAGGCTTTTCAAATAACAGTCAGCAGAAAGACAAAATTAATTTCAATACCAAAGTTTGCACTTGCTATAATCTACGTTATGGTTTTATGTCATTCTCAAGTAAGAAATTCGCTTAGGAGCTACATACAGAGCTGGACGTACAGTCATAACCGTACCGCTATAAGCGGAACATTGTTGCACATCAGTGAAACACTTGGCACAAGGTGACATAAAGCTGAAGAATTTGCATGCAAGTAAAGTTAGTCACATAAGGAATTTGTGACTTTGCACCTTATGAGCCAGTCCAATCCTGTGAATTATATTTTGGAAGAACAGCACAGTGGGATACTTCAGACGATGATTAAAGGGAAGAAAGTACCTATAATATCTAGGCGCTTTTGTTACTACACTATTAATTGGATCTCCATAACAAACAATTTGAGGAGGTGAATTAACTCATGTGCTTCTTACGAACAAGTGGCCCGAATTGTCAGAACGTTAATGAACCTTCAAGTTCCATAAACTGGAGTTTTATTGAAAGTCTGAGGGACTTAACGCGTCTTAGGACGCAACTCTGCCCTCCTGTACGCAGTGACATAGTGGTTGTTGTGTACGTAGTAAATGTATATGACTGACAGCCAAGCAGTAGTTAGTATGGGGTCACTAAATACTTATAAATACACATAAGGCGTATTTATGCACTGTATTACTAGTGTTTTATAATAATTTTCTTTAAAGTGTTCAGTTCACTGAATATTCCATAGATTCAAAAATATAGAAATAGATAACCAACAAATGCACTTTAATATTCTATGGTGTATTTCATTCACAATATTCTAACCAACATGTTTCGGCCGGCATTCCGACCATTTTCAGGGTGATGTTCTTATTACAAGAATACAGCTGTGTCAGCATCAATCCATGATAGTTAAAATTGTACAGTTTTAAACGAAATTATATAATATTAATTATTATAATTGCATATTATTATATTATTGTAATATAATTTTAACCTAAATTACATAATTTTAATTATTAAGAAGTTATGGTGACACAATTCACCACGGCTGTATTCTTGTAACAAGAGCATCACCCAGAAGAAAGTCGGATTACCGGCCGAAACATAGTAGTGAGAATATTGACAATTTTGACCGACCGTCGAACCCTGGGTCGATATTACTATATTAAAACACGTCACATTTCTGTGAGATTCTCAAGATGTTATTTCACATTTAATATCATTTTCTTCTTGGCACTTGTATGCATTCTGGTGTTTTAAATTAGTAAAAGTTTAAAAGTAACAAATAATAAGTAAAGCACCCACTTTCGCGGACAGATTTCAACCACCCAAAATAATTCTTTGTTTATTATTTGTTATTTTTATTACTTTTATTAATTTAAAACAGCAAATTTTGGGCAAGGCCGAAAGGTTAATAATAATGGTAATCTCTGTAATTAAAGGTTGTCACGTTTCTTACCGCATAAAACACTGACACAGGATTTAAGGCATATATCGCTCATTAAGCAGCAATTCGTCGTAAACCACACAATTCTTACAAATAAGGTTCCCGAATTACTAGACAGTTGTGTTACAAACACACTTCCTATTAAAACGTTTAGTCCACAAAAAAGTTTTCCTTATATTTTAGTAAAAATATAACATACTTACTTGATGGTCTATTGAGGATCAGTCAACCTTTTTTGGTCTCCCGTAAAGTTTTTTATTGTCGGGTTGCGACAAATTGCTTTTTCATGAGTGATGTCATATTAGTAATGAACTTTCAGATTATCTGTGACGAGTATCTTAATGCAAAATAGAAACCTGTACTGTGTCTCTATTCAGTGCGATGTCTATAGATCGATTATGTTTTGCGATAGTAAATTAGTTCTTTTACCTGTCCTTTGTAGTGATCCTCCTCGTCACAGGGAATATCAGGGGGGATGGAGACGACAGGGAATCGAAATTACAGAAAACAGCCTCTTTTATTGAAGTCGAACCACTTAATGTTTACCAGAGCGCACACAAAACCTGCTCGCTGCCTTGATACTTCCGAAGGCGATCCCGTGGATAACGCTTTCGCCACAAACGTCAGTTACTCTGTAATACGATCCTGCACACCTGCAAAAAACGGTTGCTAAGCGGACAGCCCAAGGCCGGAATTAGCAGAGTGAGCAGAGCAGACGTTGACTTGCCGACCCAGACCGTAAAAAAATGTATTTGGGTTTTAAATAAAACTTTTACATCTCAGGGAAGACTGTTATCGGAACGGGCGGCTTCAGTCTAAACTCATTTTTACCGCAATGTAGTGCCAAATGACGAAGAACGTGCTTGTAAAACACGGGTAATGCATTGTAATATCCCAAATAATTACATAACTTAACTGTAACAATATTCAACATACATACGTTAGCCAGGCTCTATATGACTTCAGTTTTACAAGTAATATCCTTTCAGACACAGAACATCACCACATTCAACAGCCAACCACTTGATTCTCCGTAAGCCATTGAATGCCACTGTTTCATGCATTGCGCAGCACTGTTGTATGATCCTGTGTGTTGACTGAAAAGCACTGCCGTGCAGACTCAACATTAATGCAGCGATCTGTAAGTGGGGGACTTTATAAATATGTAATATTCCGTGACGTGTCCACAGTCCAGTTCGTGTTTAGAAGCAGGCACATTTGAAATCTGTATTTGTAATTAGACCACGTTAGTAAGAAAAAGAACAACTGACTCACATTGGGCCTTAAATTCCTCTAAATATTTTCGTCATAATTACCCTACAGTCTGGATTATTAATATCTGAATGCTTCTTGCCCCTTTACTGGCTTTAATAAAAAAATCAATGTCAGCAGTGCCAGCCACTGTGAAGTCATAATTAGTAGAGGGTTTCCTGAAATCTGTTCTCCAGACTTCAGGAAAGCAATGAGTGTCGCAAAAAAGACAGTTGCTTGTAGATAGTGCTATCTGTGTGCGATATGTTACATATATGCAGCTTACTTAGTTAACCTTACACATTTTCAAGAGTTTTCACAGGCTGCACTTGAGAATAGCTTATAAATACTAGTCAGTCGTAACTTTCATGTAATGTGACGATTTCAGGTTAAAAATATTTAAGTTAAAGAACTTTAATATTTGTTATCATGTTTCATTACAAGAAAAGAGAAATTTAAGACCAGGCTTAGTCTGTTGATTAATAAATACCGACTATATGCTGATATGGTATCTACCATTAGAATGCAGATTATAGAACCTTGTATTGCCTAACATTAAATTAAGGTAACGTGTGACGGAGTAAAAACCTACTATGCAACTTTTGGGGGTTTTCAGTTGTCTACTAGAACACAGTTGCCTTTAAAAATACAGAAACTACGGTATCTGGAAGCGTTGGGATAAGCCTAGCTGTCGAAGCAGTTTCATGTTTCAAAGAATCAAAATCTTCACTAGTTTGCTAAACAAAATTTTGTTAAGTGAAATTTTATTAAGCGCTTTTCAAAAAGTGTGTGAGGTTTGTGTAATATATGGGAGGTGGTATCAATACACATTATATGGGAGGTGATATTAGTACACAACACATTGAGTGTGGTATCAGTACCTAATATAGGGGAGGTGATATTATCATTACTTCATACATTGGGGGTGGTATCGGCATTTAATATATGGGAAGTGGCATCAATACCTAATATAGGGGAGGTGTTATTACTATATAGCACATTGAGGGTGGTATCAGTATATAATATGGGGGAGGTGATATTAGAATTTAATACAATGGGGTTGATATTAGTATTTATGTGTATGGGAGGTGGTATAAATACGTAATATAGGGGAGGTGATATTAGTATATAACACACTGAGGATGGTATTTGTGCATAATATAGGGGAGGTTGTATCTATCTATCCACATACTAAACTATAGGATATATTTAAAAGCGAATTAAGATTAAAGTTGTTACTGTAATACCGGATATAAATGCACATAACAGCTAATAGCATATACACAACAGCAAGTAATGCATTCACGAAATATAAGAAAGATTTCTAACACTTTTTGGTTTTGGTTGTTAATATAAAGTTGCTCACCGAACATGGAAAATACCTGTCACAAACCTACACAGTTTTGGGTGCATTATTCTCAATTTTCCCGGACTAATTTTTATTTTAAGGCCGTTCCCACTGGCCGCGAATTCTATGGCGCGAATCTGCGGCTGCTAGCTTGATGGGATGACCCGTTCAAATCCCTCCGGCTGCATATATGTCTGTCGCTTGGAAGTGTTACTTGTTGTCAAGTAGAGGTCTCTCCGACGGGCCGATCACTCGTCCAGGGAAGTCCTACTGATTGTGGTGTGTCTATCTGCGTGTGATTTAGGAACCTCATGGAAGAGACTTAGCGCCACTAGGGCTGTTGAGCCATGAAAAAAATATTATCTGAAAAACTAATTTTGGACAGGTTTTCTATATCTGTGACGCAGTAGTGTTCATCCTATCGCAAGGCTCGGAACAAATTCCTAAAAATATTATTTATGCGACAAAGTATGTTAAAGTATTAGCCATACTATGCAGTTCGTAACGAAATTTATATAATATTAACCAGTAATTATTTTCACCAAATAAGCTACGATTTAAGTACCACTTTACATTTTCGTTTATTCGACTTTTATTAATTTTCCTGCAAAATATTCGAGTATCAAAACTATGTTCAGTTTTTGTAAGCGATCCTACCCCTCCACACCTGTTATCCATTGAATGGTCCGAGTGATGTATTTCTATTCTTGAGGCGACCCCGCGATTTGCGAAACCGCAAAGTTGAACCCCGTGAAATTGAGGAATGAGTGTCATATTAAATCGAAGTCCTGACTTAAGTCTTCGCGTGTTTTGTGTGCAAGAGTGTTGGATTTAAAGAAACGTTGTTAAATATTTGAAATATTTTGAGATGTCATGCAGTTTGTCAGCAGTCTTCCAGGGCGTGCGCTGATGACCTGGCGTAGATAAAGTTTTTCTATTTGTGTTAATTAATTTCCGTCCTTTGAGCAACAAGAAAGTGCCATATTTTAACATTTTAACAATCTGAGATCGACGTTTTTCTGGAAAATTACGCAGCGTTTAGTGGTAATTCTATACCGATATTTCGGGACAACCTGTCGATCTCATTTAAAAGGCCAAGAATCGCGAATTTTTAGAGCCTGATTTTAACTCATGCTAATGGTATGTAAGTTACTGACACATTTTCACTGTCTGAATGTTTCAGAATGTTTGCCACTGGACGGCCTATAACCTTTATTGAATATTGACCCGCCGCCTGGTACATGTTCAGCAAACCGCGCAGTTTTAATCTCATCTTCACGTTCTGTTTCTTTCGCTTGCCCTCGGTTGTAACGTCTACCCCAACGGTTGGGCGTTCTGGTCTGAACGTCGGTACTTCATAAATGTTCGAACCGACTATAAGAGAATGGAATCACAAGAAATATTTCGTATTCTTTTTGTTTCGGTGATTCTCCGGCGTCTGAATTTTATGTTCCGACGTTTCGGAACACTGTCTATTCCATTTTCATAGGTGGTGTGAGCAGCTGCTCACACCACCTATGAAGATGATGTCAACCTGATGATGGCCAGATTACTGAACGAAACATGTTGGTGAAGAGACAAATATAAATACATCATACAATTAAAGTGCATTTTTTGGTTGTTTATACGTTTTATAAAGTTAATTAATGCACGGAATATGACACATTAACATGCAAGTGTATTTGAGTGATAATTTTTTGCAGAAAAAAAAAGATTGAAGGAGTGAATTTAACAATTGTTTTAAATTATATTTTAACAATTATTTCCTAATGTTTTTAACAATAATTCTGTAATCATTTCTTCTAATTCTTTACGATTATTATATAATGAAAAGAAGGTACTTGCCGTGTTCAAATGTTTTATTTACAAAAATTATATGAAAAATCTTACAACATAAATTTTATTTAGGCCTCAGAGTTGCACAGCAAATTTCCTCTAATTCTCTTCCTTATATAAACCTTTTCATTTATTCGCGTAAGAAATTGTGTGCGCCAAGGATATAATAAAACTTTTTTCATATCATTCTGAAGACAAGGTTTACGACAGCTAAGAATACAACAATGTAAAATTTTTGTAGCCAGTTTTTTCTCAGTCATTTCGCCACAGCCGTATATAAATACGAGTCAGTGACTGTCACAAATTACATAATAAGAAAATTATATGCATAGGAATATACCTTTCTTAATAAACAATTTTTTGCATTTAATTTAGCAAACTGTTTCGGCTTCATTAGCAAGGCATCATCAGGTTAAACCCTAAATATATTGCTAGATTAAGTGTTAAGAAACTTGTTTAGTAATCAAATTGTTAGAAGTTATAAAAGTATTCTTTTGATTAATATAGGAAGCACAACGACATGTCACACTTATATGTATATAAAAAAGACGGTCATGTAGTTCCACAGCATGAACCCATAACTTAATTTATTGAACCGGCTGTTATTCAGTGCTCCTAATTAAACATTTTTTCGATTAATCATAATCTTTCATTTACTCCTTCTGACCTCTTTAGGATATTTATGATTTTAAAAATTACAGTTCATTGTATTTCTTGTGCAGGCACATTTCTGTGTTCTGGCCGTACACCAGGAGATACAACGGTGGAACAGATGGCAGTTGCGATTGCAGGAACAGGAGTTCATAGGCGGGAATTTCGAAGGTGCGAGTGTAAGTAACACAGGAGTACCAACTTCCCTAGCATAGACGGAGGCATTGCGAGGGATGTAGGCGAAAATTCTGCGATTTGAAACGAAGGTGTTCTAAAATCATTAAAATCAGTCCTGTAGTATAATATACATTCATTTCATTTGTCGCTGATTCTTAGAATTATTCAATTTTTATCATAGGGATACTTTGGCCAGACGTGACGGTCCAGTGGATAGCATTTCTGCTGCTCATTCGGAAGTTTGCGGGTTCAAATCTCGGCATTGAAACGATCATGATTAAGGGTCTCCTTGGTTTCCTTAATCGTTCAAGGCAAATTTTAGGATAGAAAACGACGGATTTTTTCAAAATTTTTAATTTAAAATTATGTTGCTATTGGCGTCACTTAATAGCCTACACACCGAAGAGGAACGGTTGTGAAATAAACTCAAAGAAAATAGGTAATAAGCTAATTCAAGGAGGAGATTTGTCACGTTATTTCCGAGCCGATTCCGGAGATTATTGGGCCCTATTAAATTAATATCTGGGCTCGCTATGAATGTGTCTGTAATTCTGTACTATAAAGGCCGTTTTTAAACTTCATGGCAACATTCAATTGATTAGCTTTCTGAGCTTCAAAGAGACATCACTTTGTTAAGGCTGCCAAACTATAAAGCAACTGAATTGGCCATCTTCCAGTCTAAACTTTTTCCAATCAGTTCTTTGGAATCGAAGTATAATTATCTGTCAGCAGCTTCTCCACCCATCCGCATGTGGTCACAGCCTAGAACGCGATACTTTCTTCTTTTAAGCCGAACTTTCTTGTAAAGTAGACAAATCTCAGTATTAATTAGATGTTTGTTTACCGAAATAAACAATCAAAAAGATTGTTATGATCCAATTAGAGGTTTAATGAGAGTTTAATAGCGTTGATTTAACTTAAAGTACGTTAACTATCTTCATGATTTGGGGTTAACGAAAACGAGGGATATCAGCAATCTTCTAGGTAAGCTACAGGTAGCCTACATGACAAAAACATTCCTTGCGAGAGGCGAAAAATGTTGACGGAATTATTTGTAACAGTTTCTACCCTACAAATTTGTAGACGTGAATTTATACATAATACTCGTCAAGTACGAGGGTTGGAACTTAAATAGTGGCAACTATTTATTTACAACTGATACAAAATAGATACATGTTTCGAAGTTTTACTGTCCTTCACTGTAGTCACCAGCATTGTGTACAACCCGTTGCCAGCGATGTGGAAGTCGTAGGATA
>Ga0209737_10003968_pt1 | contig 10382 bp, 9 predicted proteins | sample TergutCu122P3_FD_187284 | JGI IMG/M metagenome (GOLD analysis project Ga0209737, IMG submission 187284) | Cubitermes ugandensis P3 segment gut microbial communities from Kakamega Forest, Kenya - Cu122 P3 (SPAdes) (version 2) | ecosystem: Host-associated > Arthropoda: Insects > Digestive system >...
CATATGCTGCTTGCATACAACTATGTCCTCCTGAAGATGAGCACTTGATGCTTGAAACATGTAGAGGAGAATAGTATTTTATGAATAAATAATAATCATTGCATCAAGTTGGTAATTAATGTATAGTCCCCTTATCCACCACTGGTCCATATATCTTCCTTAGTACCTTCCTTTCAAAACTCCTTAAGGCATTCTCTTCCGCAGCTGTTAGGGTCCATGTTTCTGCCCCATAGGTCACTCACTACTGGCCTTATTAACGTCTTGTATATTTGTAATTTGGATCTTCTAGATATTACGTAGGTTGCTCAGAAAGTAATGCCCCACATTTTTTCCTCATTCCAGAATAAAGATAACAATGTGAAAATTGAGAGGTAGCAACAATGATGTTTATTGCGCACATGTGTATAAGTACACGGTCGTCCGACAGATAGCACCGCTGTAGTAGTCTGTGAAAATGGCATCTGTGTCTGACACACGTTACAAACAACGAGCTGTAATTGAATTCTTAGTGGCAGAGCAAGAAAGTGTGGGGAACATTCACAAATGGTTGTGTGCTTTGTACGGAAGTTGTGCAGTCGATAGGAGCACCGTTGGACGCTGGGTTCAGAGAGTTAAGGCTTCAGGAAGTGGAGAAACTGAGCTGCATGATCGACTGCGGTCTGGGCGTCCTGCCACAGCCACCAGCCCAGACATATTGCAGCGTGCCGATGACATTATTCTTGCTGATCGGCGCATCACAAATCGGCAATTGGCCCTGCAGCTTTCAGTCAGCAATGGAAGTGCAATGGCAATTATTGATGGTTGGGGATATTTGAAGGTATGCGCAAGATGGGTTCCTCGAAGTCTCACAACCGAGCACAGACGTCAAAGAAAAGCCATCTGTTCTGAATTGTTGGAGCATTTTGATGCTGAGAGGGAGGCCTTTTTGTCCCGGATCGTCACAGGTGACGAAACCTGGGCTCACCATTATCAGCCGGAGATGAAAAGGCAGTCAATTGAATGGCATCATCCGCAGTCACCAAGAAAAAAAGAAGTTCAGCACAACTCCTTCCGCCGGAAAGGTCATGATCACCGTCTTTTGGGACATTGATGGAGTGATTCTGGTGGTTGTGATGGCCAGTGGTGAGACACGTACATCAGAACCCTCCAAAAACTGAAAGAGCGTTACCGGCGAGTGCAGCCTAACAGGAATCCAGGAGACATGCTGATTCAGCACGACAATGCCCACCCTCACACAAGTCTATGAACCCAGGAGGCAATCGCCAAATTTGGTTGGACTGTGTTCCCCCATCCCCACTATAGTCCTGATCTGGCGCCGTCAGATTTTCATCTTTTTGGGCCACTGAAGGATACACTGCATGGGACAAGTTTTGAAGATGATGAGAGTGTGATTCGTGCAGTGAGGACATGGCTATGTGAACAGGAAACGAGCTGGTACAGGGAAGGCATGCATGCCCTTGTTTCGCACTGGCATAAGGCTGTAGACGTAGATGGAGATTATGTGGGAAAATAACATGTGTAAAGGAAATACTCGGTTATACTGTGCGTAAATTTCATACATTCTGAATAAATAGTTTCCGAGAGAAAAAAAATGTGGGGCATTACTTTCTGAGCAACCCTTGTATTTTACTTTTGAGCATTTGAAGATTTGCGTAATATGCTTTGTTCCCTGTTTGTATTCTTTCTTTTATACATCTGTCATTTCTGTTGTTATTCTCAATTATGTTTCCTAAGTATTTAAACTCAGACAAACCTTCAAATTCTTTATTTCCTATCCTCAAATTGTGGGGTTTTCTCGTGTTTCCCGCTGCTGTCATAAACATATATTTAGTTTTCCTTTCATTTACTAGCAATCCAGTTTACCTGGCGTCTGTCTCTAGGTGGTCATACATTTGTGTTAACTTTCGCTTTGTCTTAGTTATTAAAACTCCATCATCAGCATATGCGCATATTTGATTTAATTTGTTAAATATTGTCCCTCTCTGCTTCCCGTATTACTTTATGTAGGGCTATTATGAATAAAGTTGTTAAGACAGTCCATCTCCTTGTTTCACCCCCGTATTAAATTCAAAAGTTCTAGTTTTCCGGTTATTAATCTTAACTACTGCCTTCACGTCTTTCTTTGTCATTTCTATAAGTTTAATCAGTTTTTGTGGTATTCCCACTTCCTCCATTGCTTCTGACAGTTTTCTTCTGTTCACACTGTCGAAGGCTTGTTCAGAGTCTATAAAGAGGATATGCAAATCAAATCTATGTTCCCAGTTCTTTTCCATCATTTGTCTAATAATGAACAGCTGGTCTGTAGTGCCCTTATTCGGATGGAAGCCACACTGATATTCTCTGAAATGCATAGACATACACAGATATATTTAACACTGTAGGGAATGTAAATAAAAAATAATTGAAGAGAAAAGCCTGGGTTGGTGCTCTTACATATTAAAAAAAAGAGGTAAAAAGGAACCAACAAATTCCACCCATTATTTCCGAAATCCATATACAAGATGCCAGTTCATATGATGGTCGACAGTATAGAACAAAGACTAAAAAATTCAGGGTCATTGGTTTTAATTTTTTAGAGATGGTAGAATTCCTTGGGGCAGATAAGATTGTTGGTTTGAACACTACATTCTGGAAGTCTTAACATTAAGAATATCCTGTACTGTCTACGCATTGCATTTTTGCAGTGGTACATGTGCATAGTCCACCTGACTGTGCATTTAATTTTTTTAATTCAACTGTTACCCAGTACTTGATATCAGTAGTGTCATTCATATGAGTTTATATGTTTTCCATGTTGTTATAACTCATATTAAAAACTTAAAAAGTATGGAGGTGTGACCTTGGATAGTGTTTATTTTAGATCATGTGAAAATCTGTATCCTCTTTCATGTGAGGTCGGATAGACAGCATGATAATCTCATAGACCTACTGTCAGGAAGAAAAGTAGGCTGAAAAGGTGGTAGTCTGTTAGTGGAAGTGATTGTTATTGTAACAGGTGTCATATTATGTGAGACAGCTAAGTAAATGCCACTTTGTTGCTTTGTTTCAGTAAGGTAACGAGACTTGAGAAGGGCAAATTTAAGTGAATTATCAAGTGGCATACAAAATTATGCGGGCAGCATTGCAAAATAGAACTTTTGTTATTTGCACACAGAAGAGCCTTGTTTGGTAATTTAGTCTTACTGCTTCAACTGTTATGATATGTGGCATGGAGAGGGATGACACATTAGTTACTTTTGGTGGATCAAAAACATGAGAGGGGGTAATCATGATTTCTTGAAGTGCTTTGCTCTTACTTATCATGTCAAGAAAATTCAAAACAAGTTCTTTGTGGCTGTAGAAGTTCATAAAATTGAAATTAGATTCCATGCATTTTTTTGTGCTTTACATATTCATAAATTAAGGGTTCTGTGACAAGCTGAGTCATATTTGAATATTGGAAATGTGATACTTGATCTTTTGTGTAATGTTATTTGTTTACAGACACCAGAATTTGAAGAGCTGGCAATGTTGAGTGTCCAGCTAGCATCAAGGTTTCTGTTCCATACAGGATTCCATACAAAGAAGACTCTTAGAGGTACAGCAACAGAGTGGTATGATGTTCTCTGCCATCATTTACGCAGTTCCCGTGCAGTCAGGGCATGGTTTGCTCATAGTGTTCTGTTCCAGCATCCACACAGGTAAAGAACCTAAAGGGATGGCCATAAGTCAAGATGGGTTAGTCAAAGAAAACTGTATTAATTATGAAGGTGGTTTGTACATGACCTAAGATGATGGAGGGACAGGTGTGGCATCTGGAAGCAAGAAGGGAGAGTGGCATCATGTGGCCCACCATGGGTGGGATTCCCAGTTTTTTGAGATTTTCTTTTCATGAGTTTGCTATTGCACATGTCCTATAACAATTATGACTTCTTCTTGCATTTTATCGTGTTGTGACTTTGTTTATGACAGTGGAAGTCCACCATCAAGTTTGTCTGTTACAATACAAGTCCATTCATCATCATGGAGTGCCTTGTGAGAGAGAGGGTTCATGGGCAGCATGCCCATAAGTATGACTATGTAAGAGTGTACTATGGTCTGTATTTTAATTAATTAACTCTGGCTGAGGCTAATTTGTATAAATTGAAGGAAAAAATATTCCTGGGAGATGTGAAACATATTGGATGACAGAAATATGCAGGTGTTAGTACTTGTATAGAAGAATCAGTTTTTCAGTCTCCCATATCCAGATTCCAAGAACCTCTGACTACAAAGAAAGTGAATTTGTTTAGCCCAGATGTAAGCAAGGCAGGCTTTGTGCCAAGATTTACTTTGCATTCGTCAGTGAACGTAATGTTGTGACATGACACGGAGGTTGTGAAAGTGTGCAGTAAAACTGCACATGCCTGTTGCCACATACGTATATCATGATCATTTAATGTATTGATAAATGTGGGCTGATCCTTAACACCTTGCCATCAGTCCATGCAGAAATGTGTGATTGTTATCCCATGCGTTGTTGACGAATCACGCATTTCTGCGTTTTCTTACACGACATCCTGCACATGCATTTGTCAGCTGGTCTGACTCACTTTTTGCTTCAAGGTTATCGACAGCTTCATGCAGGATGCTTGGGCCTCAAGTTACAAATAAACAGACCGGTCATGACCCCCTATTTTTAGAACCATTAGACTGCAACAAAGGGACCACTCATTCAGATACTCTGTTTTCCTTGAGTTGCAATCATGGCTGTGCATAGGAATGTTCTGCAAGAGGACGATATTTTGTGTGAGTTATATGCGGATACACGTTGTGATGTCTCTGATTATAGTGACAATAAAAGTTTGGACAGTGACAGTGAAGTCCCCACAACTAGTTCACGTAAACAATTGCGGTCTTCTACTGGTCCACTGACCCCCATTATTTCCACACCCATTTTTCCTCACATCTATAAAGACAGTTTTCACAGTAGTGTGAGATTATCTCAGACATTGCTAGACAGAAATGTGAGAGTCTGTGGCACTATGAAGGCTAACAGGGGCATTCCGTGTCACCTAGAAGGGGAAGTGAGCGTTCTGGAGGAATGGTGACATAATGGTGCAAGTGTGGAAGGACAAGTCTTGTGTGAATGATGAGTATGATCCATGATGCAGCAATTGTAAACAAATGGAGGAAAGACAGGAAAACAAAATGGAAGTAAAGAAGCCTTATGCTGTTGTCTGGTGTAATAAATTCATGAAGGGTTAAACATGGCAGACCAGTAACTCAGTTTTCACTCAGTTCTGAGGAAAACTGTAAAGTGGTTGAAAAAAGTGGTACTGCATCTGCTAAACTGTGCTGTCTTGAATGCATTTTTTGTGTACAGGACACTAAATACAAACAAAAAAGTAAAGTACAAGAACTTCCTGCACGAGGTAGGAAGGTCCTGGATATCAGAAGTCCAGAATTGAAGTGAGTCCAATTCTGATGACCTTCAATTGCCAGAGAAGCAAACAGAGCCAAGGAGGCCTAAACAGGACCCACTAGGCAGACTCTTTGGTGATTTCAGAATACACAAACTTGAAAAAATTGTTGGTGGTGGGGAGGGAAAATGGAAGTATCCTGCAAGACCGTGTGAAGTGTGTGCTGCACATAAGAAGTGAAGTGAAACTAGATACATTTGTAAATTCTTCATTGTTCTGTTTCACAAAGGGTCTTGTTTTGAGAAATACCATTCAGTGGCGAGATACTAGACTATCTACTTGCAGTTTCTGCAGTCTAGGACTCAGGAGCATAATCTGCGGTGCTAAACTGTAAGTAAGAATATGTTATGGGGTTGAACATTCAAAGTGTGTAAAATGTCCGGGAACTAGGGGTATTTAATTAAAAGACCATCCGGTCGGCAAGGTGTTAAAGTAGCCTTTACTCATCACGTCATGTGAAGTTCTTGGAATGCGGATTTTCCAGAAAACTGATTCCTTTAAATGAGCACTGGCATGTGCACATTCCTATCATATTCCACTTGGTCTGACATCTCAGGTGGCCCCTAGACAGTCATTATTATTGCCCTGTATTAATATTGCCGAATATTGCACAGTATTGTCAACAGACTCTTCTGTATATTGTGCAACCCTACAATATCACAACCATATGGTCAAAAATATTGTGGAATAATTAATAATGCACAATATTATTGACCATCTAACAACACCTTAACACATAACCAGTTGGGAATGTTTTGTCCTCTGGATTACTTAAATTGGCCACAGTTTTTGTTACTTTATTAAAATGCAAGCCAAAGTCCACTCTTGTTTCATCATATGTTGGCCACCTTATCATTCCATGTGATGCCATGTGCTGACAGCAAGGGTTACTGCATGTTCATTGTATTTTTATATGTCATGAACAATGTCTGAACACACCAAAACATAGCAAAAATTTATCATTGCTGTAAAACACGTGCACAGTAGTATACTTTTGAAGGGAAGATCCATCACAAAGCTGAGAATTCCATATACTGTGGTCATTAAGAGTACTCTCTCTCCTGCTGGTTCCTGTGTTTTGCCTGCCAACCATATTAATCAAAAGGCCACATCTGTACAGCGATCATAACAAACATCATCCCTTGAGTTAGCCATCTCTAGAAAGATTTTACCACTATTTTATACAATTTCACCTTTAGCATTTGTGCTAGATGTGGAAGATTGATTGTATGTAGCCATTCTTTTGAAGTTTACACCATTTATGTACATCCTTATTGTATGTGGGCTTGCATCTAATAAATTTATTTCCACAGCTATGTCTATTTTATCCATAGTCTGCACATTTGACAATAGAATTTGATTGAATGGGAAATTATCATCATGTCAGCAGGAAAATGTGACTACAAGTGCTGGACAGCCCTGTGTAGGCACATATACCTGTTTGGTCATAATGCCAAGCCTCTCCGACTGTAGTCAGTACTGTAGACTTATGGCTAGTAGTTTAAGGGTGAGGGAATGTGAATGTTGCAGGTATAGTTGATGTGGAATTTACATGTTGCAATTATTTCTGTGTAGGTTCTGCGAGTATCTGTTGGGCTGTCCAAGCACAGAAGTTAGGTCAGCATTCATGAAGATCATTGTGTTCTTAGCACACTTCTCACTGCAGGATGGTCCATGCATAACACCAATGCTTGATGCCCCCAGTAAGTTTTCAGCTAACCTTTTTTACTGTTGTGACTTAATATGTTAAGCATTTGTAGTTGATTTAGTGGTGGAATAATGTCTGAATCCATGGTGTTTGAGGACTCAGATTTTTTTTATGATTGCAGTAATGAAGTAATTACCATCAAGCACTAATAGTGTTTATTATATGCTTTATTCTGGTGACATGTTTCCACCCACTATGGCCATCTTCAGACTAATAATGTAAAATTCTTAGAGTGCTGTGTACAGTTGTATTAAAAGCTGTTAATATAATTGTATACTGTACTTTTAATGAATTTTATATTACTGGCCTGAAGGTGACCATATTGGGTCGAAACATGTGACCAGAATAAAGTGTATAATATACACTAGTTATGCATGACAGTAATAAATTCCTACACCATTGTATTAGAATACCTTTTGCTACTGCTGGCCAGTAAACTCTCGTGACTGGTTTATTGTGTGGCTTTCTTCAGTGTCTCTAGACAGACTCCAGGGCTCCAGTATTGCTCCATAACTGCTTCACCTCAGTCACTTCAGTTCACTGTGCATAATCCCTGTGGACTTTTTTTTGCATAGTTCCTGAATAATTTGTCTTTGTATATACAGGGAAATGGGTAGAAACAGTTCATTGTTGGAAAATATATGGTCTGTATGTGATCCTTGGAAGCATGTGGAATTTTAACGTATCTATTTTCCACAAAAATGTGGCTCCATGTATGCAGGGAAATGAATGTCAGTGTCTGGGATAATTGGGCCCCTGTATTTTCAATTTTTTAATATATCCTGACTGCGTTAAGCCTGAGTATTGTCTTCCCATTGTAGCAGTCCTTCTGGATCCTCATGCAACACTGAGTGATCACCTGTTGCATGCTGTTCTGCTACTTCTGCACAAAGAAGTGTCTGACCATGGCCGCCATCTACCCCATTACTTCTCATTGTTCCACATGTATGCCTCACTTGGTGTGCCTGAACGAACACAGCTGTTAAAGGTGAGCTTCAGAAATATTTCTGTTACCGTATGACATTGCCAGAATTATAGTGCAAGGCATTGTCAGCATGGTTTAATTATTTCCATTCTCAATGGATAGATAACCTGTTAAAACACCAGCTGTGTGTGTATGTGTGTGCACATACATTAGTTTCAGTGAGTGAGTGAGTGTGTGTGTGATGTGATTCCTTATCCTCTTATTATGATGTTAGGTAAATCTCTTTCTCAGTCCTGCCCAATAAGAAGGAGAAATTAAAACTGTCAGCATGACAATTTACAAATATTATTATAACATTTTTAGTAATAAAGATGTTAATTGGTTTTAAGAACAGTTATTTAAAATTGATTCTGTATTCATTGCTACAGTACACTAGTGCTTAACTCCATAATGGTTTCAAATTGACATATTGTTTGTAGGACATTTCTTGCATCAAATGACCTCTTTGATCTCTTTCCTAAAGTTTCACGAACTTCTCTCAGAACTTTGTGTGTGTGTGTGTGTGTGTGTGTGTGTGTGTGTGTGTGTTTTTTGCTGTCTTTGTTTTTTCGTCACTCAGGACATAGCAGAGGAAAATGAATATATTATTTTATAAATGTATAAGTGAGTAATTATGCTGGTATGCAGTGAGGAAAAAGAATTTTCTTCTGTTCGTTTTTCCTCCAAATATTCTGATAGGTATAATGATGACCGGTAGATTGAACTTTGCCCCACGTCCCAAAATTAGTACCCATTTGAAATTTTAATTCTGTTTTTACAGCTGAATGTACCTGCGACATTTATGCTGGTAGCTTTGGATGAGGGTCCAGGGCCTCCCATCAAGTATCAGTATCCAGAGTTGACCAAACTTCACCAGGTAGTTTCACAGCTGATACGGTGCTGTGATGTCAGCTCGAGGACACAGTCATCTCAGTCACAACAGGTGGGGTGAACGGTGCATACTTGCCCATTGCCTGACAAATAAGTGGGCTGTTTGTGTAGCAAGACTGTATTGTTATTGATGTTTAGTGTGTGGTCACCTTCAGAATATTCACTGTCTGAATTTATACACTGATTTCCATCATCCCTGTTATGCCTCAGTGCTTTGATGAAGTATGTGAGTCTTTGGGGTTTTCATGGTGGTGTTATTGAGGACTCTGTTCTTGTGGGGTATGACTCACCATCACTGGGTAATCAGTTCCATACATTTTGAAGCAACATAATGTCTGCATTTTTAGGGCTCTAGAGGTCTGAGACATCTGTACCATTAATGCTGTTTTACCTAGGGGTAGATTGGAGAAATTCTACACACATTCTGTGTAGACAGATTGGAATTCAGCATATATTCCATACTTGCACAAATATTTTGTATCTAACCATTACATTGTGAGGTTCAGGAAGTAAAGTAGTTTAGTATTGTAGCTGAATTAAAGGTACATTTGTTTTTTAGGGCATGCTTCCTCTGCCAAACCCATATGGAGACCCAGCTGTCCCTGATTATATCATGCCAATTCAGCCACAGGCTGAGGAAATTCTGTTTGGTCGAACCAGGTAAGTACTGTTCTCACAGACTTGTACTATTCCTTTTAGAGCTTGCATAGTTAAAACTAAAATTTCAGCATAGATGGTTTAAAAATACATGCTAATTTCACATAGTGTCCAGGGTTATGTATTGTGCTCTCATCTTGTATTCTGTTGGGAACCTGCAATTTTGAGCAGAATGTTGGGTGAGAATAAAGTTAAAAATGTCAGCCATGCTGTGTACTGTATTCCTTTATTAACCTTGAGGTCCACATTCCCTCTGAATTGCAAGTGCCAGTTATTGTGGTTGCAGAAAGTGTGGAAGGATGTACGTGCATTGTCATATTATGGATTGAGGCCATTGGACAGCTAAGGCCTATGGCCCCAGAATGCAATGCAGTGTGTGAAGTCAGTAAGGACAGAGTTGATTTCAGACTTCTAAAAAAATGTTTGCATACTTTCTTAATAACATTGATATGCTTGGAGCGCTTGGATGGAACTCACTGAAATATAAAATATCCAACTTGTAACTAAATTAAAAAGATGAATTAAATCATACTGTATGACATTAATAACCTCTACACAAAACTTTAAACTATGATTTCGAATACAAAGGGGTAGTACAGTAAAACCTGTCTTAAACGGAATCTCAAGGGACCAGAACATTTTTCCGCTAAAGCCAGGTTTCCGTTTAATCAAGGTACACTACATATAAAAAATTAAACCAGGACATGCACGTATTTGAGAC
>Ga0209737_10003969_pt1 | contig 10382 bp, 8 predicted proteins | sample TergutCu122P3_FD_187284 | JGI IMG/M metagenome (GOLD analysis project Ga0209737, IMG submission 187284) | Cubitermes ugandensis P3 segment gut microbial communities from Kakamega Forest, Kenya - Cu122 P3 (SPAdes) (version 2) | ecosystem: Host-associated > Arthropoda: Insects > Digestive system >...
CCCCCCCTGATTTGTTTGTTTCTTTCTTCCCCTCTCCCCCCATGGCACAACAGCCCCCAGTGGGCCACGCCCTCCTCATCATCGAGGCTTCACAATCACACTCACACACACCACACTCAGTAGGGTTCCAGTGGATGAGTGATCTGCCAGATGCAGAGACCTCTACCTGATCACACACAACACTCATAACAGACAGACATCCATGCCTCTGGCGGGATTCAAACCTGCAATCCCAGCAAGCTAGCGGCTGCAGACCCACGCCTTAGACCGCATGGCCACTGTGATCAGTGAAACATACTTGTTTAACTGTTTTTTGTGTATGTGTATGTGACTGTCATGTTGGTTGCCAAGGCAAGAATCTCATTCTGCAGGCTTATAATTTGTTGTTTTATCAGTCACTGTTATATCATATCTATGCATGTAATGAGAAACAACATGCTTCAAGCTGAAGAGCTATGGCTTGAGTTTCTGTCAATAAAATGAAAGACAAAGGTCCAGCCTTGGTTGTTACATATAAGATCAGCCATGCTGTAATACAGTTTCTCAGATATATGGTGGTAACTATAATCTGAGATCCTGTTATTAGGATATAGCCTCAAAGCCATCCTGTCTGGAATATAATTTGTGTTTTAAATGTATGTCAGCAACAGTAAACCTAGTCTGTCACTAAAATAAAACCCCAAAGTCTAATGTTGGTGGGTTCTTTGTCCCTCCATATACCTGGGATACAATAGCTGCAGTTTGTGTGAGTGTGTTGTGTTCACAACCCTGGTACAGTCTCAATACAGAGTGTCCGGATACTGAAGACAGCCACAAAAATACTATACTTGCATTACCATTTGCATTAAATATACTAATTTTGGTACAGAGGTTACAGTATTCTGAAGGGTTTGTGAGTGGAAATTTGTAAAGTTACATTATGGTAGATTAATAACTCATACACCTGTTTTGTGTTGGTGAAGAAAGCAATATGTAGTCAGTAAAGTTACATCTGTTATTTAGCACACCACTATAAGGTCAAATTAATATACCTGGTTTCAGGATCATTTACTGACAGATTATGTCCGAAACGGTTCATTCCATAACTTCCATAAGAACCATAGCCTCCGTACGTACTCCCATATGCACCAATCCCTGGAAACCCACCATAACTGGCTCCATAACTCCCATATGATGCATACGGTGAATAGTTTGTGGCATATGGAACGTAATTCTGTCCGAGTATTGGTCTATTTGGGCGAGGAGGTGGAGCTGGTACAACCCGAACTCTTCTCAAATTCATAGGTGTCCCGGAAGGTATCGTTTGAATGGGAGGAATTGGCGTTGAACTTTGTAACCTATTCGAATCCCTGTAAAAGAATTACAGTTTTATAAGATTATAAATATTCATAACACATCGCAAACCTAAAAAAAAAACTTCAATAACAACGAAGAAATTGGTCGCTGTCTCACATTTGCACAAAAACAAACTTACGTGACATTTTGCAAGCCTGAAGTACCTGCCATAGTACACGAATTTACACCTGCCACTTCCCATGGCTTCAGCGGGGCCGTCATATTACCGCCGTACTACGCCACTCGAAATTTTCTACATATAAATTTTATAGGATTCACGACAGCCAACAAAACAGAAGATGAATAAGCATAACAACCAACGTAACCTTCATCGCCACTCACTAATTGAACATGCTACACTCTGTCGGTTAAACCGCAATCTAAAGATACTCTCGACGAATGGCTATCAGGGAGGGGAAGAAGGAGGTGTAACATTTTCGTGTGCGTGCTGCAAGACACTCGCTAAGTAAATGGGAATGGATTTCTTCGTAGGACTAGCTTACAGTACTGAATGGATGGTTTGTATTGCAGAAGTGAAAGGTAGTCACTACATGCATTTAAATATTTGCTCGAATAACATCTAAAATTTTGTTTATTATCTGGGGTTATTTTGGAATGAATAGTAATCATGTGCACACACTGGATTGACCTTTGATTCCCTCCTACACAAAAATAATGTCCCAGGCGATGTGTGGGACAACAGGTAGTTTTCGTGTAATATAAAAATATTACTGATGTACCCAAATTCTTCTGTTTATCGAGATTTAATTATCTGTTTCAGGTAAATGCTATGACACAATGATTAAATGATAATGATAGGATTGGCTGCTCAAGAACAGGAATGGATGAGATTTTATTTTATGTAACTCAAAGCCTAGAAGCACTACAGGTACAGAAACAATTTACAGAATTTTGTTGAGAATTGTTTTGCATTGTTGTTGTATATCGGCAAGTTGAACATCTTAGTGTCAGAAAGTGGGAGATTTAATTGATGAAATGTTAATATAGTGACCACTGAAGTTAAATTTATGTAAATTTTCATGACTGCAGTGTTATATTCTCTTCTGGATGATTTATTGATAAATGAAAGATACCTACAAAAGTGGCATAAAATTCTTAATAGTGTATTGCATTTCTTGTTTTTATCTTGGCTCATCTTAAAATCTAGCGTATTTTGTGGTGACTACTTCAGTGTTTATAAATTAGGATCTTTAGTTATCACCTTAAGTGCCATAATCTGTGAATGTATTTGGACTTTATGCACATTTACAGAGTGCAAACATGAAAGAGTTCTGCTAACCCATGATAAGTGGTTCATGATTTTAAATTTAAGTTATACCTCATTGCTTTTCCCATCTTTATATGGCTAGGTATGATTATAAAATTAAGCATCAAATGTACTGTACCATTTTAACATACTGTAAAGTAAAGCAGTCCCGTTAGAGGTCTGGAGTGGCCCAGACGGTTCCAGGAAGTTAAGGTTCCCAGATTTCATGACAATGGCACAGGATGGTGGTAAGGTTGTCAGCCTTATACACCGACCGCCTTTACTCCCGGGAAATACACCTGGTACTCATTTCTGTTAGAGGCTGAGTTGACCCCACAGCCATAGTGTGACCGGAAAGATTATATCACTGAAAAATTCCACTGACACCATCGGGAATCGAACCCGCGACCTGCCGGTTTGTAGCGTAGTGCCTTAACCACTATGCCACCGTGTGCCCCTTAAAATACTGTATATAAATATAATAAGTACAGAGTCTGCACAGTATTTCCTTATTTATTTTCTAATTATTACATCACTGAAAAATGTTTTGGTCAGACAACATGGTCATCTTGAGACAGCTCTCAGTACTGGGAAATCACATGAACATGCAGTGCCATAAATTGTATTATGTTACAAAACAGGGTTGTATCAAGTGAGAAGTTTAACATTCTAGGTCCTTCAAAGTTTTTGTAATTCTTCATGGTGCTACTGTTTATTAGTAATTAGGATGTCTTAGGGTAGGTGGCAGTAGCTTAGCTGAACATAGCCTACCTGGATGAATTATAAGGTGTGTACATCCATTGTAGTTCCATACTCTGGGATGTTGAATTGTTTATCTGTAAAAAGTGTAATGTTTAAAAACATTATTTGCAGTAGGTTGAGTCAGTATGATAAATATATATCCTAGCATTATGTTAGTATAATAATTGCTCAGTATGTCAGTTGTTCTTTAGGAAAACTGTTGCAGTTAGTAATTCATAGAGTGATGAACAAATTCTGCAATTCTGTGTAACTTACAAGGTATCATAGTCTGTGTCTGCCCTTTTCTCCACTAGGGAGCCCAAACTGCATGTACTGTGGGATTAGGTTGAAAATAATGTTATTTCGGCAGAGTAAATAAGCTACATTTAATATTGCAGTGACATCCCGTTTAATTTTCATGACCCAGGGAGCCTTACTTATGAAACATTTGTTGTATTTATGTTATAAATGACAAGTTTGTTATCTACTCCTTGGCTCATTAAATACATTTAAGCTGGTGTGATTATCACAGTCCTCACTGTCCATGCCCTCTGACACTGTATAATGATGATGTAGCAGGTGTTACAAGCTTAACTTCATGAATGTTTCAGGAATAATGATGGTCCAATAATTTTCTGATGCTCAGGTTTCAGACATATTATTTTAATTAGGATCATTTTTTGTCAGGTTTACCTTCGTTCAGGGGCTCAGCATGGCCGCCATTTGCTTCATAACTATTCAGAGCAAGTGCGCACATATGCTATGGAGGTATGGTCTGGACCCAGATGTGTACAAATTCAGGAGAATATCCGATATGCATGGCAGTGGCTGCTTGAATTTAGTCGAGAGATGAGGAGACTTTCTCTTGATGTATTGAACCTTCAGCAGATGTGCAACCGATTTACAAGACTCATGGGAGATGAAAGTGAGTCTTGAATAAAATTATATGACTGCAAACGATTGATGGAAATTCATGACCAAAAGACTGGACTGATCTGTAATAATGGTGAGATTCAATCCCAGAAATTGTAATTAGTGTGGGTGACTTTGCATCTCATGTTCAAATTTATTGAAGCCCATAACAGGACAAGATACTTTTTAAAACATGTAGGTTTTCAGGTTTCCTTCATTATTGAACTTAGTAAATATAAAGTTGATACCTGTGTTTTAATTCAGTAAGTGGTAAATCATATTACAGGCCTTTAGTCTTAACCTGAGCCCAGATTGCTTGTGTACAGTATTTCTGTTTGCACACTTCCATAGACATATATTATAATATGAAGAGTTATCCTGAATAAGTATGTAATGTTCCCAGGCCCGTATTTATGCACGGGGCCCGGGCCCAGGGCGGCAAATTTTCAGGGGCGGCATATTAAAAAAATCGAGATTGAAGTATGGTGTGCAGGAAAAAAAGGCTGTCCACGAGAGAGAAATTTAAGGGAGATCTATACTGAAAACAATGTTGGTACCGAGTTTTCTCATCACGACGCTACTGGCACTAGAAGGTGCTGAGGCTATTGCTTATTGGCTGCCAGCGTAATCCATGCATTTGGATTTTGAAAATGTGATTAGTGTGTTTGCTAGTACCAAAGCAAGAAGAAGATAATTTTCCTAGTAGAATTGCAGGTACTGTTGAACTGATTAACTGTACTTGGAAACTTAACTGAACATAACTGAATACGAACAAATAGAGAGGGGAGGGCACAAAAATTTCTTGGGCCCAGGGGCGTAAAGTACCTAAATATGGGCCTGAGTGTTCCAATAAAATGTATTGGAATGGGCAGTTATGAAAAATGTTAGAATTATAACTGCAAGGAGACCATTTGGCAAAGTAAATATCAACTTTTGAATGAAGAACTTTGTCATGCTAATATCGATTTATGTTTTTTACTTCGTGAGAATTTACTGCTTTTATAGCAAAATGTACTTTTCTTCCAGTTTATCGGACAAGCATGTATTTTGGGTGTGCTGGATTTGTTTTGGGAGGGATTGTGGGGATTACTGTTGGCTTGTCATGGCAGAAGAAACAGCCAAGTATCCCACGGATGAAAGCAATAGTCTGTAACAGCTACAGAGGATCTGATGTAAGTCGTCATTTAATGCCTTGAAAACCTGTAGAAATAATCTGCATTACAGTTCTGTCATATACTAACACATGATTATTTTGTTTAAGGCCCTGATGCTGATTGAAGATGCTCCAGCTCCAGTTATCACAATGCTAGACGAAGTTCTTGTACAGGTGAAAGCTGCATCAGTTGATCTGGTAGACATAAAAATATGCTCTGGGTATGGTAGAGTTCTCCGAAAGCAGCTGAGTCGATATAGTAATGTGAGTAATGCTGTATAATCATCATGGTTGAAGAGTGTAGAGTGTGTAGTGTCAAGTTACACCAGTTTGACATGGTTGTTAACTACATCACCTTTTTGCAGTTGATTAATGTTCAAGCTTATATTGACTGTATGTGTGCAAGGTACTGTGTTTCATCATGTCTGTGTCCCAGCATTTGGAACTTTTGGCATACCTCATCTCTTAGTTCCCTGTCCTTTTTGTCATAACACTTTTTGATTCTCCCATGTATAGATAAAAATGAAAGTTAAGAAAAATTATATTTGGCATAATTTAATTAAAACTAAGTGCACTTTTAATTGAGTCTTAGGACTATTATTTTATACCATTTTACTTATATAATATATTTTAATCCACATGTTGTGGATTATGGTCTACTTACAGGAACTTTCCTGTAGCAACAGTAATTACATTTTCCTTTTGGGTTATTTCAGAATATGGGAGGTGAGTTCCCTATTGTACTTGGGAGAGACTGTGCTGGAATCATTGTTGACATTGGTCAAAAAGTGAACAAATTTGAAATAGGAGATGAAGTTTGGTTTGCTGTTCCATATTGGATGCCAGGGACAATGGCTGAATATGTGGTTGTTAAAGAAAGTCGTATAGCAAGGAAACCAAAAGGAATAGGTTTTGAAGTTGCCACTAGCATTCCTTATGCTGGATCAGTTGCATGGGATGCTTTGGTTAATCAAGCACATCTTAATTCCCTCACAGCTCATGACAAAAGGTAAGCAACATCCGTTTGTAGTGTTAGTATTTACTGATATAACTTTTCCTCTAGAAGATGCAAGTCTTCGGGGATATGACACCAGGCAGCCTGGTAGACAGTTACTGACATGCAGAGCAGTTTCCTGCCTCCATTTTCAGGGCAGGCATTGGTCATTTTCTGCATGCAGATTTTGGGATCTTATTGTAAAATAGGCCTTGATCTGTTCCTTAAAACAGTAGTAGATTGTTACGTTGCATATGGCTTTGGTGATGGTCTGTCATATTCAGAAGCATTCTTCTTTTTTTCAACTTCATCCCTATCTACTGTGTATTTAAACCACTACGTTTCAGAAGTTGGCTGCGCTTCCATCCTCAGGTGCAACCTGTCTGGTGGACACCTTAGAATGTGCTGTTCACAGTATGCCAGCATTCTGACACACAATTCACTAAAACTGAAGGAAATAGATTCTTTGGATCCTGTCATACAAACAGTTCAGCTGCTTGCAGTTTGACATTCTGTTTCTGACGATAGAGGAAGAAATGATCAAAGGACAGGCAAAAATACTGTACGCGTGGTGGTACATAAGCTAAATAATGTGCGCTGGTTCAATAACAAACAATGGACTGTAATTTATTCTCTGGTAGCTGTTACATCAAAATTACTTGTTACCTTCGCTGTACTTCAATTGATAATTTAGAATAGTAAATCTTCATTACACTGTTCTTATGTCCGTTATCTAATCACAATGAATATGAGGGTGTGACAACCCTATTGTGTCGCTACTGAACACAATGAACACATGCACTTCACTTCCTTGCGTCACCTACGTCAGTGTTGTTACAATGTGTTATTACAAACCAATGAATATGAGGGTGTGAGAACCCTGTTGTGTCGCTGCTGAACACAACCTGAAGGTACAGGCATAAGAACCTCTTGTACCTGATAATGACGTACTGCTCGACGTGCCGCTGGGGACACAATCACAATGGTAAAACCGCTTGCACCTGTAGGTAAGCACGTACGTTGTGCTGTTGCACCCAAAACCTTTGTGTCGCTGGGGACACATTACACACATTACGTTGCCGTGATGTAACATAGACAAAGAACTATACGAGCTTAATGTCGCACGTCTGCAGACGATGGTAATTGTGCCTTGTCTAAACGAACACTTGATGTAATGAAGTTAGGCGTTAAAGCCTTTGTATCAGGAAACTATAACACTTTACTTTGTGTCAGTGGACACAAAGGAGACAAGAGATATATGCGAGCGCACGTCGCACATATCTGCACACGGTGGTGGTCGCGCCTTGTCTGACGATAGCTTGGCGTAGCCAAGCCACGCTTGTCTCAGAGACAATGGAAACACGTGATTCGTGCCGTGTGCATAATCCTTCCAGAATATTCTATGAACTAGTGCATTGTTACCAACTGTGAATAAAAAACACTAGTTTTACAAAATAAAAGCGTAGTTACCAAATCAAATGCAATTATCATAATAAACATTAATAAACATAAATTACCATTAAATGATACAAACAAACTCAAACAAATAATAAATCAAATAACCAAACTTGACACAATAGTAATTCAATAAATTTGTCCCCTGCATGAACAAATACAGAAGTTACCACTTTGATATGAGGGCAGTCCATAAAGAAACCAGACTTTTTTTTTTAATTCATTGCCTTACTTACAACTTAATCAAACTTGTCTCCTTCAAAGTACTCCCTTCTACTCTTGATACACCACTCCCAACGTTTTTTCCAGTTCTGGAATGCATCCTGGAACGTGTTTTATGGGATGGAGCGAAGGTCCCATATCAGATTTTCTTCTTTCTTCTCTACCGTCTGAAATCGGTGGTCTTTTAGTGAGGATTTCAAATTTGGGAACAAGAAAAAGTCCGCAGGGGCCAAATCTGGAGAGTAGGGCGGCTGGGGGACAACAGTCATCTCATGCTCTGTCAAAAATTCACGGATAAGGAGTGACACGTGAGCTGGTGCATTGTCGTGGTGCAGGATCCAGCTGTTGTTTGTCCACGCCTCAGGTCTCTTCCTTCGCAGTGCCACCCTCAAACGCTTCAGGATGTTTAGGTAGAACTCATTATTGACTATCTTACCATGTGGAACATTTTGACAAATCACAGCAAGCACTTTCTCAACGCACTCGTCGTTCATTGACGTGGAAGGCCATCCAGATTTGGGGTCATCTCTGATAGACATTCTGCCCGATTTTAAACGCTGGTACCACTCGTGACATTGCGTATGGCTCAACCCATCCTCTCCGTAAGCCTGTTGCAACATTTGAAAAGTCTCCATATAAGTTTTTCCCAATTTGAAACAGAATTTGGCGCAAATGCTTTGCTCCTCAAGATCCTTCATTTTTCAACTTGCAAAAAATCACGGAGGGTACTAAACACACATTCATTCAAGCACGTATAGCTCAATGACTAATTGACGTGGCGTGATGCTGCTAGTGTCAGAATAAAGCTTAAAGTCCCTGCTACACAACGCCACCATCGCAAGCGTGCTGCGTGCGATCACTGGCTCACTATTTCACAAGTTCGGTTTCTTTATGGACTGCCTACGTACACTTAAACATGGGTATATAAGAATGCTTAAGAAAGATTTGCCAAATGCACAGCCAAAGACCTGGTAAAAGAAAAGGGATTCAGTCAGCATTAAATTCAAATCCTATGTGAGAAATTTTAAATCATTAACAAAAGCTTTAATTTTTAAATACCTTTTTAATTTCTTTTGAATCATGTTTTTCTATGCAACATGTAGCTACAGAGCTAAGGAATAACTTCTTGTTGACAGAGGGAATAAGAATATCTTGTAAATGGAGTTAGAACCTCTCTGTTCTCAGCAGAAAGAGCATGTGCCCCATAATTAAAACATATTATACTCAGTATTGTATTTGTATTAAGAAAAGGTATTAGAGATGCTCAGCAGATACATTATAAAAATTTGTTAGTAACAGCTGGAAATATATAAAAAACCACATGGAACATTATAAAGAGTGAGTCAGGAAAAGTGATTAACAGTAACCATACTCTCTCAGTATTTAAATTAGATAACAAAAATATTCATCTAGATCTAGCTGCAGATGCATGTAACAAACATTTTTTAAACCTAGTCAACGGATTGAATATTGAATATGATAATACTGTTTCCACTGTTTCTTAGGAACTTGTTTCCAGATGGTTTTCCTGAAATGATAACTGCACCAATTCCTGAAGCTGAAATAACCTGTATAATTGCCTCTTTAAAGAGTAATAACTCATCTGGATATGATGGGATGTCAAACACAATACTAAAATTATGTGGAGAATATCTTGGTAGACCTCTGTTATTTACAACAGATCCCTGATTCTAGGTAAATTTCGTGACCGCCTAAAGTATTCTGTTGCCAACCCATTATTTAAAAGTGGTGAAAAGTCTCAATTTCCTTAATAACTGAATTTTGCAAGATTTTTTAAATACCGATATTCTGAAGACTGAATCTACATTTACAAAATCATAATACACTTGTTTCTGAGCATTTGGATTTTCAGAAGGGTGCCTCAAAAGATTTTGCTACTTACAAACTTACAGAAACTAGTGTTAATGCCTGGAACAAGAAAAAATATATTACATGTGTTTTCTGTGACTCGACAAAGGCTGTCAGTTGTGTAAACCATGAACATTTGCTACACACACTTCAATTTTATGGTGTAAGGGGTGTGATCTGAATCTGCTTTAAGTCATGTTATTTGAGAGGAAACAGAGTTGAACTGAAATTATTAAATACTTATAACAACTCTTCAAGTTGGAACACTGTTAAGTGTGGGGTTCCTCAGTGTTCAGTTTTGGGTCCCTTGCTTTTAAACATGTATATCGATATATGTGGAAATAAAATGCCAACTAGATGCAACAGAGGTTTTTATTGCAGATCTTATTGCTTGCTCAACATGTTTCGGGCATCACTATGCCCATCATCAGGAG
>Ga0209737_10003970_pt1 | contig 10378 bp, 3 predicted proteins | sample TergutCu122P3_FD_187284 | JGI IMG/M metagenome (GOLD analysis project Ga0209737, IMG submission 187284) | Cubitermes ugandensis P3 segment gut microbial communities from Kakamega Forest, Kenya - Cu122 P3 (SPAdes) (version 2) | ecosystem: Host-associated > Arthropoda: Insects > Digestive system >...
TCCGATCTCTTGTCTTTGAATGAGAAGAATGAGAAAGTACAAGTTGTTTACTTAAGGAATTATTTACAGCATTTGAAGAGTGCTGGGTTAAGTGTTGCTGAATTATCTGTTTCTAAAAATTATCTTCTCTCTTTCATATGTACAAAACTACTTATAAGTGAAGTTAGACTCAAGAGACAGTGTTATGAATTGGCAGATGTGGTAGAAGGGTATATAGAACCATCAGGTATAAGAACAGTTTTAAATGCAAATGGAATAATATCAAGTTATGCAGATCTCTTTATAGAATACTTTATGGGTTGTGTTAAGATCAATTTAGAAGACCTTGTAGCTAAAATGAGAGCAGAAGTTTTCTGTTACCATAAAGTAAAAAATGATAAAGGAGTAATTGTGTCTCAAATCAATTACCATGAAGTATTAAAAAAAGTGTTTGCAGATGATAAGAACAATATAAAACCAGAGCATATAACTGAAGTGTGTAAGAAATTTGATAAGCAAGGAAAGATAAAGATCTTTCATTTAATCAATATACTGAGACATAATTTGATAGGATTAGATGAAATGGCATTAGCAGGTATTCAATATGAGTTATCTTTGATTTATCCTGATGAACTTATAGATTATACAGCTTACTTACAGAGTTTTACTGATAGTTTCTCTGAGAATGAATTATCCTTAGTTGCTTCCAAGGAGAGAGAGCAACAGAAGTTGTATGATGAGTTGTTGAAGAGACTAGATATCTTTATAACAAAGTATAAGATAGATTTTCGCAAAGCATTTGAATTATTTGATCCTAAACAAACAGGCAAAGTCAACAAAGAACAATTAATGAGCGTATTTAAATGGATTGACTTCACTTTCTCCTCTGAAGAACTTATTGCTATATTTTCTGTAGGTCCAAAAGTATTAGAGTGTATAAGTACAGAGCAATTCATACAACAAGTAATACAAGCTAATGATATGGTAATGATATTTAATAGGCAACAATGGATTAATGCAGCTAAAGGTATTTCTTTAGAAGATCAAGGAAGAGTAATAGTTGAAAATTTAGATAAGTTAAAATTTTTAATAGAGAAGGAATACCCAAACAGTCAATTAATTCCAGGGGAAGTATTTATGAATTGCTTACATGATGCAAGTTTAGGATTATCTGATGAAGAAGTTGAAATGGTAACGAAATATGCTATTAGAGGGAGTAAAAGGCTTACAACTGAAGAACACCTACACATATTATCTGGTGTAACAATCAACATAGAGAAGGATCTTATAAATTTCCCATTCTTTTCTAAAAGTCTTAAGATGGCTTTGGAGATGAGGGAAGAAACGAAGGAGGAAAGACCGCAGTTTGTGTATAATCCGAAGGTGTCACAGAAGTTGTCAAAGCATAAGGAGACAAATTTGGTAAGTAAGATTAGAGTGTATTTCACAAAGACTGGGTTATCGTTTTATGATTATTTCTTTTCTGAAGAGATTGGATTCCTTCAATTACAGCTTCAATACATCACTAAGAAGCAAGTTATGGAAGCTGTTAGAATACTTAAGATTCCTTTAACTCTACAAGAGCAGCAGATGTTGGTAAGGTTGGAGAATACAGGTAATACAGAAAGTATCCCAGTAAGAGAATTCTGCAATCGCTTTGAATCATTAACAACACTAGAAAACCGTATGAACATCACACTAGAGAAACTAACAGCAGCTATCCTCCTCAAAGACATTCCTTGGGACCTTAAATTTGATTTATTCGATAAAGAATCTAAAGGATACATTACAAGACAAGATTTCATTGATTTGGTTAATTATTGGAAATTAGGGTTATCACTTGTAGAAATTGATACAATGCTTGAACTTATAGGAGAGAATAAGGGAGAATCAACAATAATAACAAGAGAAGTGTTTAAAGAAAGAATATTGAATAATTTCCAAGAGCTTAAGAATGTGGTTATTGAAAAACTTAAACAGAGTTTGCTTATTGAAATAGCTAAGAGATTGTCTAGAAAGAGTTTGATTGAGTGTTTTAAAGATTTTGATGTAGAGAAGAATGGAAAAGCTGATTCTAATACACTCATTAAAGTACTCGACAACATTGGTATCAAAGGAATCACAAAGAAGGAGTTAAATATTTTGTTGGAGATAGGGAATGTGGATAGTTCATTGAACTTTGAGTATGAATTATTTAGTAAGACAATAACAGATAAGATGGAAGCAGAGATACTTAGAAGAGATAATTCTAGTATACGCATAGTAGAGAACACATACATTAGTTTAAGAGCAAAGAAACTCTCAATCTTTGATGCTTATTGTCAATTCGATGTTTTCTTACGTGGAGAGATTAGTAGATTGGAGTTTATTTCGAGCTTACAGAATATGATTGTAGAGCCATCGCAGGCGAATATTAATATATTGTGGGATACAACATTAGCAGAGTTTGGAGAAGGAGTAGATAAGATGAATTACTTTTGTTTTCTATCGATGTTTGCTAAGCGTGGGTTGCTAATGGTAACTGAACCAGAGGATGCAGCTTGTGTTGTTGCTTCTAAATTTAATAAACAATTACGCGCTATCAAAGGCAACCTTGAAACACTCTACGCGAGTATGGATCTGAAGCAGACAGGACGTGTAACATATAAAGAGTTTGTGAATGGATGCAAGAAGGTGGGAATGAAAATGAAGAAAGAAGAGCTAGAGAACGTATACAAAGCTATGGAAGATAAAGAATTTGGTGGTGTAACCTATAAAACACTAGCTGATTATGTGCAAGCAAATGTAATGGATGAGGATAATGTAACAAAGATTTATACAAGAATGTATAGGATATGTCGAAAAAGAAAGATAGATTTAGAACAAGTATTTGAAAATGCAAAGAAAGAAACAGAAGACAAGAAAGAAGAAATAAAGAAAGGATGTGAATTAGATAATAGAGAGTTAGCAAGTGTGCTACGTAAAGAGAGATTTGAACTAAAACAAGATGAAATAGAACTAGCAGTAAATAATTTAGTATACAATAAAGCAGGATTAATATCAGCTAAGGAATTCTTAGAACAATTAGAAAGATGGGATAATAAATATACAAGTAAAAGAGAAGAGAAGGTTAATTTGGTTAAGATGTTTATACGTAAAGTTAAAGATTCTCTTAATAAGCTTAATACAAACATTGAAGTGATATTCTTAGAAGTTGATCAAAATGAGGATGGGTTAATAACTTTTGATGAGTTCCTTGAGTTCATGAAGAAACTTTCTGTTGATCTCTCTATTAAGGATTCTGCTAACATCTTTATCACACTAGCTGAAGACATAGGAGAAAACTTGAGAGTGGATACATTGAATAGGTATATAACAAGTATGGAGTTAGTAGACCAGCTTGGATTAATTAAAGAAGTTAGTGAGGCGACAGAAGAGGATAGTTATAAGGAGATGTTGTTCCAGAAAATAAGAGCAAAATTAGAAGAGAGGAATACGACATTGCAAGGAGTTATAGCTAAGCTTAAAATTGATCCTATTGCTCATATTACCTTAAAAAGTATGGAAATACTCTTTGAAAAGGTTGATCTCACTTTAAGCGATAAAGAATTGGAGACGATAGATAGTGAGATAAAGAAAACATATGGACAACCACAATACTCTTATCAAGTCTTAATAGATTTCATGGTAAGACGAAGAGTTGATGCTAGTGAAATATACTCAGGTAATATTCATTCTAATCATAGGATTAACTGATCCAGGTGTAATCATTTGTCTTCAAGCACTCGTAAAAACATTAAAAAAGAATTCTATTGATCCATTAAAAGCCTTTGAGATATTAAGCAGACGTAAAGGATTATACATATCAAAGATTGATTTTATTCAAGGAATAGAAGGAATGCAATTAGGTCTTTCTAAAGATGATATAGCTGCTTTATTTAATTCTATGGATAAGAAAAAGACTAATACTGTTTCTCGCAAAGAGTTTCTTTTAGGATTAGCGCATGCGACACAAATGGGCACGGGTCAGATAGAAGGAAGATCAAAGAAGTTCCGTAGTGTACAGAATACAAAGGCTAATAGAATTTTAAAGAAGATAGGTGATATTCTTGAGAAAGGTAATTACTCCATTACACAAATATACCTCCTATTCGACATCAATGGAACAGGGAGAATAAGTAATGCAGAATTGATTTCTTTATTGCGTAATGAGAACTTTGGTATAGAGTTAAATGATGCGCGAGTACTTGCCAACTTATTTTCGACTATAGGAAATGGCCGTATACTCACAAAAGACATTGTAACTCTTATCGAGGGTGAAATGAACCAGAATACAGAAGGATCATATAGTCTTAAACAAGCAAAACCAATAATAAAGAAAATACAAAGGGAGATATATAGAGATTTAGGCATATTCAATGAAGAGATATTGAAATATGATAAGGTTATAGATGAAATTAAAGGTAAATCAGGTATAGAGAAAAAGTTGTTTTATAAAGTCCTTAGTGCGTTTAAGGTGTATTTGAGTGAGGATGAGAAGACAATAGTAAATTCTAGTTTTAAGCTGGGTGAGCATAAGGAGTTGTTGGATACACAGAAGTTAATGGCGATGTTTGATGCGGTTTCTGAAGAAGTAGGAGAGAGTATTGGTGAGAGTCATACGATTGATTGGGAAAGAAGAACTTACAGGAAAATTGGTGACTACCTTAGAAGACAAGGGAAGACATTGGCTGATGCATTTGCTGGGTTAGAAAAAAACGGATGCATTTATTCTAATGAGCTAATAAGTCAATTAAAAGAAATGCAATTGAATCTAAGTGACAACGAATTAGAATTACTATTAAATTTAACTAAGAAAGAAAGCAATGAAGGTATAAATGTAAAAGAATTCATTAAGAAGTTCTATGCAGCTTATCTCTTAGATGTAAAATATTAAGTTGATATTATAGGCAGAGACAGCAACTTCAGCAAGTATTCCAAAGGATGAGGAAGTGCCGCTAATAATGAAGATACTTAATAAGATTAAAGAGCATTCTACATGTGAAGAAGCCTTTAAACTCTTTGATCAAGCTAACATTGGTTATCTTACCATTTCTGGAATACAAACGGCGTTGGGTAAGATCTTTAAAGTGAATTTGACGCAGGGACAATTTCTGGTTTTGATAAAGTATATGAATCCAAGTAATAATGGAGTAATAACGCTTGATGAATTCCATAAATTCTACTATGAAACAGAAAACACATTAAAAGAACAAAGCAAAGGATTATTAGGAATAGGATTAGAAGAGATATTTAAATCTTTATTAGATGTATTAAAAGAACGTGAATTAACTTTACTTGAAATATTCTCTCAGATTGATAATGGTAATGGATACATTACTATTGAAGATTTTGTCTCTATGTTACGAACTATTGGTCACATCATTTCAGAAGAGAGGTTGGTGAAATTGTTGAAAGAGGATGATCAGAGCTTTGATAATAAGATATCATATAATTTGTTGAACAGACACATAAGGAATGTTGCAGAGAAGTATGGGATCAGCAAACAATTAGAAGGATGGGATGATGATAAACTCTTCTATTGGCGTGATAAAGCCATTGAATCCATACTGAAATCTCTCAACCTCATAACAAAGGATTATGAAGCATATTTTAGTAAGTTTGTTTCAGCACATCATGGTTCGTTGACACCTAAAGAGTTTCGTGAAGCTATGAAATCATTAAAGGCTGTATCTGGAGAAGAGATTGAGAGATTACTCACTCTCTTATCTACCAATAACAACTCGTCAATCAACATAAAGCACTTGGTGAGTTATTTAGTGAATTATATGAATACACCAGTACATGTAAGACAAGCAATACTCTCTGGAGAATCTCTAATAGACGAAGAACTATTTGTTACTATATTCCAACAGTTTGATGGATTAAATGTTCTTAACAACAAATCTTATGCTCTTAAAGAATCTGCTACTTATCTTATAAATCATCAAGATGAGCTTAATAGTAGAGGTTGTTCTCTTATATCTAACTATATAATGCTTAAACGGATCTTAAATTCTTCTAAGAATATTGTATTAAATCTTAAGGATATATTTGTAGAAGTAGCTAATTCGGTATTGGAGTTAGTTAGAGTAAACTTTAGAAAAGATATAATAGAAGAAGCTAAGAAAAATTTAAGTTCTTCTAAGAGTAATGTTGATGATAGAAGGAATTATGATATTCCTTTTATTGATCCAAGGAAGCTTATATTAGATAGAAGTTCTACTTGGACTCTACCTTCTGGTTGTATTTGTTGTAGAGGTATATACGAAGAAGGGAAGATACCTATCAGAGTACAAATGTATGATACCAAGGTATTAGGAAGGGTGTCGGGAGATGGGAAGACATATAAGAAACATTTGGAGGTGGAGTTGGCGGCTCAGATGCTTTTGCACTCTAAGTATCCTGATCTCACATTCAAAGTAATAGGAAAATACGAAAAAAGAACTGGAATTGGTGAAGACTCCATTGAACAACACATCATCTTCGAAGATATCCCTGATGAAGAGTATATATGCCTTGAAGAGTTTTTACAGAGTAATGGTGGATTATTTGATATACCAATACTAAAGAATACAGAGATAGGTCTTTATATAGCTAAGATGTGGCTTGTTAATATACTCCAAGCACTCCAAGAACTTCATATATCAAAATTAGCTATGCGTACTTTAAGTACTAATCATCTATACATCAAGAAAGCTACTTCCACCATTAAGTTCGGTCATTTCAGAGGTGTTGGCCGCATTGATCATCTTGGTCGCATTCACTTGTGCCCTGACATCCCTATTCACTCCCTTCACAGTTCTTTAGAAGAAGCCTTTGATGATCCTTATATTCCACCTGAGATAATGTTTGCGCCAGAGAATTGTACAGAAGTAGTGGATATATGGAGCTTGGGTGCAATTCTTCATGCAATACTTATAGGAAAACCACCTAAAAGCTACTATGCCGTTTATAAGGAATGGGCTAAATTGCATAACAATATTCAATTAGAACCATTTACTTTACCTATTGTGAATCCTTCAGATACAACTTTCTTGTTTAGTCCTATACAACAAAATATTAAGGATATAAGAAACTTAAAGGATTATTTAATAACTATTAAAGATCAATGTAAAACTATTGTCAATACTTTAAGCTCTTGTAGTTTCTCTTCTGTCGTCAAAGGTGCAAGTCTATCACAGCCATTTGGAAAGGAGGGAGTGAGATCAATATTAGGAGAGTTATTAGATTTTATAGCATGTTGTTTATCTATTGATCCAACAAAAAGACCTTTACTTACACATTTACTTGAATCAAAACTTACTTACCTTGATACTTACAAACAAGCAAGTGCTGACAAATTCATTAAAAGCATGATCCTTTATAAGTCACCTTCATTGTGTATTACTCTTAAAGCTAAAACTCCTTTACGTGAACTTTGTTTAGCAGCACTTGAATCTCCAGATAAATTATTAACAGAGCTGGAACGGCCTATACTGGAAATAGTGGATAGAGTAATAAATCATGTACATACAGTAATAAGTCCCTATACAGAGAAAATAAGAGCAGTGATGATTGATAATGAACAAGGAGACTCACCACATAGTCCTTTAGCTAAACAGATTATAGAAGAAAGAGTTGTTGACATGCTCATATTCCTATGTCATAGATATACCAGAGTATGGACAATTAAGAATAGGAAAGACTTAGTTAAGCAAGCAAAAGAAGCAGAAGAATTTGCTAGGAAGAATACGAGGTTGAATGAGTTAACGATAGATACAAAGAGTATAGTGAAAGAAAGTAAGACAATACCTAGTACGGCTCGAAATACAGCAAAAGTTAAATTTATAGACTACACCACAATAAAGAAAGAAAGAATAAAGAAAGCTGAAGAACAAAGAAAACATACTGCGAGAGAAAGAAAAAATCAAGAATTAATAAACGCTAAAAGAAAATACGAGAACACTATTATAAGAAACAAACGTGGATTAGCATTGAGAATAAAGGAAAGTAATAGAGTGTTAAGTGCAATGTGTCATTTAATACATAAGCTTGTACTTGAATTGCAGTATAGGAATTCAATAATGGCTCCTTTTGCTAAGAATGTATTGGAGTATTTAATAAAGTTAATGATTGGAGAAGACTTTGTTCTTACTTCTGATCTTATTGCCCTCTGTAATCCTCCAAGATTTGTACCGAAAACACCTTTCCATAATTCACCAAACAATCCTAAAGATCTTCTTGACAAAGAGTGGATGAAGAGACATGATAATATTTCGGTGATCAATTATGAGAATTATTGGGATTTCAATGTGTATGCTAATGTGTTTCCTATATTTGAAGATTCCATTGGATCTAGTGGATTAGGTGGAGGGAGATATTTTGTTATACACGAATTCATACATCAATCCAATGCTGATATGGAACTAACAGCTACTTTCACTAAGGAAATAGATTTAAAGACAAACAGAACGAGTGAATATTACTCTGAAGTACATCGGCTATGTGAAGCTATTACTATCCTAACAGAAGACTCATATGGAATCGAAAGGAAAAGAGAAGAGATGGCAAGAATTTGTTCAGTGTTTTATGGTGGAAACTTAGAATGTGCAAGAGCAGCATTAGATCTTAAAGTAATGAAGTATATACATATGTGTCTTCAAAGTAATGACTTTGAATTAAAGAACTATTGTTTACTTATTATATTGCAATTATCTAAAGCATTAGCTGGTGTAGAAGATAATGAAGTACAAGATACAGTTCAAGATAAATTCTTATTGGATTATATTCATGGGAAGTCAGTAATCAGCAATCCTACTGATATGAAACGCTTCATCAAGCTTGCTAAGATGTTGCCGACGATATACTTTGAGCAGAATAGGAAGATATTTATAGCACTAGGAGCAAGTTTACAATCACCTGTATATACTTCTACTTTACTCAAACTATTAAAAGATCCTTTAGAATTACCTGAAAACAAGTACATTCTCATAACATCATAGAATATTAATAGTTAAGATTATATATCATTTATACACAGCTGGACCTATATTTATTCGCTCTTTGAATTCTCCTATGACAGAAACTTATCTTACTTTAGCTAAGATTATTAAAGGAAAGAATACAGAAATAACAAAAGAAATTAAAGAAGTGTTTAAATCTCTTATAGAACTTCGTGATCCTACTATAGATAATTTCTTAAAAACTAATAAGAATGCTAGGAATTTACTTGAAGAGTGTGCTATTAATATACCTTCCACTCGTGACTTCCAACCTATTCTCGAAGCCTTCGAAAATCTTTGGGCTACTCCTTTATCCGATGAGAAGAGTTTGGTGAATAAAGGAAAGATAGTGGTGTTGTGCAAAGATTTGAAGCCATTCTTAGAGCATCCAAAGACATATAGTGAATCGATTGATTGGGAGAATTTTTTGAAGATGGCTGTTGAGGTGCTTTGCAGGAGTGCAGAAATATCTTGGGACGCATTTAAGCAGTCAAAATTTAAAGAACAGCATAAGAGTATACTTAACTCTGTGGTAGATATATGGGAAGTATTGGTGAGAAAAGGAAAGTTTAAAGTGCTATTAGAAGTCAAGAACGGAGATTTACTCTACTGGATGCTCACTAAGATAACACAGGTTCTGAGTGAGCCAAATAAGGAAGAAAGTGAATTGCTTCATATAGGGATCCAAATGCAGAAAGTATTTGTTCTTCTATTGAAAGCTAATGACTTATTAGTAAACGAAGCATTAGAATCATTAAAGTTCGGACAAATATTTGGACAACACTTGCAACTACAATACGAAGCTTTAAAAAAATATATAAATCACCAAGTATATATTAATTATCCTATACAAAATAATATACGCTTACATCTATTTAAGTATCTACTCTACTCCAGTTCAGAAAAATTGAAGTCACAATTTCTTAAGTCAAGGTTTATAGAGCGTATGGTAGCTGACTATGTGAAGAACTTACAACAATTTAAGACAAAATTTGATCAGATTGATTTAAAATTCTTGGCATTTAAAAATTGCTACCCACTTCGCAATGAAGCAATAGAATTTATAAGAGAGATATTGGAGAATAAAGAGGCAGCATTGGTATTATATACAGAGATAGTACAAAGGATTAATATGCATTTGTTAGTATTTCATGAGTGTCAGATCTTAGAAGCTTATGAAACTAAATCTGATTATTTTATCCAAACCTCTCTTCTCCTCCTCACCATCATAACAAAGGAGATACCAGAGATAGGAGAGAATGATGAGAGGGTAAGAACGGTAATTAGAGAAGTTCTGCAGAGAAGACCAATACTTAAGAGACAATTCAGTGAGTTAGCCAACAGATTTAAATAACTCTTTTACATTTACGAGTACATAAACAATATGTATACTTGGG
>Ga0209737_10003971_pt1 | contig 10378 bp, 7 predicted proteins | sample TergutCu122P3_FD_187284 | JGI IMG/M metagenome (GOLD analysis project Ga0209737, IMG submission 187284) | Cubitermes ugandensis P3 segment gut microbial communities from Kakamega Forest, Kenya - Cu122 P3 (SPAdes) (version 2) | ecosystem: Host-associated > Arthropoda: Insects > Digestive system >...
GTAAGAGAATAACTCAAACATCATGGTATCTGTCAAAGCTTTTCTAGAGTGGGCAAACCTGGGGATAATGCTTGGAGCGAGAGCTTTTTCGCTAATCTAAAAAAGGAGGCGGTACACTGGAAAAAATTCGAAACTCGTGAGGATGCACGGCTAGCGATGTTTTCATACATCGAGGGATTCTATAACACCAAGAGGATCCAGAGGAGACTTGGCTACTTGAGCCCGATAGATTGGCTGAATAACAGGTTTGCCAAGAAACCGGGAATCTCTGGTGCTATAGAAAACAAATGCTTAACATTCTGTCCGGAAAAGTGTTGACGACCCTTGATACTAAGAATTGTGGGGATTAGCTAATTACCAAGGCCATGTTTTTCTGTGTTACTTGGGCGTGGATGCCATGGAATAATCGCCGAAGAGATACAGGCAAGATTGTCGAGTTTGCACGAGATTGCTCGAGTGTGTAGAATTATTTTTACTTGTTATGGATTTTCGCTTGAAATTCTGGAGGAAAAATGAAGTATCGGATAGTAGCCATAGATGTCGATGGGACTCTTGTTAATAAGAATGGGCTTGTTTCGGATCTTGACAAAGAAGCAGTTGAGAGAATAGCCAGACTCAATGTTAAGGTTGTTTTGTGTACGGGGAGAGTGGTTCAGTCAACCTTACCCATTTTAGCGCAGTTACAAATAAAAAATAGTTTACATGTGTTTTATGATGGCGCTCTTATTGCTGATACCAAAGGCGGATGGAAACACTATCAACAACCAATGTCAGCAGATTTGGTGCGTGAACTAGTTAGCTATTGCAGGAAAAACAATATTTTCATAGAACTGTATACAAATGGCGAAGATAACTCTTCTATGAGGGCAAAAGGTCTTCACACATATAGTATCACGCCGGATTATTGTTATTCGGAACGTTCAAGTTGGACTGACGAGATTCATCGTAATCTCTTTCATTTGGATGTAAGTGTAACTAATTTCGACGAAATCATCGGGAAGAGAGATATCCTAAAAGCCGAAATTATTGTATCTAACGATGAAGAGGCAATCCAAGCCAAAATGATAAAAGACTGTTTTGGCGAGAGCTTCCGTTTTTCTTTGGCGTACTCTCCGGCGTTTCCCGACATAGACTTTGTTAATATTCTGCATCCTAACGCGAGCAAAGGAGCAGCAATAAAGCGTCTGATTAGTGAATGGGGGGGCGTTCCTGAAGAGGTAATCGCAATCGGTGACGGATTGAATGATATTCCTCTTTTGGAAGCATCCGGCGTGCCGGTGGCGATGGGGAATGCTTGCCCGGAATTAAAGCAGGTTTCCAACTATATTACTCTTCCGGTTGAAGAGAGTGGTGTGGCCAAAGCAATCCGGTTTTTCTTCCCCAGTTTTTTCTAGATAGTCAATCACGAGAGCCATCCGATAGAATCATCAGAGGTAGATCTTGAGGCTTCTGGCGATACTATCGGATATTCCTGTGACTCTTGTCAGTTCCTCAATGGTTGCTTGTTTGATTCTGCCAACAGTCCCAAAGCAGGAGAGTAGTTCCTTGCGTCGTTTTGGTCCTATCCCTGGAACACTGTCCAATTCGGAAGTTATGGCTTCTTTCTTTCGTATTTGCGTATGGTATCCAAGAGCGTAGCGATGTGCTTCGTCGCGAACTCTTTGTAACAGTTGGAGCCCGGGCGAATTAAGTGGGAGGACAATGGGGTTGGGTGATGAAGGGGAAAACACTTCCTCATTGGCCTTGGCAAGCCCTATTGTGGGAATGCCCTCAACTCCGCACATAATCATCGCTTTTCTTGCAGCAGATAATTGCCCTTTCCCCCCATCGACTAAAACCAAGTTGGGGTGCTTTCGTAAGGTATCTGACGGTGTTCGATGAGTATGAGAAAAACGCCTTGTGATTGTTTCGGCAAGCATGGCAAAGTCATTTGGTCCCTCAACAGTCTTGATGCGAAAACGCCTGTAGAGTGCCGGCTGTGGTATTCCGTCCTTAAAGACAACCATACTGGCTACAGCTTGCTTGCCTTGAGTGTTAGAAACATCATAACCTTCTATGCGATGGGGGAGTTCTGCAAGTTTAAGTCTGTCTTTTACCTCTTCCAGCGCTTGGACGAGAGTCTTTGGTTGGGCCAGATTCTTAATGCGGAGTTGTTCCAGCCCTTTTGTGGCGTTTTGTTCGACAGTCCTCATGAGGTCAGCGGAGGGACCTCTTAAAGGCTTTTTCAGAGTGACAGTGCTTCCGCGACGTGACGAGAGCCAGTTTTGCAGAACTTTTTTGTTTTTTACTGCATGCTGTAAATGAATTTGTGGCGGAATACTTGTGGTCGCCGCGTAGTATTGCTGGATGAAGTCTGACATTATTTGTTGTTGCGTCTCTGCTTCTGTGTTAGTCAGCGTGAAAATATCTCTACCAATCAGCTTATTGTCACGAACAAAAAAGACTTGAACGGCGGCGTGATTTCTATCAACAGCAAAAGCGATTACGTCTTTGTTTCCCTTGGCTTTTGTCGCCAACTTTTGCCAAGAGAGTGCTTGTTCCACTGATTTGAGTTGGTTGCGAATCCATGCGGCTCGCTCAAATTGAAGTGCGGCTGCCGCTGTGTTCATTTGTTGGCGCATGCTTTTCATTAGTTTGACTTGCTTGCCCTCTAAAAAGAGAATCAGATTTTGAATTATGCCAGAATACTCCGCTGATGTCGCCTTTCCGACACATGGGGCAAGACAACGATGCATGTGAAATTCAAGGCATGGGCGGGGAAGAGGTGTTACTAGTTTGGCATTGCAGCTTCTGAAAGGAAATAAGGACTTTACAACATCCAAGGTGCGCCTGATTGATTGTTGGTTGGCAAATGGACCAAAATACCGTGCCCCGTCAGACGAAATACTGCGCACAATTTGAACTCTTGGCCATGTTTCCGATAAATCAATTTTGATGTATGGGAATCCTTTATCATCCTTGAGCCTGATGTTGTAGTGGGGCTTGAATCTTTTTATCAGATTGTTTTCTAAGACCAGTGCTTCTTCTTCGGAAGGAACCACGTAAAAATCAAAATCAACAATCGCCGTGACCAATTGCTGGGTTTTGGGGTCATGCTTTATTGAGGAAAAATAGCTTACAACTCTATTTCTGAGGTTGTTTGCCTTGCCAATGTAAATCACATTCGAGGAGGAGTCTCTCATGACATAAACTCCAGGCTCAGTTGGTAGCTGTTTTGCTCGTAGAAGAAGCTGTTCGATGTCAGAAACCATACTAGATTTTACCATGCACTGTCTTTTCGCGCTTGCAAATGCTTCGGTATAAAACTACTGCAGGAGATTTAAAGCTAATTGCATAATAGAAACAATGGGTACCAAGCGTGGTTCAATTGAATGGTCCCCAAAAATACAACCATTTCTTCTTGCATTATTTTTGTGTTATGTTAAAATAGGTTCTAACATTTGAGAGGTGATATGTGAGAACGGAAATTGATAGTTTTTTAAGTTACCTAAGAATAGAAAAGGGGTTTTCCGATAACACTATTGCGGCGTATGCCAATGATTTGAATCAACTGGCGACTTTTTGCGAGGATACCGATTTCGGAAACAGCCAGAAATCTATTTCCTTGAGTTCTTTTGATAATTCGATGATGAAACGGTATTTGCTCAACTTGAAGGAACGAGGCTATGCCGTTACTACTATTGCTCGCAAGGTTGCGGCTACCAAGAGTTTTTTGGGTTTCCTGATCGCTGAGGGTGTTATCAAGGAAGATCCGGGCAAAAACATTAGTCCTCCCAGAGTCGGCAAGGAGCTCCCCGAGACCATGACTGTACGTCAAGTGCGTTCCTTGATTGAGCTTCCGGCAAAATCCAATTCCCCTGAGGCAAAACGCGATAGGGCTATGCTGGAGTTACTTTATGCAAGTGGGATGCGTGTATCTGAACTGATTGGGCTGAATCTGGAAGACATTGATACTGGCAATGGGTTTGTGCGGCCTTTTGGTAAAGGCAAGAAGGAACGAATGGTGCCTATATATCCGCAAATGTCACAGTTGTTAGAGGTTTACCTGAAGGAAGTGCGCCCAAAACTTGTGCATTCGGCAACTGAAAAGGCTTTTTTTGTCAATCAGCGCGGCGAACGCTTAACTCGCCAGGGGATATGGCAGATAATGAAAGGCTATGCAAGGAAAATAGGGCTAGAGAAAAAAGTAAAGCCACATACTTTGCGCCATAGTTTTGCCACTCATATGCTTAGCGGCGGGGCCGATTTGCGCTCAGTGCAGGAACTGTTGGGTCACGCAAGCATTTCAACGACACAGATATATACCCATTTAACGTCGGATCATGTCCGTCAGGCATATGATAAGGCTCATCCTCGTGCCAAGTAGCTGACAACTCACAAAGAACGGTTTTGAGGGGGAAAGAATACATGTCTGGAAATATACATCAAAAAAGAACAAAAAAACATAAAGCGCCCATTGCTAAGAAATCCTCGGTCGTTTCGCAAGATACCCCCGATTTGGCTGTTGTCGCAACCGTTCCGAAACCCGTTGTTCAGCGACCCGTTGTTGTCGATAAGAGTGGAGCCATGCAGTCCGTGGTATCAGGGCGAATAACCGAATTGCCACGCGATTTGAAAAAGATATACTGGTTTACCTCTGCAGTCGCCGTGGTATTGGTTGTATTGTGGATTTTTCTATCATAATGATTGGCTGAGGTAGTACGTAGCAAGTCATTCTTGACATAATTTGTGGGAAACTGGTTTCGAGAAACTAATTCGCTATTTATTGGCGTATAGTAATAATGAACGCTTTTAAGCGTAGAGAGGGTCTTTGCATATGAAACAATACTCTCCGGAGAATCTTCGAAACGTGGCTTTGCTGTCTCACAGTGGGGCGGGAAAGACATCATTGTCAGAGTCCATGCTTTTCTTGGCTGGCGCAACTACTCGTTTGGGCAGAATCGATGCCGGCACTACAATTTCTGACTACGATCCCGAGGAAATCAAACGCCAGATATCAATAAATCTTTCCATTATTCCATACGAGTGGAGAGACACCAAAATCAATGTTCTCGACACTCCCGGATACCTGGATTTTGTCGGTGAAGTTAAAGCTGCCATTAGAGCTACGGAAAGCTCAATTATTGTTACCTCTGCCGCCTCAGGTCTTGAAGTTGGAACAGAACTCAACTGGAATTATTCCGGTGAGGTGGGGCAATCAAGACTTATCTTTATTAACAAGATGGATAGAGAGAATGCTAATTTTAGCAAAACTGTAGAACAGTTTCAGGCTCGTTTTGGCAACAGATGCTTTCCTATTCAGCTTCCTATGGGCTCTCATACTGATTTCACAGGGGTGATAGATCTTGTAAAAATGGTTGCTTATGGAGGGACGTCTTCAGAAGAAATGCCTATACCTGAAGGTTTGAAGCCTCAAGCGCTTGTTCTTAGGGAAAAGATGATTGAAGTTGTTGCTGAAAGCGATGATGCTTTGATGGAGAAGTATCTTAATGCCGAAGAGCTGTCATCAACCGAGATAGTTGATGGTCTTAGAAAGGCAGTGGGAGGGGCAAAAGCTTTTCCAATTCTTGCCGGGTCGGCTCTGTCGGGGATAGGTATTAGGCAGGTCATGGATGCCATTGGATTGTTGTTGCCGTCTCCGACACAAAGGAAGATAGCGGTCGCCACGGATTCGCCGGTAAGTGATGTTAATGTTGATGCCAGCAATACTCCGGCTGCCTTAGTTTTCAAAACCACTGCGGACCCCTACGTTGGAAAACTGACGTACTTTCGCGTTTATTCTGGCAGTATAGAAAGCAACACACAGGTTTTCAATACAAACCAGAATTCTGTCGAGAGAATTGGTCAGCTTTTCTTGGTGCAAGGCAAAACACAGAAGCCGGTTGCAAAAGTTGAGGCAGGTGATATTGGTGGAGTGGCAAAATTGAGTGCCACTGTTACCGGTGACACTCTTGGCAGTCAGGCAAAGCAGGTTAAACTTAGCGCGCTGACTTTCCCCAAGCCGGTATACAGCGTCGCTGTTTATCCCAAGACAAAAGCGGATTTGGACAAGATGGGTTCGGCATTGGCACGGCTTGCTGAAGAGGACTTAACCCTGTCAGTCAAACGAGACGCGGAAACAGGAGAAACGGTTTTGTCCGGGATAGGAGACACTCAATTGTCAGTGGCTGCCGAAAAGCTTCAAAACAAGTTTGGGGTCGGGGTCGACATGGTTACACCCAAAGTGCCCTATCGTGAAAGTATAACCATACCATCGACCGCCGAGTATAAGCATAAAAAGCAAACAGGCGGACACGGCCAGTACGGTCACGTGGTTATGAGTTTTGAGCCTTTACCGGAGAGAAACGAGAATGAGTTTGTTAACAAGGTTGTAGGCGGTACTGTTCCCAAGAATTATGTTCCCGCTGTTGAAAAAGGTATCCAGGAAGGGCTGAAAGAGGGTGCCCTTGCCGGATTCCCTGTTGTTGGGGTAAGATGCGTGTTGGTTGACGGCAGTTATCATCCTGTCGATTCATCTGAAATATGTTTTAAGATTGCCGGTGCCGGAGCGCTGAAGCAAGGTATGTTGGATGGCAAGCCGGTCTTGCTTGAGCCGATTGTCAATGTAAAAGTTACCGTGCCAAACGATTTTACCGGCGATATTCTTTCCGATCTTAACACTAAACGTGCTCAAGTTATGGGCATGAACCCCGATGGAGGAATGAACAGCATTGACGCCGAAGCTCCTTTGTCTGAGGTACTCAAGTACGCTACTGATTTGAAGAGCATTACTCAAGGACGTGGGACGTACAGCATGGAGTTCGCCTATTATAAGGAAGTCCCGGGGAATATTACCCAAAAGGTTATCGCTGAACGGCAGGCGGATAAGGTAAAGGAAGAGGTATCCAAATAGAATAATTGCTGGGCTATAGGTGCCCGTGATGTGTTTTCGTGTGGGTGTTCCTTGCTCTTAGCCAGACTATTCTGTCAATACCGGCGAGATCTTTGATGAGGGTGGTTTGCCGCGATGGTAACAGTTCCTCAAGCGCAGTGGTGACTCGGGTGGCTTGTCCCATGCCGATTTCAAGAAGTACATGGCTGGTGGGTTTGATGTGGGAGGGAAGAGATTGGCACAGCCGCATAATAACTGATATTCCTTCGGTCCCACCGTCTAAGGCGATGAGAGGTTCTCCACCGGCGTTGCATTCAGCAGATTTAACATAAGGAAGATTGGCCACTATGATATCTGGTTTGTGGCGAAGAGGTTCCAGCAAGTCTCCGTGTAGGAATGATATGCGGCCAGCGCACCAGTGGCGTTCCGCGTTAGACCTCGCTGTCGCCAGAGCCTTTTTTGAAATATCGACCGCAAGAATTTTCGCTTCTTCAATATGTTTCGCTAAAGCAATTGCTATTGCTCCACTGCCGGTTCCGATATCAGCTATGATAGGTGATGGGATTGATTTGGCAAGTTGGATGGCCTTTTCCACAAGGTGCTCTGTTTCCGGGCGTGGAATGAGTACATGTGGATTGACATAAAAGTCAAGCCCATAGAATTCTCGTTTGCCTAGAATATAAGATAGTGGTTCGCCGTTTAGCCTTCTGGAAATCAAAGAGCGAAGGATTTCGACTTCGTTGTCTGAGACAGGCGCATCATATTGGGGGGCTATTTCAATTGCGCTGAGTCCAAAAACATGGCGGACAAGTAATTCCGATTCAAGAGGGACCTCGTTAATTTGCGCTGAGTCTAGGCGCGAATGGGTATATTGCAACGCTTCTTTCAGTTTCATGCTAGGTCTGATTCAAGCGCTTTTGCTTGGGCGTCAGCGGCAACCACGTCAATGAGTTCATCGAGCCATCCATCCATTACTCGTGGGATATTGTGAACGGAAACACCAACGCGATGGTCAGTTATACGATCCTGCGGAAAGTTGTATGTTCGAATTTTTTCGGCTCTTTCTCCACTGCCGACCTGTGTGCGTCGCTCTGATGAGACTTCGTTTTCTTGCTTTGAGCGCTCAGCTTCCAACAGTCGGGCACGAAGAACGGCAAGAGCTTTTTGTCGGTTGCGTAATTGAGAACGTTCGTCTTGGCAGACAACAACTAATCCTGATGGAATATGGGTAAGCCTGACAGCGGTAGCAACTTTGTTGACGTTTTGACCCCCGGCTCCACCAGAGTGAAAAATATCTATTCTTAAGTCAGAGGGGTTCACTTCGACGTCTACTTCATCTGCCTCAGGCAGTACCGCAACCGTGGCGGTAGATGTGTGAATGCGTCCTCCTGATTCTGTGACCGGAACTCGTTGCACTCTATGTACGCCGCGTTCGTATTTTAGTCTGGAGAACGCTCCCTTTCCTTGAATCTCAAAGACAACTTCTTTGATGCTGCCTATGGTTGATTCATTTTTGTCGATTACTTCGGCGGTCCATCCGCGCATTTGAGCATAACGGGCATACATGCGAAAAAGGTCTCCGGCGAAGATTCCTGCCTCGTCCCCGCCTGTGCCGGCTCTGATTTCCATAATGACATTTCGCGAGTCATTGGGGTCACGAGGCAAAAGAGCTTTCTTTAGATCTTGTAATAGTTGTTCTATTGTACTTTCCAGAGGGAAAATCTCTTGCTTGGCCATGAGGCGCAATTCCTCGTCAGGCTCGTTTTCCGTCATAAAACGGGCATCTTGCAGTTGCTTGTCGGCTTGCTTGTATTGTCGATATAAAGAGACAATATCATCAATGCTGGCTCGTTCCTGTGCCAGTTCCTGCAATCTTTTTACATTGGATACTGTATCGGGGCTTGCCATTTCCAATTCAATTTCGCCAAAGCGATTCTCAAGTTGTGCCAGTCGATCTAACATAATAAGCCTTTTATCTTTACTCGGTTCCCTATGTTTTTACGCAAAAAGGAGCCCTGTTTTTAAGCAGGGCTCCTCCATCGTTGCTAGCCGTTGGCTGATTTTGCGGCAGCGGCTTTCAGTTCTTCGTATGCTGACAAGACTTCTTCGACTGAGGTTTGGTCGTCAAGCGTAGTAACATCACCGATTGGTGTGCCTGAAGCTACTGCTTTGAGTACGCGGCGCATAATTTTACCGGAGCGTGTCTTGGGTAATTTTGCCACAAAAATGACGTCGTCAGGAGTCGCTACTGTTCCGATTGCGGTGCGCATATACTTGGTAATCTCTTTTTTAAGTTCGTCGGAGCCGGTTTGTGTGTTGCGAAGAATAACAAAAAGTACTATCGCTTCGCCTTTAATCTCATCCGGTTTGGCGGCGGCGGCAGCTTCAGCAACAGCATTATGGTTAACAACGGCATGCTCAAGTTCTGCCGTACTAATGCGGTGTCCTGAGACTTTTATTACTTCGTCTGCGCGTCCTAAGAGCCACCAGTAGCCGTTATCGTCTTTCATGGAGTAGTCACCGGGCGCGTAGAATCCGGGGAAGCGAGACCAATATGTCTGCTTATATAACTCGGAGTTTCCGTATACATCAAGTAGCATTCCAGGCCAAGGCTTGCGGATAGCGATGATTCCAGTTTTGTTTGGTCCTACTTCTTTCCCGTCACTATCTAAGACAACAGGGTCAACTCCCGGCATAGGGAATGTGGCGGAGCCGGGTTTCAGAGGATATGTTTGTATCCCAACGCACGGAGAAATCATAAATCCTCCGGTTTCTGTTTGCCACCATGTATCAACAATGGGGCAGTTTTCGTTGCCGATATACTTGTAGTACCATCTCCAAGCTTCAGGGTTAATGGCTTCGCCGACGGATCCCATCACTTTGAGGGTGTTGAGGTTATGTTTGGTAACCCAGCTTTCGCCGTTTCGCATAAACATTCGAATGGCCGTTGGAGAGGTGTAGAAGATACTAACAGCGTACTTTTCAATTATTTGCCACCATCTGTCAATTGCCGGAAAATCCGGTGCGCCTTCATAGAGCACAGTGGTGAGCCCAAGCACCAACGGCGCATAGACCAAATAGCTGTGCCCTGTTATCCAACCGGCGTCGGCAGTGCACCAATAAACCGATTCGTCGCTGGGGTTAAAAGCCCACTGCAGAGTCCTTGAGGAGTACAGAAGGTATCCGGCAGTGCCATGTAGAATGCCTTTGGGTTTTCCTGTTGTTCCGGAAGTATACAGGATAAATAATGGGGCTGTTGAATCCATAGACTCAGGTTCAACAAATGCCCCATCGCCGCCGGCGATATCAGAAAGCCATACGTCTTTGTCAGGATTAATCGGCGGATTATGTGTAGTGTACTTAACAAGCAAGACTTTTTCGATGCTGGGACACATTGTTACCGCTTCATCGACAATCTCTTTCAGCGCCAATATCTTCCCGCGCCGATATCCACCGCTTGAGGTAATAACTAGTTTTGCTTTGGAATCGTTAACGCGGTCCGCAATC
>Ga0209737_10003972_pt1 | contig 10377 bp, 6 predicted proteins | sample TergutCu122P3_FD_187284 | JGI IMG/M metagenome (GOLD analysis project Ga0209737, IMG submission 187284) | Cubitermes ugandensis P3 segment gut microbial communities from Kakamega Forest, Kenya - Cu122 P3 (SPAdes) (version 2) | ecosystem: Host-associated > Arthropoda: Insects > Digestive system >...
CCCCAAACCCCCCCTCTCGGTACGCCACTGGCTACGTGACCTTTCATTACAGGTGGGAAACTTATACAGTAGCTTCAGTACATCTCGCTAACGTTATCTTTATCCCTTTATAGTTTATTATGCTTACATTGCGATATAATGAACCAGTGTTTATCCTTATGCTCAGAGGGAGAGTGGGCTGTCACTGCCTGCAGTCTATAAAGAATATTTTATACTTGAAGTCATGTATGTGTGATAGTTTATACTTCTCAGTGCAACATGACATCTAGGAAAAGAAAAACAATTGGACTTAGAACTGAAGAAGAATTAGCTGATGTGGTGAATGAAATTGTAAATGACAGTGATTCAGATACAGAAGGCTGCTACACACAATATCACATGCTGAAATATTACTGAAGGTATGTTCTAAATTTCAAGTCTTTATCTCATATAGTTTTTGTGTAAATACTTTTTTACTGAAATCATGAACAAAGGGGCTGTGGACCCTTTAATGCCCCTCGGTATTTAAATAGCTGGCAGCGAATGTGTTAACATCACAGGTATCCAACCCATGGCCCGCGGACAAATTTGTATAAAATGTGAACTGCAGAGATTGCACAATAATTTAGGATGATAGGTGTATCACTTATTGTGATATTACACGCACAGCCCACAAACAAGCCGACAATAACGCCTGAGGTCCTTTAAAAAAATACGCCCGTTATTTACATGAATGTCAGTCTTAGGTTTTTCTAAGAAGTTTAAATTTTCATGTGATATAGCACATCTTTTCTCATTTATAATGAAACTGGTACCTCACAGTGAGCATTGTGTTCTATTTCCACTTTCAAAATGGCAAAAGACTGCCACATATTGGAAGATCTTTTCAACTTTTTCAAGAAATAATTTGGCCAACTAAATAATTTACTGTAGTAACATATCCTACATCCACATGCCTACAAGTAATATATACTTTATCTATGTACTGTGTTCTCTACACCGAACACTCACAGACAACACTGTGTATCGTCTATATATTATACTTACGAGCATTCATAAAATTGTGAGAAGAGACTTATTGTGTCCTTTGGCCTGCCTGCATGGGAAAACTCAGCTTCTACTGGACGAATTTCTATTAAATTTAATATTTGAGTATTTTTCACAAACTTGTCAAGAAAATCCAAGTGTCACTAAAATCTGACAAGAATAACAATTACTTTACATGAAGACCCATGTACATTTATAATATTTTGCTGAATTCTTCTTAGAATTAAAAAAACGTTTCAGGCAAAAATTGTAGAAAAAATCAAAACACACATTATATTCAATAACCTCTTTCCGAAATTTGTGTCATTAATGAGATACTGTGGAAAAATATGGTACAGCCAGACAGGTCACAGGTAACAATATAATGTGGCACAGAAAATATGTGATTTGCACACCATAGAACTAAGGCAACAATACAGACACACACTCAAAATACTTCATAGTTATTCCTTCATAATTGATTAAATCCATCTCATCTTGTAAAATGTTTTATGGTAACACCTACAAAAATTGAGAAATTGTGCAATGACTTGTCATTAGGGTCTGTTTAGCCAAATTGCATGTCTAAAGAAGGCAACTGGCAAATGAACATTCCTATGCTTCAATGCAGCATTGTGCACTGTACATGAAGACCTACATACCTTTTTTGTTGCTGTCAACCTAAATGTGCCATAAGAGCATTGTTGTGCAACTTTCAATTTTATTATAGTTGACAGTGACATGTAGCTCAAAAATACACACAGAATGCACTGTTGTGTTTCCACTGCAACATTCGTTTTATGAATGCACCACAATGTTACATTATGCATACATTGCCTATCATGTTTCAAACATGATTACAGAGGTCTGCAACATAATCTTCATTGTGGTTAGTACAACACTTGTCGATGTTTCTGATGTCTTTGAACTATCACAACAGATTTTCAGTGGTTCCACAAATGGATAAATTACCTCTTGTAGCTGGCATATCTTCATATTTTGTGAACAGCTAGCTGTGGTAAACATATCCACACATGTATAACACAATGGGCAAGGTACCACTTTCTAGGAAAAGCACCAGTACTGCTTCCACCTTACAAAATTTGCATTGTTGTTAATTTGAATCAGTTTTGGTATTCCATACTACTACTACTACTACTGGCAGTTACTGGAAAAACTGACAGTGCATTTCCTACAGTATTACTGAGGCAACACCTGGTCACAAGATGCAGTTTCACTCTCAACTCAGACTCCACATCCAGCCATGCCCTCTTCATTTACTACATTTCAATCCAGTATTCAGAATCCTGCACATTATCAAAGGGACACATATTTTGGGAAACACACCCTGAAACTTTTTCACAGTCAAGTTATGTCATACCATTTTTAAATTCTCCAAGTGCAAGAGAATATGGCAATGCAGGCATGAAAAAGATGAAAATGTGAAAAAGAATACCACAGCACACATGATGTAAGAACACAACAGTTTACAAAATAACACATGCAAAGCTAAAATGGCTTTCAGTTATTAAAAGAGAAGCTTTTCTATTACCATTTCAAGGGAGCCTTAAGTTTTCACACACAAATTTGTACTCATCCATTCAGTCCTTCAGTCAGGCTGGAAGCCTGTTTTGAACTCATGCCATCTCATTCATTCTCTCAAAGTTTTCAAACATTCCTGTCCTTAATTCGCTATTTTAAATTTTGGCAATGATAATTGACTTTTCATTCGCCCATTTTATCTCCTCTTATTCAGCCCTTTACTGACTTTAATGTTAAAAGTCTCTTCTTACTACCGATTCAAAAAACTATGCCAAATGATGCTACTGACACCATCAGTGCCAGATTATCCCAACAGGCACAGTGGGCACATGCCTAGGGTCCCCACATTTTGAGACCTCCTACCCACATAGGTTGGAAGGTACACAGATAGTATTACTGAAAGAAAGAAAGAAAAAAAAGATAATAAAAATGAATGAAAGGGTAAAAATGCCTGTTTTCTTGGTATAAAAAATCAAACTACAATAATCACCCCCTGTATTTTTAAAGTGTTTAATTGCAGCAGTTTATTTGGTCCATACACTATATGTCTGTCATATTTTGCCTCCACTAGAAATAGCGATTGATTTGCAGCACAAGTATTTTTTCATGCACTTAAATGTCGCCACACAAGCACACTGCCTACATAACTAACATTTCCTATCTCTTGTTTCCAGTTAGACCTTTGTTATTCAAAAACAAATTTTATGCATAGTTTTAGCTTCATAAAATGATACTGCATCTCTATACACCACCAGCATGTGACCCATTCTTTGACACAACCAGAAAACAAATACAGTGTTATATAAGTTGCTGAAAATGTCCATCCTCAGCAATGCATGCATTTACTCTTCCTCAAGTTTGATGCAACCTGGTGACAAGTTTCTTCAGTGCTGCTTGAAATACACAGCTGAACATTCTGCTTCATTTTTTCAACAGGTGCAAACTGTTTTTATGAGTATTCTTTCAAAAATCCCTATATACACAAATCCAGTAGTGTTGGATCTGGAAATCAAAGGGATCACAAGTCTGAAGAAACAGTATGGTCACCAAAGAATCTGTACAACATTGGTCCTGTTGAATTTGCTGCGTGTAATAATTCCATCTTGTTGAAACCAGCAGTCTTATTCATCAACTTCCAACATGGATATGAAATTTATAATTAGTACTTGATAATATTCTGCTGTTACAGTTACTATGAATGGGACTGATTATTCTCCATCAAGACACACCATATCACATTTGAACTAATAAGAGTATGATGGTCTTTCATGGAAGGTAGGGGGATTTTAAGCACTCCACATTTTGCTGTTGTGGCTAAAAATATTTACCATGGAGAAACCATGATATATTACCAATGAAAGCTTTATCTAAAATGTTTGTATCCCCTCAGGTTAGGTATGAAAACCAGCTGTGGTACTCAAAGTCATTGTTCTGTACCAGGACCCTCAAGTTCATATGTGACATGTACATATAAATGAAGTTTTAGAAGCTTTGCAGCCTTCTGTACACTTCTATGGGACACTCTACTTTGATTACAAAGTTCTCTCAGTGACTCTCTTGGACAGAGTGAGAGAGTTTGAGAGATATTGTCTACATCATCACTTAACACCAAAGTTTATATAAGAATACTCTTTGTCCTACACACTTCCAGTGTCAGGGAAGTGGTTCACCACATGAATAATGCTAATTTGTTTGGCATAAAGGAATCAAAAAATAGATCTGTAAACTCATTCATGCAAGATAGGTCAGAATTAGATGCTAGGTGATATTCAACAATGGACACGTGTTGTAAAAAAAAAACCTGGTTACTCTTCAACCGTTGACAGATGACTGCTGTGAGTGTTACAAAATCATGTGACCTACCTGGGTTCTGTGCAGGTGCAGTCTCTCTCTCTCTCTCTCTCGTGCGCGCGCACACATGCACACACACACAAAATACATATTTTATGAACCCAGTTGAACTGCACTGAATTATGGCCGACAGTGCATTACTGTTTGACCACAGTGTAATTTAGTAAGGAGTATAGGAGGTTTATGAAGGAAGTACATTACAAGAATTTTTCAAACAAAGTTTTCCCAATGACATCTTTTCTCTGATGATTTACCTGACCATGCTGTGTTTGGTCCATGAAAGACAGGTCTTTATGAAGATTTCTGATAACAAATGTGAAAAGAACAACATGTCAAGGTGTTGTGTTACAACAGACAACATTTTGCATATAATCCACTGTCTTGCTATTCTCCAAATACAACCTTTCGAAAGCTGGATCTCTTACTGTCAACAGGCACAAAGATAGAATCAATTCCTACCCAGCTGGACCAATTAAAAGGCACAAGTCTTGATCAATGGACAATGAGGGAAGCTCTAGCCAGAGATAACATCAAATACCATCACTGAAAAGAAAAGAAAAAATTACCAACAACAATTATTACAGAAACAGAACGAAAATTAAACTAATAGCTCATTATGAGAGGGCACTTAAATCCCTGATAATAAATATCTCAAAAAGCATAACTGAGTTTCCAGTAATTAAGTGGGAGGAAAAACAACTTCCAAATTACAATGCAGAAAGAGAGAGAAATATCATAAAAGGACTTCAAAATGTGTGAGCCATGTACTGCCCTGTAACTTGTTGACCACATGACAAAGCAAAATTCAAATGAGGGAAACTACCGGGCTCAACTGACATTTATTGGATTGTCACATAAACCGTGCAGTTTTATTTGTAATCCCTACCTCCATCCCAACCCATACAATAACCACCATACACACTAGATTATTAATTCTTTTCCTTTGAGATTATGTCTGTACTCCTTCAGACACCCATCTGTTGCTAGAAATAGACCACATTTCCAAAAGACTGAAGACAATGGAAAATAGCCACAATAAGTCATATTTATTGTAACAGACTGCTACTAGAAACATATCCATGGGAGTTGGACAAAATGGCATTTCTATGTAAAACTTCAATTGATACACAATAAATGACAGTTTCATAATAATTTACTCATTACTGTACAGTCTAAAATACAGATGTGCAACCTCCTAACAGTGTGGACAACAAAGCAAGTGATGTCTGTGGCAAATTTTAAGTTCTTATACAGTTTTGTAAATTAGTTAAAATTCTACATAATTAATTTTTATTTAATTAAGTCAATTACAATAATCAACTGAACTCATTAATATGAAGGGCAATATTAAGCTATGCATTAATACGACATCTGGCAGTGTACGTCTTTCATCATGTCATAAATGTCACCTATATGTTACAGGAGAAAATGCTGGCTTCACTGTACTTAACACTGTCACCTGACATTCATAATATTACTCAAATCCTAGAGTAGAGTCATCCCCTGACTTACATTGTAAAGATTTATGCTGTTCTACATTTATGCTCATCAACCCCAGACCCAATACACAGGGTCATCAAAAATGAAGGAACTAGATTCAGGATGTAGTAATTTTCATGAGCAGAAAAGCAGAGAAGGGATTTGCTGCAATGTATTCATCAACTCTTAAGGTGTTCTTAAACATGCATGCATGCACACACACACATTTTTGCACATACTCCATGCACATGTGAGGACTGCTTTCAGCCGTAATAAGAACTGCCACTGCTGCAGTTAGTATGATGGCATCATGCAAGAGAAAGCACAGTGCATCATTTGGTTGGCCTTACACTGTGACAGTGGAATGCAATTTCTGTCATACGTGTGGAGATCCTGCTGTCAGCACAGCAATTTGAAGCTGGTTTATCAAGTTTAAGGAAAGTGGACATGTGGAGAAGCACGAATCACCTGGATGATCATAGACATAAGACAAGGATGCTGAATGCACAAGGCTATTGTGTTGACATAATCCAGACATATCTAGTGCTCATCGGAATTTGCACCTAGTTATACCTAAAATGATGATCCAAAATGTCTTGCACGGGAGGCCAAAGTTGTACACTTATAAAATTCGAAATCTGAATGAAATAAAAGGTACAGGACGGTACACAAAAGTTTAATTTGTGAATTAGATGCTGAATGCAATTGATAACAATGATAATTTATTTTATGGTTAGTGAAGTACACAGACTAGGCCATCTTCTATATGAACGGTCAAGTACACAGCCACAATTGTTGCATCTTGAGTCAAAAATGGCCAAATAAAACTTACAAGCACAAGCTAGACTCTCCTAAAGTTAATGGGTGGTGTAGCATAATGCATGATTGTATTATAGGGCCTTTCTCTTGGAGAAACACCATCATGACCAACATTTAGTTGGATATATTACAAATGTTTGTTGTTCCACAAATTGATGGCATTGAATAAGAAGGTAAAATTTTGTTTAAACAAGATGGTGCTCCATCCACCTCAGTCACAAGATACGAAATGCCCTAAACACCAGATTTCCTAATTGGTGGATTTGAAGAGGTAGACCAATGGCGTGGCCCCTAGGCAGTCAAGACCTATCACCACCAATTTTTGCTGTGGGGAAGTATATAAAATCTTGTTAATGTAGAGAAACTCCGAGATTACATCATCTATGAGACAGAATTAACACAAATTCACCAGTATTCACTCTGGAAATGCTTCAATCAACATGGAAAGAAAATAAGTAGAGTCAAGACTGTTTGTAGGGCTACAAAATGTGAGAACACTGAGACCTCACAATCAATGTATGAAAACTTTATGAATTCATGAACACGTTACAACAAATCATCTCTCTTCCCATAAATATTATTACATTTTGAAACTAGGTCCATCATTGTTGATGACCATGTATTAAGACAAGCATGCAAATATGTATGTATGATGCTGAAGGTGTCTGAGTTGCAGAACTACCATAATCAGGATCTCATGCTTGACCATCTTGTTGAAATTAGGAAACAAAGTGCCCCTGAAGAAGCTGAGAAAGGTCAAGAACCTAAGTCTGAGCCTAAGGAGGGAACCATGATGGTACTACGTTGACTGAGGGGCTTGGACACTTTGAAGCTGGCATTAAGGTGTTTGAGTAAATTGACTCAAATAAGCACTGTGCAGCAACAACTGGAAAAGAATTTATGAAGATGCTTGCTTGCTTGCTTGCTTGTTGTGGTGAAATTCTGAATGAGAATAAGAGGTTTTTGTCTTGCCAGACTTCAGTGCTTGCATTCAAGTCATCTTAAGGGACTCTTGCATAAGCACATGTATTGTTGAACACTAGAGATGATGATCCTGATGACCTGCCTATGGTTCAAGAGGAAATGCCATCTCCTTAAACTGAAATTTATGATCATTTCATATTTTTTGTACTTTCTTCAAAAGTATGACTAGTTTTTCAGTCAAAATACATTACATGGAAACACGATCCCCCTCCGTCCTCCTTTTAATATTGCATTTCTGGAAAAATCTGTCTCAACTGACACTGTTCTGACGAACATTGCCAGTCTTGGAGCCATCTACAACAAAACTTCAAGGGGTGACTGAATTACACTACTGTAGACATGGGCATCAAATAACAGGAAACAGGGAGAGTGCAGTCCTCTAATATGTGTTCTGTGTACAGTAAAATGAAAAATGTGAGTGACAATTTTGTATCAATGAATTCCACAATCCCGGAAGTTTGATACTGTTGGAAGACCATAAAATGAATTCTTCCTGTGCATCACAAAAGTATTACATGGAAGAAATGTACTACTCTTGACACTGTTATGATGTGACCAACAAATACACACATAAAATAATGATAATGTTTTTATACACAAACTCCTATATGTTTCGGGTCTCAATGGTCCATCAACAGGGAGTGCACAATTGTATAAAACCAAATGTATAACCCTTCTATCATCCCCGTATGTAGAAATTTCACAATTTTGTGAATGTATAATTATAAAGTTGGATGCAGTGATGAACTTGAGAGAATTCCACATGAGGGCGATGTTAGCAGAGTTGGACATTTGGTTTTATACAAATGTGCACTCCTTGATGATGGGCCAGTGAGGCCCAAAACATGTAGGAGTTTGCATATTAAAACATTATTGCAATTCTAACGAAGTGTGTGTGTTTGTTGGTCACATAGTAACAACTGAATCAAAATGCAAGGAATCGCAAATGTAAAATACTCTTGACATGTCAGTAGTTCAGATAGAGTGAGGCAACTGGAATGTTCAGTGTCCCTTGACGTACAAATACAGAAATACTGTTTAATAGTAAATAACATAAAATTACTTTTTTCAAGCACAGTACAAGAGATTAGTTGTATAAAAATCTAATATACATATGTACAGTGTTAGGCATTTGGCAAAGTAAAAATGTTCAAATTATGGTAAATTAAGCCAAACAACTGTAGACTTTACAATATTAATGTACACAAATACAACACTGGAAGCAGTTGAGATCCATGTGTAAGAAATACAACATTATATCTGTGCTATATGTCCTAATACAATGCAAACAAGCACAGAATTGTACTACCTTCTGTCATAGATGCACTACTACAGATATTCTTGCTTATGGTCAGTAGGTGCTTTCTGCATTCAGAATATGACTAAAAACATGTGATAATGAATTTGGTAATGAACACTATGACGTTCACAGGCTTGGATTAACAACACACTTTGTCCTTCCAGGAAAACAATGTTCCACTAATAGTTTTCCTTCTCCTTCTTCCTCTACACATTCCTGATGTAGCAGATTACTTTTATGCTTTGGACATGCAGTCCAAACAGTTACAATTAAGTGAAGTAAAAGGGTGTCAGTTTCATTCCAGTCTTGTACTACATCAACATATTACTCATGACACAGCAATTTGTCATAACCCACACGATTCCTCAAACTGAGATTCCCACATTACTAGACAGCTGTGTTTCAAACACACCTTCTATCAAATGCTATGTCCACAAAAAAAATTGCTTGTCCTTATATTTTCATAAAAAGAAAACACGCTTAAGTGTTGCCTATTGATGATTGGTCATGTTTTTTATGTCTCATGTAAAATTATGTATCAGTGAGTTATAACAAATTGCTGTTTCACAATTAATACTCATTTTACAATGTCACCCTCACTTATTGTCTATATGCAAAGAACCCAAGTGAATATTAATTCTCAAGCATTGAATTTCTTCCAATAAAGGCTGCAGACTTCTGGCAGGTGACACAGCGTAGACTAGCAGACGGTTGCCAGTGTTTTGGACGACCATACTGCCCTCATCTTCAGGACTGAACAGGTGTATCAGATCACACAGCTTCACACCCCAGAACATGCTCCAGATTGCTAGGTGTCACATCTCAGAAGCATACACTTTTGACATTCACAAACACAAGAACTTCTACTCTCAAATTACTTCAATTAAGATCATCCCTGGTTTAGTGTTCAGATCTGCTGCTACCAAATAAACCTCCTAGTGAGGAGTTCACTGTACAGGCACCCCCAGTGTACATAATCCCTGACTTACATAAACTCAATTGTATTTATGCTTTTTCCATGAATGACATATACAAAAATAAAATGTGTGTAAATGACATGTTATGCTTAGAAAGTAAACTTCCATTATTGGTGATATTTTTTAAAAACATGACACATACAAACTGAAAGCCTGCATCACATGAACTTAGGTACTCTCCCTTAAGAATATTTTTCAAATGACCTATTTCCTGTATCAACAAATATTTTTAAGGTTTTAACACAATTACAGTTTGCTTAGTATCTCAACAGACAGAAGATTAGCAGGACACACACACACACACACACACACACACACAAATACATATAAAACTAAAATTATATATATGCTTGGTGGGTAAAGGGTTGAATTCTGACTTGTAAAAGTTGAGTTATATAGGGACTTACAGAAAGGAATCAT
>Ga0209737_10003973_pt1 | contig 10376 bp, 11 predicted proteins | sample TergutCu122P3_FD_187284 | JGI IMG/M metagenome (GOLD analysis project Ga0209737, IMG submission 187284) | Cubitermes ugandensis P3 segment gut microbial communities from Kakamega Forest, Kenya - Cu122 P3 (SPAdes) (version 2) | ecosystem: Host-associated > Arthropoda: Insects > Digestive system...
TTCTGCTTTGGTTCCGGCTGTTTTTGTGTGTATGCCTTTGTCTTTTGGGATGTCTATGAGGATTTTTTTGAATGTGGTTATGGTTAACACCTTTGTATACGCTATTTTTAGCGTATACGTTTTTGTGGGTTGGTGTTTAAAAGGTTTGTTGTTGGGGTTTTTTGGATGTTAAATTTTGGTTCTTAGGAGAGTTGTTGTCTACGCTAATTTAGCACAGGAATTCAGGGTATATATCAGTTGTTATATTCCACTTTTTTACCACAATATTTTTGCATTTTACTTGTTTTTCACAAACCTACAACTTGACATTCCTACACCAACATCCTTTTCGGTTAAGCTAAAACAAGATTCACATATAGGCAACCTCCGTAAACCTCTTAACTATCGGGTATGATGTGTGGAAAAGGTAAAGTATGGAAATTTGCGTGGGATAACTGGCTGTATTTGTTTTGTTTTATCGGTTTGAAACATAAAACATGAGTTTTCGGAGGCTGCATAGACATTACTACAAAATACCAACGATATAGCAGACTAGTTTAAATTTTAGTGTGTGATATGTTGTTTGTTATGACTTATAGTTGTGATTTCCGAGAAGCAGTCTTATCATATAAACAAAAAGGACATACACTAAAACAGGTCTGTGAAACTTTTAACATATCTCAACAAACCTACTGCAACTGGCTATCTCAAAAACACCAAACAGGCAACCTCCAACCAAAAAAACACGGCCCACGCAAACGAAAAATAGACCCCAAACAACTCAGGCAATACATAGAAAAACACCCAGACGCCTACTTAAAAGAACTCGCAGAACAATTCAACGTTAAAACCTCCTCAATGCATGTCGCCCTTACCAAACTAAAAATAACACGTAAAAAAAATCATTCACATACAGCGAAAAATCAGAAACAGACAGACAAACCTTCCTAGAAACACTATCCAAGATTCCCGAGCATAAACGAGTCTATATTGATGAATGCGGAATAAAAAAAGATTTAATACGTGAATACGGTCGTGCACCAAGGTGTAAACGTGTGGAAGATACCAAGCGTGGGCGTAAATTTCACCGACTAAATGTCATAGGCGGGTTATTGTGTGGCTTAGTGGTGGCACTGTTTTGTTATGAGCATTCGACTAAGGGCGTATTTTTTGAGGATTGGTTTGAAAACACGTTTTTACCTTGTGTGCCAGTTGGTGTGACAATTATTTTGGATAATGCTTCTTTTCATCGGAAGAAAAAGTTGGCAGTTATTGCGGAGAGGGCTGATGTTGCTTTGTTGTTTTTACCTGCGTATTCGCCGGATTTTAACAGGATTGAGAATCGGTGGGCTAATATGAAGCGTGCTTTACCTGATTTGATGCCTAAATGTGAAACATTAGAAGGAGCTGTGTACACCCATTTTAACCACTCAAATTCTTAAACTATTCTGCTATACTCCTATTGTTGCTGTGCCATCCAAACGCCTGTCTTCTAAGGCGATAATGCTCCGCACTTCCATCGACCCTTTGGGTTCCACCCTATCCTCCGATAGAAAGTCAGGTAAACTTGTTTGTCCTGTTTTCTGCAATCCACACACTATCTCCCCTCCAATAGCCCTGGCTTTATCATTGTTTGGTCCTTCCCACAATGAACGGTGTACTACGACCGCTGCTGACTTCTCACCACACACCCACACATCACTGCATAGACCGTTGCAGAAGCTCCTCAACACGCCCCTGTTACTCAACCATGATGAGACCTCCACAGGTACTTCTGATTGCTTTCTCCTCATACATCCGCCGCATCTACACCACAGAGTTCAGACAGTATAGGACTTCATCTTGCTTGGCAGATTCGTCCACTCCATGTTGCCTTATATGCGAATTCTATTCGTCAGACCGAGGATTTGCCTCCAGCTTCCTTCAGATTCCACCTCACGATGGACACCCTTGCCTTTGGCTAACAGTTCCTACTGCCAAGCCTGTAGCGGACTCACACCGCCAAGCCATCAGACACGCTATGCACACCAAGAAAGCGCCTTCGGCACAAATGGGCAACGGTCTAATTATATAAATTCGTTAACCACAAAAAACAGTATAAAAATACGCAGGTAACAAAAAATTAAGTATATACATATGAGGGGAGAAAAATGGGCAATTTAGTGAGAGTGCCGAGTTTTTTTGCGATATTGCTGTGTATTATTGAGTGCTATTCAGTTGTAGCAGAATTTATTAGCTGATAAAGTTGACAGATTCTATGAAAAGATTGCTGCCCATTGCTGATCCGCCCATTGTAGCCGTTCCCACCATAACATACGCCCAAGTGCTTGATGTGTAACCAACATACTTCGCTGTAGGTGTTGTTGACGTTACCTGAACCTGCCCAAGTGAAGTCCAGGGACCGCTAGCACTGCTGTTACTTCCCCATACAAGTACATAGTTTCCAGTCAACGCAGAACCACTTGAACCTAACCATGTTGCAACATAAATCGACCCAGTTGCAGCACCCCCACCAGTTAATGGGCCTCTAACATATGCAGTTGCAGATACGCCAGATACATAAGATGCCTGAAACCATGCAGAATTGCCATTGGCTCCACCTGCCACATTTTGTGGGCTAAGCACGCTACCATTACCCGAAGTTGTAGTGCCACTAAAAGACGCCATGTAATCATTGGATGGTCGTGCTCGAAAAGTCTTTAGGTCTATGTGGTCTGTTTTAGGTCTATGTTTCTCATTTATAGCCAGTTGCTCTGCGCATTCAGCTCGGATTTTTTCAAGTTCAGCCTCACTAGCATTTAGGTTCATAGAAACTATTGAGGCTTCAATAAAATCAGATAAAATATGTTTTTTACTCATAATTCTTTTCACCCATAATTCTATAATGAAAATATGTGCAAACTAGATATATATTTGTTTATGCATTTATATACATATAGGAGTATTAAGACTTGAATCAAAACACATACACTAAAAATAAAAAGTGAACTACCTACCTCTTACGAGGCAGACGTCCACTACTTTCAAACCCGATTAATATAATCTTCAATTTTCACACTATCAACAACACCAACAATCCTAACAGCATATCCCCCAGACCACAAATAACCACCCCAAAGACACAACCTTAACACCGAAAACTCCAAAAACAACACCCTATCAGAATTACACATAAACAAACAAACCATATCAGAAATACCAAATTTCGTCAGAGCAAACACAAACACATACACATGATCACCATCATAAACCCAAGCAGAAAACACCACAAAATCACACCGACCAGCAATCATTTTAAGTACTCCCACAAACCCAACCTCAACTGAACCCAAAAATACTTTGCGACGACATTTAACGACCCAGATAAGGCGGTAATTAGCCTGGTAAACACACGATCTCGCTTTATCCAATCTATCACCCCCCTTATCCAACAACGACAAAACCACAACTACAACTCTAATAGACCCTACACAAAAACTACAACCCCAACGCATTCATCCTGCCGCTAACACGGCAGGTATTCTGCTACATTTTTTATAAATCAACCACAAACTAAAAAATGCTACACACTCAACCAACTAAACCCCCATTTTTTACAACACAAAACTCATGAAGCAGACTTCCAGTTAAGTGCCCTGAAAAAACACAGGGTTAAATTCGTTTTTTCATAGAGGACTACATCAACTGAGTCGATACTAGAATAACCACAAAAACAGTAAATGCTTTCATGAAAAGACTTAGTTCAAAAATAACTTGAACTATTCATCATAGTATTTACGGTATTTTACAGTTAATTTGATCAAGTTATTTATTATCTGAGTTTTAACCCATTTTTATACACTACAGTTGCAAGTTGTTTTTGATGGCGTTTTTCCATTTTTTTCAATTGTGCATGCAAAAATTTTGAATACGTAGTGTACGAAATTTACACTACAGTTTTCCTTAGAGAAATAAAAACCCTCTCAGCTGGTATGCTTGGCACTCGTGGAGGCTAGATGAGTAGGTTGGAAAGCCAAAACAACATATTTTAACGCGGTGATTTTTAGTTGGAAGTAACAAACTGTACTGAAAAAGGTTTGAAAAGACCTGAAACCTGTAGTGTATAAAAACAGCTAAAAAGTCAGGTTATTAACTGATCCAAATAGCTAAATATAAAATGAAAAAAGAGAAGGAGAGTTATGTAACTTATTTATTTCGTTTTTTGACTACTAACACTATTACTGCTGGAACTATTGCAATAGCTGCTAAAACACCAGCTATAAGAGCAATCATGCCAAGGCTATAAGATGTGTCGAGCATTTGTTTAGTCGATAGGTCACTTGCAATAGAGTTTGTCTCTACATCAGCATCGGTTAGTTGTGATTTGGTGTCTACACGCGATGAAAGCGATGATTCCGTGTTCGCATTTGTTGACTGTGTTTTTGTGCCTGAACCAGTTGAAGACGATCCTGTATCAGTGTTTGTTGAGGGCTTATTTGCTGACGGAAGAGGACCATTAAAGTGTGGAACCTCAAATCCAGTCACAGGATTAACCAAAGGTTGACTATCCACCGTATTTGCTTTTGGCTCATCTGGCTCATAAATAGATAACACATAAGGCGTATTCCACACTCCTGAATTACCTACTTGAACAGCATACGGATACCTCACTGTATAGTCACCATAATAGTTCCTATCTAACTTTGGAAAATACGTCCCAAACGCTATCACATTAATATTAACCATGTTGTTTTCCGTCATAACAACTAAACTACCGCCGCCATAAGTGAAATCAAAGGTCACATTCACAAAAGTATTATGCACAAAAAGATCCACGTCGTCGCCTGCGTTTCCTATGAATCGTATTCGGGCGTTCTCAAAGTAATTGCCGATAAAGGTATAGTTTTTTCCACCTGCACCTGAAGTGATGCCGCCATTGATTATTTTTAAATTCTTCACAACAACATTCAAACAACAATCTGTATGGGGGTAATCAACAGGATGATTGGGATCATTAGAAGGTCTATGGTTGGCTGCTAAAAGTATGCCGCCGTTAAGAGTGTATCCTGCGCCATCAATGACAATATTGTTTGCGTGAATATCAAGTGTACCTGAAATATCTCCTTTAAAGGTGTAAACATTGTTGTTTTGTTCAAGTAGTTTTGTGTTTGGTTCAATGGTTCCATCTGGAGTAATCTTTATGTCGAGTGTTTCCTGCGCATTAACAGATGTCAAAGAAAGAAGGGGAAGTGAAATAATCAAACACATTAACAAGGCTGTACTGATAAATTTCTTCATTTCTTTTACCTCCGCTTTACGCCTCGTTTAGTTACCAACAGAGCAGTTACTGCCACAGCTACCACTGCCACAACAGCTACACCTATAAACCACATGTTTGAGTTTTGCTCATCCAACGGGTGTAAACCTGTAGTACCAGTTCCCAAAGGTCTGCATTGAAGAATTTCGCCTGAACCAGCATGGACAAACACTGAAAGTGCCCAAATACTGCCATAGTCTCCCACAATAGGTAACTCAACACTCCAACATGGACCAAACGCTGACGACTCATCAGGATAAGGAATCAATTTACAACTAATACGCTCCATAGCTACATTAAAGTCCGTCACATCCACATAATATGGATCATCACGCGTACCAGCAATAGCTTTATACGAATAAGTTTCAATATACTGCAACGCCAACTCAACCGACTGCTCCTGCGAGATATTCACATCCGTATTACCAATCTTTACAATTCTTCGATTATCATTAAAAGACTTAAACACGCCATCCCTGTACTCTAGTTCTATGTAACTGTACTCAACCCCATTAATTGCGACAGCCCATCGAAACACCGTAACATCGCGTATACCGAGTTTATAGTTTGATATTTGCATTTTAATATTGCCCGAGGTGGCAGTCACATTTTTAGTGCTATCCACTTTGGATAGAGCGTTTAACATATCAGATAGATTTTCTTTGGTGAAGGCTTGATATTTTTCTATAAAGTTTTTCGCAGTGTCAATTAAATTTTCGTTAGAGGTTTCTTGAAATACTGGACCAGTTGAGGATGTTAAAAGTTGGCATCTTGATAAAATGTTGTTGTTAAAGGTAACATCTATGTCTATCGTGCTGTTGTCAGCTTTAAGAGTGCACCTAAACTTTTCTTGGTTATAATCATTTGGTCCTGTTGCTGGCTTCTCTATAACGTTAGTCAGGGTGGCACTATATTTGTTTGTATCAAACGGAAGGACATTAGATACAAAAGTCAAAGCTCGCTCCTCATTAGCTGATGCTGCACAAGTTGTAGGTAAGGTTACAAAAGAACCTACAAGTATTGCAAGCAAAAGGAAAACTGGAAATGTTTTAATATTTTTCATTCCATTTGCCTCCTTCTTAGAGTACTCCTGTATCTAGATTGCCATAAATTTGCATATAACTCCACTTAACTGGCATATTCTGGTTTTGTCCACCTCTATATTGTCCCTGATGTAATGTCGATGATCCATAACAGGTGCCAAGTACGTCATACGAGGCTGCGTTTAAAGCGTCATCTATTGAATAACCGTCTTCGAGCATGTATGTAAATACGCTAACAATGAACTCACCGTAATCATGATTTCCATAATTTGTTGTGTCACGGAATTGAGGTGAATAGTAAATAAAGCCTAGAAACACTTGATCAAAATTAGTGCAGTAGTAGTGGTATACGCTATTTCGATTTAACCCGACGTTTCCTGTCCAAGCAAATGGCATACTAGTTCGGAAAAAAACTGGTCCCCAATATGCTACGACTACACCAGGATAATCCATTGCTGTGGCGCAGTGCCAAATCCAAGCAAAATTGGTATTCCCCTTGGTAGTAAACGAAATATCAATATCGTTAGCGTGACCCAGATACATTGGATTTGTGTCTTTTACTACTAGTGAGTAGGAGCCGCCTCCCTGCGGAGCTATGTGACCTTTTGATAAAACCGCAATCTCCTCATAGTTATTTTCTGCATAGTAAATATTGTTAAAATAGACATTGGGATTATCGAAGTTTTGGAAGTTACCGATCCATTGGTAATTTGAGCCATATTGGACAAACAAAGCATATATGTCATCAAAGCATTCGCTAGTATACTCTAATTCGTCGCCATAATCTGCATAGGCGTTCCAGTAATTTGGAGCATATAGTGTTGCTGCTTTTGCTTCTGCTGTTTGCGCTTCAAAAAATGGCATCTGCAGAAGTAACCCTAAAAGGCAAGACAATAATATCAAACTACATATTTTTTGTTTCATTGTTTCACCTACTTAATTTGTAAGGAAAGTTTATATGTTGACTTTATTATACCTTACGGAAAAATCACTATTTGCACAGGCAATACAAATAGACGAATTATCCATAGAAATTAGAACTAAACACCCTTGCACTTTGTAGGTTCTCAGCAAAACTGTAAGACAACCCCATTGTCATACCATCAAACACGGGACAAAAATAAAATAGAAAAAATAGCCACTGAAAAAAACCAGTGGTTTTCTCAGACTACAGCAGAATCAACCAATCAATTTTTTCGTTAGGGACTGTTTTTGTTTCTTTGAGCGATAAAGAAGAAACTCACAGTAGCAAAACCCGCAACAACCCCAACAATTAATACGATAAGCAAAATCCGTTCGTCCATTACAGAATGTTCAACTGGTGTCCAAGATATAACTGTACTACTTGCATCATTTCCATCAATACCTGCAGTGTTGCCTGAAATTACTCCACCACGCCAGTCAAAAGAACCCTCAGGATAGAACACACCACCACAATACTTTTCAGCTGTGTTACCCGTAATTTCGCCCCCAGTCATAGTAAAAGTGACACCACGACCGTATCCCCCACTATTTGATACACCCCCGCCATCAGGCGCTGTGTTCTTGGAAATTTTACCCCCCGACATCACAAAAATGCCAATGTTGGCCACACCCCCACCGCTACTACCAGAATAGTTATTAGAAATCACACCACCAGATAGACAAAAAGTGCCCTCATTCCATACGCCACCACCCACATTATTAGCGGTATTGTCAGAAATCACACCACCTAACATCTCAAAAGAACCACCGCGTTCAATGTACACACCCCCACCGCTCTCGAGAATTGTGTTACATGAAATCTCACCGTTTAGTAGAGTAAGGGTACCGCCATCATTAACATATACCCCTCTACCAGCATCACCTTTTGCATGAGTAACAATAACGCCATCAATAGTCAATAAACCAACAACATTAATCGTATTCAGATTGTTTGCACCGACAAGCTTCCAAACGCCACCCATCCCTGTTAAGGTAATGTTTTTACCGTTAGGGATTTCAAGTGAATTCTTAAGAGCGATGTTATCATTAAGACTAATAGTGTAAGGGGTATTGTCTGAAGGAGCTACACTGATGGCATTGCCAAGTTCGGTCTCGTTTTTAACTACTTTGTCAGTGGCTTCAGCTCCTATTGCAAAAAAAGAAACCCTGCAACTAAGCAGTGAAATAAATGGAGAAAAAGCCAGCGCTACTATAAATATTAAAGAAATAAGTACTAAAATTTTTTTATTGCAAAAAAACCGCAAATTATCTGATACTTTGCGTTTTTACGTTATTTCGTGTTAATCCTCCTCAGTAGACTTCTGGTGGATTCTTTTGAATTCCTAATCATATGCACAAACATACCTCCAGCTTGACCCCGCACCCACTCAACCGTAGCCTCCATAGTCAAAAGAGAACTCTTAGCACCATAACGCAAAAGCCTAAGCCTCAAAATATAGAGGAGTACGAACGCCAGACATACTAGCACTACAACGAACACAAAGGATATGACGCTCTAAGAGAAAGATATATTGGCATAAAATGATACCCACAAACAACCCCTATAACACAGAAATACCCAGCACAAAAATCCTACAAAAAATACCCACCTCCACAATAACAAAACAACTAAAACAATACCTCGAAAACTACACCAACTGCTTTACACGCTCCCAACAAATAAAAAATTTCGAAACATACCAAAAAGGATTGCTAAGCAACCTAAACCGCAAAAGCATCGAACCCATAGCCCTAACATTTCTAGGAGAAAAACAAGTACGCGGCCTACAACAATTCATGACCCGATCCAAAGGATGGCAACAAAACCTAAACCATCAATACCAAACACAACTAGCCAAACAACTAAATGACAAACAAGGCTTTTTAAGCATAGACGAAAGCGACTTTATCAAAAAAGGCGACCAAACCGTTGGCGTAGCACGCCAATACTGTGGACGACTAGGCAAAACTGAGAACTGCCAAACAGGAGTCTTTCTAAGCTACGCCACAGAAAAAGGCATAGGACTAGTAGACTCCCAATTATACCTACCCAAAGACTGGTTTAACACTGATTATGCCAAGAAACGCTCAGACTGCCAAATACCAAAAGATTTAACCTTTAAAACCAAAAATGCAATAGCCAAAGAAATGATACAAACAGTACTTAAAAACAAACTCTTTGAAGTCCAATGTGTGGGCTATGATTCCACATTTGGTAGTGACCATGACTTTTTAGATAGTTTGCCTGATTCGGTTAACTATTTTGTTGGGGTGCGTGAAACTGAGCATATTTATCGGGCAATGCCCAAGGTTGTGTTACCGGTGAATGATTCGGTTATGGGGAGACGGTACAGGTATCCGCGGGCAGTGGAGCGTCCTGTTAGTGTTAAGTCGGTTTTGTTTGATGAGTCGGTTCCTTGGGTTAGGCGTACAATTGCGGATGGGGTGAAGGGCCCGATTGTTGCGGATGTTAAGTGTTTGCGTTGTGTGTCTTGCCGTAGTGTGGGGGATAATCGGCGTTTGTATGTGCCTAAGTCTTGGGTGTGGGTGTATATTCGTAGGTATGAGGATGGGTGTGTTAAGTATTTTTTGAGTAATATGCCTGAGGGTGTGAGTGTTTTTGAGTTGGATCGGTTGGCGACTGCGCGTTGGTCTATTGAGCAGTGTTTTTTGGAATGTAAGAGTTATTTGGGTTTGGCTCATTATGAGGTTCGGTCTTATCAGGGGTGGCATCGTCATATGTTGTTTGTTTTTGTTGCGCAGTTGTTTGTTACTGTTTTGCGGTGTTCGTTAAAAAAAACGTGAATGTTACTATGCCGATGGCGTTTTTTATTATTGTTTCGCAACTTGTTTTGCCTGTGAGTCGGGCATTTGTTTTGATGATTCTTCGTTATCGACTGCGTTGTAATGCGGCTGCTTATTTTTCTCACAGAAAAAGGAAACTACAAGTGTTGTGTTCGTTGTAGTGCTAGGTGCACGTATGTAAGTGCCGCTTCGCTACGCTGGAATTTATACTCCCCAAACCCTAAACCCTTAACTTGCTTATGAACCTCCTCTATCACACAACGCTTAAGCGCCATCTCTACAAGCTCAAA
>Ga0209737_10003974_pt1 | contig 10376 bp, 11 predicted proteins | sample TergutCu122P3_FD_187284 | JGI IMG/M metagenome (GOLD analysis project Ga0209737, IMG submission 187284) | Cubitermes ugandensis P3 segment gut microbial communities from Kakamega Forest, Kenya - Cu122 P3 (SPAdes) (version 2) | ecosystem: Host-associated > Arthropoda: Insects > Digestive system...
CAGGGCAGTAACGGCAATCTTATTATCTTGACAAAACCGTATTACTTTGGCGAGTAGCTTTAAGCCGCCTGTGGTGGTTTTGGTGAGTTTCATCAAAAGCGGATAAAGTTTTTCGCCAAGTTCAAGGCGTGTGTCTTTGAACCTTTTGCGCGCTTTTTCGAGATTTGCCTGCAAGTTGTTGTTTTTGATGTCATATTCTATCAAACAGGATGTGGCTTCTCTCATTGCCTTGTTGGCGGTGGCTTGGGCTTCTTCTACTTTGTGCAGTGAGTTAGCCATGGATGAGATGGCTGCGGCTGCTCTTGCGCCGTCCAGCCCCAAATCTTTGAAAATGGGCAAAAGTTTATCGAAACCGCCTGCGCCCTGAAAGCCTTTAAGGGTGCGTTTTAGGGCTTCGTTCATGTCCTGCTCAATCAGCTTTTGAAACTCTTTGATTTCCATGCCGGCAATGCGGGCAAACTCTGCGGGTTTTGAAATGAGTTTTTGAATGAGCTTTTGAAAAGCTGTCGCGCTCATTTCAACCTTTTGCATGTCTTGGTCAAGTGCGGAAGCGTAGCCAAGTATTTGGTCTGCGGAAAGTTTTGCCTGTACGGCAATGCCGCCCAAACGTCCGGAAAAGTTTACCATGTACTTTTCATTTGCTGTTGATGTTTTACCAAGTTCATTCACGGCTGAACCCAAAGATAGCATTTGCTCTTTGAGGTTTAAACCCTGTAATATGTCAGAAGACCTTTGGTAAACATCTACCATTTTGCCGATGGCAAGGGTAGCATCATCGCCCAGCACATCGCCCATAGCAATGTTTATTACATCTGAGGCTTCTACGAATTGTTTTACTAAATCTTCGGCGCTGATGCCGAGTTTTCCGGCAATGTAAGCGAGATTGTTGAGTTGTTCCCGGCTTGTGCGGGTGTCCATTTGTTTGAAACTGTCATTGAGTTTATCCACTTGCTCCTTTGTGAGCAAAGTGGTTTTGCGCACATCGCTGTAGATGTCGTCCATTGCGGCTAAATCAACGGCAGTTTGTTTAAGGGTGCTTACTACGGAATTGAACGCGCTGAACATTTGTGTGAACCCGCCCATGCCTGCGCCAAACAGCATCATCTTCTTTTGCATCTTTTCCCATGCGCTGGCGGCGGATGCTATGTTTTGGCTGTGTTCCTGTAGGTAGTCTCTGAGTCCCCGTATCTTCTTGGCATGGGCAATATACTTATCAGAGCCGATGACCATGTGGTTTTGCTCGTTCACGAGCTTGTTCATCTCGGAGCGTATACTCTTAACAGAGGCTTCTACTTCTTTGCCGTTGATGTAAATATTGATGCGGCGGGTGCTGGATTTTGCCATAAATGGAGAGATTTATAGCGAAGGTAAGGTGAGAGAAAATGGAGGAATAGGACAAAAGCCTTCACATTAATACGCAAGTGAAATGATAAAAAATCCAGTTTGATATGTAAATATATAATAATTTTATGTACTTTTGCAATGTTTAAACATTAGATGCAAGTTAGTGGACAATGCAACCGAAAAAACTGAGTGTCAATGCGTACAACCGTTCTGAATGAGCAGAACAATAAAAATATCAGTCTAAAATCCGTTGCAAATAATCCGAAAAGTTTTCTCTAATGCTTAAATTGGCAAGACCTGTGAAGCCGTTTAGAGCAGGGGAGTTTGTTTTATTAAAAACCTCGCAATGTATAGGGAATTGCTTATTTTACTATGAAAAATTTTGCATTATTAAGTCTCTTTACCGTTTTAATCGTGGTAGCAAGCGCATTTATCTTCTATGGGTGCAAGAAAGATGATCAAGAAGTGTCCACTACTGAACAGATGATGGGAATAACTCAGACCACCGCAAAAGGAAATGTAGATTTCAAGGATCCGAACACCTATGGTATCTTGCATAATGAAATTGCTGAATACGTTTTACGCCAGGATGTTAGTCTCATAGACAAAGCTATTAGCACAGAGGCATCTATTGACGCTCAGTATCGTACTATTGATTTATGTATATCGTACTGCTTAAAAGCAGGATATTTACAAAATAATGAAGTATGTTTTTTAAAAGATGCGTTATATGAGTTTGTTGGTAGATATGGACAATCCACTCTTAAAATATATGAATCAGAAGATTTTTTCGTAGATTTATTATCAAATGCTGGATTTTCAAAAAATATGATTGACGCTCTATTGTTGATAAGGAAAACGGCGCTACCACTTAATAGTACTGCCAAAGAAATGGATCAAGTGTACGTTAATATTTTAGAAGAAAATCCGTATCAATTAAATTCTGAGGAATTGTTTCAAATAAAAGTTGGGCAATCTATAACAAGCCATTCTCGTCAATTTTGGACAGAGGAACCTTATTTAGATTTAACCAAGCCAGGCGGTTTGACTTGTGATGAATGGGGAATAGTAATGGATGCAGTAGGAGCTATTCTGGGTTCGCCATTTGGACCTATCGGCTCTGCTATACTGAGCGCCTCTATGTCAATAGCTGCGAAAAGAGACTGTCAAAGAATGTCATGAAACGTAATATTTACATCAACAAAAAAAGAATGTCATGAAACGTAATATTTGCATCAACAAAAGGGGCATTTTACGCATAAATCCTATTTGGGTTTCTCTAAATGCCGGAAAGTATAAATTGTATTTTTCTGACAAAATACAGATTTCAACAATGCAAGTGGAAAACACCATAAAATTACGAGATATGTTTTCTATATTCTCAAAAAAAGTAGATATTACAGTAGATAAGCCATCTGCCTTTTTAGATGTACAAATCACATCGTTTGATCGTTGGCTTAGAATAGGAACGCTTTTCATATCCCTTTTTTGTATACTTTATGTAATGACTCCATGGAATTTTTTCCCAATACAGACACTTTTTTATATTCTTTTTGGGTATTTAATTCTTTCAACAATACTTCTTTTAATATTTAAGAAAAAAGATTTTTTTAAAGTTCAAATGAATGAAGATTGATGCGTTACATATGGACGTGGCATACCATATCCATGTGTTTTAAACACTAGAAGCTTATAAAACAAAACGTTGAAAAGCACAACAAATTTGCAAGCAAATTTTGTTGTGCTTTTTGTTTATTTATTAGAGATATTCAGTAAATGAATAATATATTGATAGTATTATTGTTACAAGCTATCATTTCCTGAAAATTACCCCGATTTTCGCATAAATATAGCAAAATCGGGGTAATTGTAACATAATCAATTTCCAATCTCAGGACATTTGTCGGAAATATAGTATAGAAGCAGATGATTTTCTAGTAAATCACCACAAAAATTACATCAAAATGGAATTTTAATGCCAAAATAAAAAGCTCATATTTTTTTCTGCATTTACTGAATACCCCTTATTAGCAATTAATCACGGCGAAATTGTTTAAATTTCGTTTTGACATTGCTTTACATCAACTCTTGGTTAATTTTCTTTGCTCCAAATGAATTAATCAACACTTGATCGCCCCAAAATTCAACAGCTAAATTAAACAGTTTTTGCGTATTCTTTTCTATGGGCTTGTCAATCCAATCTTCCATTGTGCGTTTTACGCGGCTGTTGGCACTAACATACTTACCTGCAACACGTGGCTGTCCGTAACCCACTGCCCATTCTCTAAAAATACCGTGTATGGGAATTTTAAAGCTCACGTTTTCGGGTACACCACCATCGCGGGCAATGGTGTAACGTATGCTATTGCGCAGTTTCTGCTCGCTCTTGCCTGCTTTGTTACCTGTTTTATAAGTGTGGCTTTGTTTGGTTTTGCCTTTGGTAAAACGACTTGCCTTGGCTTTAGCCACATTGCGCACAATGGCTGCCCATTTACGGACTTGGGCGTAAAATTCTTCGGGGGTGATTAGTTTGCCGATGGTGGTAGTGGAAATGGTATGAGACACAGATAAGTTTAATTTTTAGATTTCTTTTTTCCATTTATGGCAAAATAAATAAAGAAAATAAAGAAAATAGCTAATATGGTAATTGAGCAAAAGTTAAAAGAATCAAGGCTACTCCAAAATTCTTTTTTGTTACCAAAAAACCAAATATCTTTTACGATAGAAAGAGATAGTAAGGCAAAAGCAGCACTGAAGATTGCTAGTGAAATACTCAAAGTTAAGCTACGTTTACTAGTTGAATTAAAAACATTAATTCTTTCCAATAAGTCAAGAGAAACATCATTAACTCTATTAGCATTTTTGTATTTAATACACTCAATATAATTTATAGAGTTTTCTATATTAATTGCTAATTTTCTATATTCGTCATTACTACGGTCATTACGATCATTGCAAATGGTACGAAATGAATTATTATAGATGGAAAATAGTAATGTTTTACAATAAGTATGTTCAATCAAAGCATCTTCGCAAGCTCTATTGATAGCTTGAGCTTTCTTTTTATAAAGAGCTTCATTTTCATATACTATCTGCTTGCCTTCTTTATTAGGATTTTCTGCTAAGATAGCGTTTGAATCATTCTCTATATCAATAACTACGCTATTCATTTCAGAAATTTCATGCGCAATAAAGTAAAACCTATTGGCAAATTGCTTCAAAAAATTTATTATGGGCTCATTATCTTGCCCATTAATTTTTATATCATTGGGTTTAATTATAGCTTCTAGAAAACAATCTTTTTCTTCTCCATATAAAACTTCATGTGAATGATAAAATTCTTTAGCATAATGATATATCTGAACTTTAAGCAAGTTTTCAAAATGGGCATCTTCACCCGAGATTCTGTTTGGTGGAAAATCATAATAATAACATCTAAACCCATTATGAGATTTAAACTGTTGATACAAGGTAACATTTAAAGGTTTTGCAAAAGTTTTACCCTTTAAAGTAATTTCGATATTTTCTTTATAATCATCACTTCCCTTGCTTCCCTCTGTAATAATTCTAAGTTCTACAGTAAGTCTAAATGAAGATTGATCATCATCAAGCTCCCTAGGACGGAGGTAATGCGTTATTAAATCAAGTTCTTTATGGAAAACTGTAGGAAACCAATAGACACAATACTTTCTGCTCATATAATCAAATGCTCGACTTATTTATATTCCTATCTTTTTTCGATAATTTGAAAGTTTTCTTTTAATTTTACATAACTCTAAATAATCGGAACATTGCATACGACCATAAGTTGTAACTTTATATCTAGGGGTATAGTTACTATTGGCTCCAAGTTGAATATATCCCAATGTTACTAACTTTGTAAATGCCAGATCATCTATTTTTTCCATTAAATCACTAACATCTCCTGTTTTGTGTTTTTCGTCTAGAAGATACGCATAGATATCCTCCTTAGATTCTAATTTTACCATTAAATCTATCATAATCTTATATGTTTTTGCTTCTATTTATCAACATAGCGGTGTTAGTATTTTGTTTTTAACCTAGTGGATTTATCAACATTTTAATGTTAATATTACATCCAAACTATTGTTAAAAACACTTGCGAATACAAGGTAATCTGCTGCAAAACACAAGCTTTTAGCTTTTAGCTCACTTGAGTCACCCCCTCTTTTTTAAGTAGTGCAAAGATATACTTTATTTTATAAAAAAACGCAATAAGATACTTTATTTATCAACACTCTCTTTTTTATTACATCCTTAAGTATGATAAAAATATATTTAAGAAGCTTTTTTATAAATCATTTTTTCAAAAGAAAATTTGCCATTTTTTCGATTTTTATAAAAACAGAATTGTTATTTTGATTAGTGAAATTTGGTAATGTCTGATTAGGCTATTTTTTAGCGTGTCGGCTTTCTTTAATAACAGTATTCAGGCGATTAAGAATGACGTGTACATTTAGCTCATAAAATTTGGTTTCATCATAAAAATGGTCGCCCATGAGGTCTCGATGAATACCCACCCATGAGAAAGTTGAGTTATTTTGTGCTGTGCTGTGTGCTTTGGGAGAGAAAACGAAAGGGTATTTTTCTTCGAGGTTGCGTTTTCGTAAGGCTTTGTAGCTTAGCACAAAGGCGAACAGTTCGGCTTCGGGGATGTTATTGAAAAAAACTAATCGGCTGCTCGTGCCATATACAGTAAAGGGAATGCGGCGGTCTGTTTCTCCGGTATAGTCGGGACGTTGGGGACGGTAAAGACAGGCGGCAGCTTCCCTGTATTTACCGGACATTATATATTGGTCGGCAAAAATAAACTCTTGCCATGTGGTATTTGAGAATCCGGGCTGGTAGCCAACGAATCGTTGCCCGTTTATGTCAATGTGAGGTAAGAGTTGTTTGCTGATAGACGGAGAAACAAGCGTGGTAAAATCAAACAGTTGCTTAATGTTATAGCGTTGAAAGAAATGCAGTTTATTCCAAATTTTCTTTTCTATCCCCATCATGGCAAGGTAATAGTTGTCGGCATCTATTCCGGAGGCGGCGTGGATAATTTGCTCTGCCGTAAGAATAAATTGCTCACGGGTCATCTCATCGAACGCTTCGGGCGCATGATAAATCAATTCCTTTTTGGCAGATACTATTTTAATTTCATTCATCTTTCCACATTGTTTTATCGGTTTCATGCCAAAAAGGAGTTTTGGGGCTAAATGTGTAACGTACTCCTACATAGCGTTCACGAACGTTTTGAATTTGAACGGCAGATACATCTTCTAATAAGAAGTCTTTCACCACCATACAATCAGGGTCGTATTTGTCTTGGTTTATTTTGCGAATTATCTCATCGCCTATTTTTTCGCACAGGTCAAAGGCAGCGTAAATAGCATCGTAATCATTATCATTTTCGTAATCCTGCACAATCATAAAAGAGCTGTCGCGCTCTTTGAAGCTGTTACGGGCTTGGTCTGAGGTAAATCGTATTTCGCTGCCCTCCTGAATGAGCGCCGGAAAACTCACACGGTCTCTTAATCCTGTGTAAAATTCTTCGAGTTCCCCTCTAAAGTAATGCGGTTCTTCAGGAGTGTGCGACAAAGAAACGTGCAAGGTTGCCAGCTTTTGCATGTAATCGCAAAACGCCTGCGGGGTGTTGTGATGGTTTTGAGTGAAATTTTGATGGCAATTCATAACTAATTTATTCTATCTTTACATTCAATGCGGTTACATTCGGAAGCCTTTGCAATTACCAATTGGCGTTCCAATTCAATTTTGTCGTATTCAATTTGATGAGATTGTCGTTTCATGGTTAGAATAAGCTCACGCTGCTTGTCGTTTATCTCATCACGCTCACGCTCATTGGCAATAAACTCTTGGATGAGTTTCTTTTGGTACTCAATCTGTTCGGTCAGCGCCCGGAACTGTTGACTTTCGAGCGACTTCTCTTTTTCTTTCATTTCCAATGTGCGCAATTTTTTTTCGCCAAGATACTTGATGATACTCCAAATTGTCGTACCTCCAAGACAAAAATTGAGGACGGTAGAAATAATGGTTACGGTTAGATAGGGTGTTTCCATATATGTATTATGCTAAGAATATTCTTCTGTTTGTATTGTCGCGGCGGATGTGTTTGGATGGTGGGGCGTTGTTTCCGGCAAAGGCGAAGTAATCAGGGTAATCCGTTGGGTATCTTTTGAGTGTGTCAATTACGCTGCTCATGTAGCGCTCGGCTTTTTGGGTGTACTCTTTGCGTACACGCTCTAATTCTTCCGGCGGCACAGGTGCGTATTGCACTTCCGAAATCCGGTTTGCGATGGCAGTTTGAAAAATAAGCCCTCTATCAGTAGGCATTTGGTGAAGCTCTGCTATGCCTTCGGCAATTGCTGTAAAGACTACAAATTTTTTAATCCCGGAAAGGATACGTGTGTATTTTTCAATTTCCGAATCAGCGCTAAGCAATTCCGTACAAAAGGCATCGCCCAAATGATGCCGGAGCTGCAATTCTTCTACTGAGGTTACGAAGTATTTCATTTTCAAGAATACCAATCGTGAAGAATTTATGTAGTAGATACTGTTAAACTCTTTGGTGTTCTTGATAAGTGAGTTTTCGGCAGCAAGGTAGCATGGACTTTGTAAAAACTCAGGCAACGTATCAATATTTTGCTCGCAAAATTCCAAGATGGCATCCAATTGGTCGAAGCCTTCATTCTTGAGATTATCCTTGAGTGCTTCGGCTTGGTAGCGGTAAAGGCGGTTTTCTCCGGCATTGTCGGCAGCGCCTTTATCAGATAGTGTTACTGAGAGTATGTCATATTCCTGCCAGAACGCGAGACGGATTAATGCAAACTGACAGAGGGTAAGAAGTTCCTGCAAAGGGCTTTCTTCCGGGTGCTCCGCTGTGTTGTAATGCTCTGTAAGTTTGTTAAATAGTTCATTGCCGAGCGTGGGAATAAGATATTTGCGTTCGCACAGGGCAATAGCCGGCGCAATGCTGCGGAACGATAGAGTAACATTAATAGGCAAAAACTTTTTAAATTCTTCTGCCTTTGTATTGTATTCTGCTTTAAAGAGTTTTGGTGTCATGCTAATTTTTCTTCTGTTGATTTTCCGGTGTCAAGTGTTGTAAGTATAATGTTCCGGTAAATGAGTTCGATGTCGTGGATACCGTTAAATTCAAACATTAATTCTATTGGGTCTAATACTTGCTGTTTTTCTATGTAATTGAGTATTAGCGAAACGAGTAATCCCTCACGAATGTTTGAGCCGCTTCCGGCGTTCCCACTATAGGGACCGCCCGGAAGCCCTGCGCCGAGAACAGACGGATTTACCATAAGGGAAAACAGTATCTCACTGTTAGCCGCTGCGGATGTGGATAGCCTGTCTTCTGCCTTGATGCTGTTTTCAAGGCGCTCAATTATCCACTTTTCTTCAGCTTTGCCGTTTTCGTTAAGCGAAAAGCCTGTGATAAGCGACTTGGCGGGATTATCTTCGGAAGTAAGATTTTCCTCGAAATCATCCAAGTATTTGTTGATGGCATCTTCGCGGGTCTTGGTAGATTCGTATTTTTCTTCGGGAAATCTTTCCTTCCAAAACGTGTCGGGAATTTGGATGTGCCACATGAGCGACATCGCATTTTTGTAGGCTTTTTTGAGAAACGTTGGGATTTTGTGGGCTACTTCTATCCAGCCGGAACGCCACGCGGTGTCCCAATCGGGCATGGCATAAAAATCGTTGTTGGAAAAATAGTTACGTATCCGGGGAAACGCCACACAGCGCCCTTTGAGTTTTCCCTGTGCTTTGAGGATTTGCAAATGCAAATAGGGGTCATTTTCGTCAAGAACGTCAATAACCTGTGCGCTCTCATCGGGGAAGGTAAGGTCAAAGTTGCCGAAAAGTACAAGTTTTGTTTTGTCGGTACTCAAACGGCAATGCCGGGCATTGAGGGTATCTACGCGCAATATTTTATCGCCTGTTTGATTAAAGACAAACACCGGAAAGCAATTACCGAGTTTTATTAAATCACGAAAAGCATTGGTGTGATAGTTGCGAAACGAGTAACCCCTGAGGTAGTTCAAAACCTCTTTATCGTTAAATGGTTCGTAAATCACTTTGCACTTTTCATCTACTCCGGCGAGCATCATCGGAAGAACGCCTTGCCCGAAGCTGCATCTGCATTTGTAATTTAGCCCTGTGGATAGTACGCCCGTTTTGCCGATGACGTTAAGCGCTTTTTCCGGGTAACGGTTACAATCCCCCCAGTAGGCGTATTCGACTTCGTTGTGGGAGAAAACGCTTAACAGTTCCTCATTCACCTGTTTGGTTGTGGTGATTGTTTTCCCGTACGTTTTGTTACCCATAAACAAGAGCGGCGTTCCTGAATTATTGAAAATTACTTCCATCTAAATTACTACTTGCTGATCGTTATACATTCTAATATTGTCTATTGATACCGGATAAATGTGTCCGATGGGTTTGCCGTTGGCATCGAATGCGCGAATGCCTCGCATACGGTTTGCTGTCATATTCATGCGTAGTCCGGTAACTTGAGCACGATTTATGCTGACTAACTCACCATTTTTTTTGTAAAACTGTATGGAAAAATAGCTGGGTTTGCCTTTTGAAGTCTCACGGGTTTCCATTTCTCGGAGCGCGTCGGCGCGTTTAATTGTATTGTTCATGTTATTTTTTGGAACAAAGGTAGTGTGAAGAGATATTCTGTAATGGGACAGATATAGATATAAATAATGTTTATTTTGCCTGTAAATAATACGATATTTGCTGCCGAGAAAACACATAGTATAAACTGACAGAGAAACTGTAAAAAGATAGATTATGAATACAAGTAAATTTGAAAGATTCAGTAATTTCCTTTTTGGAAAAGATAATAAACACAGGGGTGAATTAGTAAAAGTAATTTTGACAGTTTTTACAATAGCATTAACTCTTGGAGCAGGACTTGTTGCGTTTCTCGTTTGGTATAGCACTGATGAAAGTGTGAAGGAAATGAAAGAACAAACAAAAAG
>Ga0209737_10003975_pt1 | contig 10375 bp, 9 predicted proteins | sample TergutCu122P3_FD_187284 | JGI IMG/M metagenome (GOLD analysis project Ga0209737, IMG submission 187284) | Cubitermes ugandensis P3 segment gut microbial communities from Kakamega Forest, Kenya - Cu122 P3 (SPAdes) (version 2) | ecosystem: Host-associated > Arthropoda: Insects > Digestive system >...
TTATGAGAGCGCGCGGCGAGGAAGACGCTTTCAGACCGCTGAACCGGCTCGACAAGAATACCTCGGGGCTGTTGCTTGCGGCGAAGGACAGATATGCCGCGCCGCTCGTTGCCAAATCGTCGTCAAAACAATATTACGCTGTCTGCGAGGGGATCGTCGAATATGACCGCGGAACAATCGAGGCGCCGATCGCCAGAGAAAGCGAATCGATCATTAAGCGCGCTGTGCACACCGACGGAGCGCCGAGTACAACGAACTACGAGGTAGTGCAAAGGCTCGACAACCACACATTACTGAAAATCAGTCCGTTGACCGGACGAACGCACCAGATAAGGGTTCACATGGCACATATAGGCCATCCTCTTGCGGGCGATACGCTGTACGGCGGAAGCGCGGAACTCATAGATCGCCACGCGCTGCACTGCGCGTTTTTGACCTTTACCGAGCCACAATCGGGCAGCATCGTCACGCTCGAAAGCGCCATGCCCGACGACATGAAAAAGCTGATAGTAAAAATGCAGAATTAAAAAAACGGTTATCCTATAATATTGGCGTCCTGTCTGACAAGCCCGAATGTGCCGCGCATGCAAAAGATGTTTCTCTCACACCGCCTTGGCAATGACCGAAGCGCGTCAAAACCCAACATTATATGACAACCGTCCTGTAGGGCCGCGGTAGAACGTGTTCTATCTTAAAGCCCTAAGATATTCTATCTTATAAAGGTATAAATTTCAATTAGAAAAAGCGACAAAAAACAAAAGACCGATCAATGAATAATAATGCATAATTCATAATTATGTGTCGAGGAATCAAACGTTATCATTATCATTGTCATTATATGTGGAGTGTGAATTGCTTTCGTATTTTGACAGCCGCAGAAATGTCTCGCCGCCTTCGGCAACTATATCAAACTGTGCGGTGAAACTCCCGACGTATCCCGATTCTTCATGAACTAAATCATATGACATTGCCGCACTATTGCCTGTTTTTTCATAAGAGGTGATTTTTATCTTATAAAGACTTTCCCAACCCATTCCGTAAGGCATAGTATAACAATTCTCGGTATCGGGTGCGGTGATGGAATAATCGGCGTTAAACCACTGCTTTACGCGTTTATCGACAAGTTTTTTGTCGATAAGCATATTTCCGTCTTTTACATTGTATTTTGTTTCGTCTCTTTGCAGATCAACCGTAAAGACGTAAAAACACATATACGTTTTGATTGCCCGCTCAAACGCTATCCCAAAACGGACTTCGCTCAGATAGTCGTCTATGCCGCTGATTGGCAAAACTTCAAAATCATACATCTCTTCCAGCATAAAGGCCATCTTCGCAGCGTCTATATTTCGGGCATTGGGATAGTTCGCCGCGTCGCCGGTAAGTTCCTGGCCTAAGTCAACGATGCCGTCATCGTCGTCGTTATAGAGATCGTCGTCGAGATCCGCATACGGATTTGTCTTAAACTTCTCTTTTGTACAGGCGGACAAAGTAAATATGATTAATAATATTAAAAATATCGATATTGTAGTTTTAAACACTGACTTAAGGTTTCCCACACTGTTAACCTCCTATTTCTAAGAATCTATTACTAATAATCGGTTTGTGCAACTATTTACAATGTTTTTGTTTCCAGACTTATATTCTAGCACATAAAAACTTTAAATTGTAGAAGAATTTGTTACTAAAAAGGTAAGAAAAACAAGTTTTTCTATTTTTTTGCAGCCTAATCGCCATAAACTGGTTTTTTGTTAGGGGACTAATCTTCGAATCCTGTTATTTTAAGGCTTATTGAGGACGTCGGGATTTCGATATACTTGGGCACGCCCGAGTAGATAATGATGTAAGATCCGTTTTCATAAAGGTATTTGACGTCCCCGTTTTTCTTGTCGGTGGTCACCGACGACGGCGTGTTGGTTTCGGACAAAAGCTCATACAACGCCTTGAGCGGGTTGCCGCGCGCCAGTTCGCAGGCGTCAAGTTCATACGACATTTCTTTGTATCCCACCGTCACTATGCCGCCGTCCTTAACGATTCTCATACCCGTTATTGTGTCGGGCGACAAAAAGGAAAGCTCGCAGCTCTCTATTCCGGTTTTGCTGAACCGCAGAGAACCCTCGGTGTCGTTTATCACATAGTCGGCCGTAAATATATAATTTTGGTTTAAAAAAGGCGGAGCCTCTTTTGTCCCGCTGGCTGTGCACGAAGACAAAAGCAAAACCGCCGCAAATATAAACGATATCGATACCGCAAGACCTGAGTTTTTCTTCACAAAATCAATCCTTTGATTCATTTCATTGTCGATACCTCCGCGACGGCGGTGGAGATATACCCCGCCACAATGCTGGGAGTGATCGAGTGTTTCGGGAAATACCGCGTTGCGATGTCGGCCGCGCGCGAATGAAGGTAGACGCCGAGCAGCGCCGCTTTGTCGGCCGGGACGTCCATAGCGCAAAGCGACCCGATAACGCCGCTTAACAGGTCGCCGCTTCCTCCCTTTGCCAGCCCCGAGTTGCCGGCCGTGTTTATATATACGTCGGAGTTGGGCAGCGCGACCACGGTGTTGTCGCTCTTTAAAACAACTATGACCTTGTTTGAAACGGCATATTCGCGCGCCATGCGGACCCTGTTTTGATACACTGTCGCCGCATCTGTTCCGGCCAGACCCGCGAATTCGCCGATGTGCGGAGTCAAAATTACCGGAGCGGGCATTCCCTTTATTATTTCTATGTCGTGCGATATTGCTTTTATTCCCTCGGCGTCGATCACAATGGGGCACGCCGCGTCGTTTACAATGCGGGCGACGATGTGCCGGGAGGCGTCGATGTCGAGCCCGCATCCCATGACGAAACACGTCGCTTTTGAAAACGCGGCGGATATTCCCTCGTCGTCGCTGTCGATATCGAGCAAAATGACTTCGGGACAGTTTGCGGCCACGGCATCGAGAGTCTTGGGCGTCGATATCACGCTTACAAGCCCCGCGCCGCCCGCCAGCGCGCCCTTTGCGCATAGCACCGCGGCGCCGCGATATCTGTCGCATCCCGCAAGGCACACGACGCTGCCGCATGTCCACTTGTGCGTGGTCTCGTCCCTGTCGGGTATGATATCCGAGGCGATGCCGGCGTCGAGGATTCTTATGTTGCCTGTCACTGTGCCGTATGCCTCTGCGGGTATCCCGATATCCAGGAATTCCACACTGCCGCAGTATCCGACCGATGACTTAAAGATATGAGCCGGCTTTTTGCCCACAACAGCGAGCGTGATGTCTGCGCGTATACTGTGCCGCGCCGCCGTCCCGCTGTCGGCGTCGATTCCGCTTGGGATATCTATCGAGATGACCTCGGCATCCGACGTGTTGACGGCGTCGAAGAGCTCGGCTATCGCGGGCGGCAGCTGTCCTTTAAATCCAAGACCAAAGACGGCATCCACGACGATCGCGGCTTCCGACAGCAGCGCGTCGATGCCGTCGTATTCAATATTGATGTCGAGCACCGGCACGCCCGCATCTATTGCCCGGGCATAAGCTGTCGCCGGAGCTTCGGCGGAAGGCGTCCCCGAACACAAAACGATGACGGGCCGGGCGCCCGCCTCTGCCATGTGCCGCGCTATGACAAAGCCGTCGGCGGCGTTGCCTCCGCCTCCGCATAAAATCGCGGCGGACGTCCCCGACAGCTCGCGCCCTTTTGAAATATATTCAAAAGCCGCGCGACCCGCATTGTTTATCATATCGGAAATACTGAGCCCGAGCTTTGTCGCAGCCAGTTCAACAGTGCGCTGCTCGGCCGCAGATATCATCTTCAATTTAATACCTCCAGTATAACTATGGCATAAATATACTCATTAGAGTTAGTGATCCCGAGATGGACGGTGAGTTTGTTTTGCTCGATGATCGACTTTATTTTGCCGCTGAATTCAAAAAAAGGTTTTCCGAGCTCGTCGCGCATCACAGTTATCTCGTCGAGAGAAAATCCGCGCACGCCGGTGCCCAAAGCCTTTGAGAGAGCCTCTTTCGCGGCAAAGCAGCCGCCGAGTTTTTGAGCGTTGCCGCCAAACCGCTCCTTCTCGGCATCGGAAAAGCAGAACGACATAAACCGCTCGTTTTCAATGCTCTTGATCAGTCGTTTTACTTCGATAATGTCGTTGCCGATGCCGTATATCATGATTTTGCCCTCTCAATAAGATTACCTGTGTCTATTATACCATTTTAATCGTTCAAAAGCTTGATTTTCGCGGTTTTGTTGTCACAAATAGTGAAAAGCACTTGCAACGGATGTAAACTGATGGTAATATATATATTAATTATTATAAAATGCAGTGACCGGGACAAGTATCGCAGTTTGGCGCACGACAAAAGAGACGCCCGTCTGAGAGAGCAAGATAGCTCAGGCTGAAAGCGGGCAACAGATAAACAGCGAGAATTCACCCGCGAGCAGCGCTCTTTAAAGTTGTTGCGAGTAGAGGGCGACGCGGACGTCGGCGTTACAGACCAGGCTGTGTCTTCCAGTTGAAGACGCGCTCTGAAGTGCAGGCTTTGACGCCTGAATTCGGGTGGTACCGCGGAGTATACGCTTCGTCCCTTTTTCAGGGGCGATTTTTTGTATTTAGAGGGAGAAATAGGAATGAAAGAGTTGTTAGAGCAAATCCGGATCGATGCGGAGACTCTTTTCGAAAGCGCCGATACCATAGCGCAGATAGAAGAGCTTCGCGTACGATTTCTCGGGAAAAAGGGAGAGCTGACGTCGATCCTTAAAGGCATGGGGATTTTGTCGGAGTCGGAACGGCCGGTGATGGGCAAGCTGGCAAACGACACAAGGGAGCATATCGAACAGCTTGTTTCGGACAGGACGCACGACATCGCGCATAAAATGCTCGCGACAAAGCTCGAGAATGAAAAGACCGATATAACCCTGCCGGGGAGAAAACCGAGTATGGGCAAGCGCCATCCGCTTAATATCGTTCTCAGCGACATCAAGGAAATCTTTTTGGGGATGGGATTCGAAGTGGCAGAGGGGCCCGAAGTCGAGTTCACCGAAAACAACTTTGACCTGTTGAATATACCTACAACGCATCCGTCAAGAAGCAAGCAGGATACTTTCTATATCACCGACGACATTGCTCTGCGGCCCCAGACTTCTCCCGTTCAGGTGAGGGTCATGAAGGACCGCATGCCGCCGATAAGGATATTGGCGCCCGGACGCGTTTATCGGCGCGATACCGTGGACGCAACACATTCGCCGGTGTTTCATCAGGTGGAGGGTCTCGCCGTCGACAAAGGTATCACGATGTCCGACCTTAAGGGTACGCTGGAGACGTTCGCGAAAAAACTGTACGGCGACGATATTGCCGTGCGCTTTCGACCTCATCATTTTCCGTTCACCGAGCCGTCCGCCGAAATGGACGCCACCTGCTTTGTGTGCAGCGGAAAGGGCTGCAGCCTATGTAAAGGGGAGGGCTTTATCGAGATCCTCGGCTGCGGCATGGTGCATCCCAAAGTCCTCGCAAACTGCGGTATCGATCCAGACGAATATTCAGGATTTGCTTTTGGAATGGGGCTCGACCGCATAACGATGATGCGGTACAACATCGACGATCTGCGGCTTCTTTTTGAAAACGATATACGTTTTCTGCGGCAGTTTTAGGAGGGAATAGAATATGATACTTCCATTACAATGGTTAAAAATATATGCCGACATAGACGACATTACTGCGAGCGAATTTGCGCACCGCATGACAATGGTCGGCAACAAGGTCGAGGGTTATACCTGCGAAGCCGAGAACATAAGAAATATCGTCGCGGGCAAAGTTGTCTCGATAAAGCGCAACAAGATATACGAAAACCTGTATGTATGTTCCGTCTTTTTGGGCCAGGGCATCGTTCAGATAGTTACGAGCGCCAAAAACCTGCGCGAGGGCGATATCGTGCCGGTCGCGCTCGACGGAGCCCGTCTGCCCAGCGGAAAGGAAATCGAAGCGTGTGAAATCCAGGGCATCAAGAGCGAGGGCATGATGTGTTCGCTCGCGGAACTTGGGCTCTCTAAAAACGATTTTCCCGAATGTGTCGAGGACGGAATAATGAAGCTGCCGCTCAAAACCGAAATCGGAGCGGATATAATAAAAGTCTTGGGCCTCGACGACGTGGTGTTTGAATTTGAAATCACGCCCAACCGTCCCGACTGCCTGTGCATATCGGGCCTCGCGCGCGAAGCCGCTGTGGCGTTCGGCGCCGACTTTAAATTGCCGCGCCCCAAAGTTACAAAATCCCACGGACACATCGCGGATTCGCTGTCGGTGCAGAACGATACGCCGGACAACTGTCTGCGCTATTCCGGAGCTTTAGTTGAGAACGTGCGCGTCAGGCCGTCGCCGAGATGGATACGCGAGAAGCTGCGCCGCTGCGGCGTGAGACCGGTAAACAACATCGTGGACATAACAAACTATGTCATGCTCGAATATAACCAGCCCATGCACGCATTCGATTATGCCAAGATAAAGAATAAAAAAATCATAATCCGCCAGGCAACCAAGGGAGAGAAGATCACCACTCTTGACGACGTAAAGCAAAAACTGACGTCCGACATGATGGTCATCGCCGACACAGAAAAGGCGCTTGCTGTCGCGGGAGTTATGGGCGGCGCCGAGAGCAGCGTCACGTCCGAGACAAAGTCGATCGTTTTCGAGTCGGCGTGCTTCAATGCGGACAGTGTGCGGCGCACCTCAAAAGCGCTGGGTCTGCGCACCGAGTCGTCGCTGCGCTTTGAAAAGGGGCTTGATCCATTTGGAACCGAACCCGCGATAATACGAGCGCTCGAGCTCGTGGAACAGCTCGACGCCGGGGACATCGTAAAGGGTATCGTCGACGCAAAAGGCAAAATTGTTGCGCCGTCTGTCATCGAGCTCGACCCCGACTATGTCAACGATTTTCTGGGCACCGACATATCGAGAGGCTTTATGATATCGACGTTAAAACGGCTGGGCTGTGCTGTGGATGAAGAACTGCACGTCACGCCGCCCACATTCAGAGCCGACATCGAATGCCAGGCCGACCTCGCCGAGGAGATCGCGCGCTTTTACGGCTATGACCGCATCGTCTCAACAGGTATGCGCGGTGTTGCGGCGGCGCGTCCGACCGAGCGCCAGCGCTTTGACGACGTCGCCATAGAAGTGTGTATAGCGAGCGGACTTTACGAAATCAACACGTCGTCGTTTATGGGCGCCAAAAGCCTCGATATGCTGGGCGTCACCGACAACGACAGGCTGCGCAAAACGGTTGTGATAGAAAATCCGCTCGGCGAAGATACGTCTTTCATGCGATCGACCGCGATACCGGGCATGATGGAGACGATCGCGAGGAACTACAATCTGCGTATACCGTCGGTCGGGTTCTTTGAGCTGGCGAAGGAATTTATGCCTGCCGCTGCCGGAAAGCTGCCCGTCGAGCGCAACAAGTTGATAATAGGCATGTACGGCAAAAAGGACTTCTTTATCATCAAAGGTATCGTCGAGCTGCTGGCTGAAAGAGCGCACATCGGCAGCCTGAAATTCGATAAGCTCGTTGGGTACCCGCATTTTCATCCCGGACGGGCTGCCTCGGTATTCGCAAAAGGCAAGCAGATCGGAGTTATCGGCGAACTCAACCCGATCGTTGTTGACAACTACGGCGTCAGCGGACGCGTCGTGATCGCCAACATCGACCTCGACGCGACGTTTGCCCAGATATCCCAGGTAAAATACAAGCCGTTGCCTAAATTCCCGGCGATAACCCGCGACCTCGCGCTGGTGTGTGATATCGACACCCAGTCCGCGACGATGGAGCATGCGATACGCGAGGGCTGCGGCGATATCCTTGAGGACGTCACAGTGTTTGACGTCTATACCGGCGACAAGGTCAAGGAGGGCAAAAAGAGCATTGCGTACAGCATCGTTTTGCGCGACAGCGCCAAAACGCTTACCGACAAAGAGGCCGACGAGGCTATCGGGCGCACGCTCGGTTTCCTAAAAATGGTGGGGATAGAGCTCAGGCAATAATTGGGTTTCCGGCCTTGTAAAATTGGCCGCTTTAGTGTATTGTTTATTTAGGGCTACACCGGGAGGTTTTTTGCCCAAGTTTTTTTCTAAACCTTGGTGACCACTGAATAAATCGAACACGGCGGATGTCTGAGCCAGATTTCCGCCATCTAGCGCAAAAATGCTCGTTAATACACAAAGTATTGCCTGTGCTTTTTACACTAACTGACAAAAATCTGATCACGCCATCCATCCGCGCCGATTTAATCAGCGACCACCTTGCCGATAATATACAGAGAAAGGGGTGTACATTTATGTTTGAGCCTACTTTAACGTTTCAAATACCAAACGAACGCGACGACGAAATTCAGAAAATACTCGCCGAAGTGTGCGCCGCGCTTAAAGAGCAGGGCTACGACCCGGTAAATCAGATAGTGGGTTACATTATGTCAGAGGACCCAACCTATATAACTACGCACAAAAATGCCCGTTCGCTTATGCGTCAGATAGACCGCGACGACATGCTGCAGGCAATGGTCAGATGTTTCATATATAACGGTAAGTAAAATAAGCTATAAGTCAGAGGTAAAATCAATGTCTGAACAACTCAGCTATAAAGGCCGCCCGCTCGTGCGCTGCGACAACGAGATATACTATGGCAAACCGGATGACAGCCATGTTGTTTTTATTCAAGTTCTGAGCGCAGAAGAAAAAGAGGGCGTGCAGGTAGCCAACAAGGTGCATGTGCAGCTTTTGTCAAACGACCCAGCTTTGGGAGCCAAAGCGCGCATTATAAAGCAAAGCGACAAGACAGGATTGTACAGCGCGCTAGATATCGGGCATATCTGGCTTCAGCGCGCGTTGGCCGAAAAATAGTCTCGACAATTCATAGTTGCCGCTGTCGGCAGCACTCATCTTATGCATAAAACAATGCGCGCCCAAGGCGCGCATTGTTTGTCTTGTAAAGTTTTAATATTATCAGAGATTTAAAAATTATTGTTCACATTATAGCCCAGCGTCATGATGCTGTCGCCGAGATGGACGTTCTCGACACTGATTTTATCGGACAGCCTCAAATCGACGTTGCAGAAGTTCCAGATACCCTCAATACCGTTTTCGACGAGCCGGTTTGCCATAATCTGCGCGTGTTCGCTTGGGATGCATAAAATCGCGATTTTGGGATTGTGCTGTGCACAAAAACTCTCGAGCCGCACGATGTTCGTTACATCGAGCTCGGAATTCAACTCGATGATGCGCTGTGGATTTTTGTCAAAGAGCCCGATAAGCTGTATTCCTTTGGCGTCATAGAGAAAAGAGGTAAGCGCCCTGCCAAGGTTGCCCACCCCGATAAGGATCGCGGGCAGTTTGTTGTTGAGATATAAAATCTTCTCGATTTCGGCGGAGAGCTGATCCACATTATAGCCGTAACCCTGCTGGCCAAAGCCGCCAAAGCAGTTGAGGTCCTGCCTTATCTGGGACGCGGTAAGGCCCATTTGAGTCGCGAGCTCTTTCGATGATATGCGGACGATCCCGCTCTTTTTGAGTTCGCTTAAAAACCTGTAGTATCGCGGAAGACGGCGCACGACCGGCAAAGACACGGATTCTGTGTTTTTCATATTTTTTATATCTCCTTTTAGAAATCAGGAGTTAATGACGATGCGTATGTGTGTTATGAATTCTGAATTGTTTCCATAACATAGTCGCCGAACTCGCTGCACGTGCAACCCGTGCTGCGGCCGGTTATGACAAGCTTCTTTTCCTCAAACATGCAGATATCGAGCGCGCGATCGAGTTTGTGCGCCAGATCGTTTTTGCCGATGTGTTCAAGCAGGAGAACGGACGCTCGCAGCATCGAGCACGGGTCGGCGTACATGCCTCTGCCCTCGGTCACCATTCTGGGCGCCGAGCCGTGTATCGCTTCGAACATAGCGTAGTGCTTGCCGATGTTGGCGCTTCCGGCGGTGCCCACGCCGCCCTGGATCTGGGCAGCCTCGTCGGTGACGATGTCGCCGTAGAGGTTGGGCAGCACCATGACCTGGAATGCGTTCCTGCGCTCGGTGTCGATGAGCTTTGCGGTGAGGATATCGATGTACCAGTCGTCGGTCGTTATATCGGGGTATTCGCCCGCGATCTCTTTGCACAGGCGCAGAAATTTGCCGTCTGTGCTTTTTACTACGTTTGCTTTTGTGATGATCGATACGCGGTTTTTACCGTTGCTCTTTGCGTATTCATAGGCGAGGCGCGCGATACGCTTTGTGCCTTCGTCGGTCGTCACGCTGAAATCGACAGCCAGACCGTCGAGCACAACGCCGTCGCCGCCGAGCACATAGGCTCCCTCGGTATTTTCGCGGAAAAAGGTCCAGTCGATGCCCTG
>Ga0209737_10003976_pt1 | contig 10374 bp, 10 predicted proteins | sample TergutCu122P3_FD_187284 | JGI IMG/M metagenome (GOLD analysis project Ga0209737, IMG submission 187284) | Cubitermes ugandensis P3 segment gut microbial communities from Kakamega Forest, Kenya - Cu122 P3 (SPAdes) (version 2) | ecosystem: Host-associated > Arthropoda: Insects > Digestive system...
TGCTTCCATCCACATCCCCGGCCTGTTTCTCCAAAAAGAACAGCTCTACCCCCCGCTCACGGATACCCCACGCCCAGACACTTCTCCTTCAGTACTGGTTCTATGGAAAGACGAAAACGACAGCAACAGCGGCAGCACCCGCTGGGATGAGCCAGGCGAAAGCCTGCCTCATTACGTCAAAGATATCCCTGCAGCTGCTCCCATCATGCCCGGCATCATTCCTGCAAACACATCCTCCACACTTTCACAAAATGACCTCCCACCTGCAATGCCCGCACACACCAACATTGAGCCTGATCCCACTCCTCTCCAGGCGGCAGTGCCCAGCGTACAGCACATCCCTTTTGACCCTGTCAAAACGGATCACAGCGCATCTGCCCCGGGTTCCGCGTCGATAAACCCATCTACGGACAGCAATCATACTGGCGGCGGTTATGCCAGCGAGAACGCCGCTGCCGGTGGCCATACCCAAGGTGCGGGCATACCCTCAGGCTCCCTTACCAATGTACCAGCCACAATTGTCGATGAAGATGAACTCTGGAGAGTCTACAATCATGAAATTTCATTGCTTTTCAGAAAGAAAAAATACTACCCCGAAATGGCAAGAAAACTCGGCCACCAGGGCACCGTTTGGATTGAGGTGCGGCTCAGGCGAGACGGTACGCAGATAACGGCGGACATCGGAACATCGTCTGGATCGGCCATCCTCGATCAGGCAGCGCTTAAAGCGGCACAAAGCACGATGCCCCTGCCTCCTTTCCCCGAAAAAACTCAGGCCAAAGAGAAAACGATCCGCATCCCCTACCGTTTTCGACTTGATGAGCCTTCAATGTAGGCAGTAAGACTTGACTCATATTCCGAGATTCACATAAAGTAGTGCGTATTTTTGGGCATGTCCCAAGCCAACCGACGGCGATCACCCTACTGAGGCCCCGAATGTTCGAAACGATATCCAAAGGATTTAGAGATATTACCCAGCGCATGCGCGGTGTACGCGAGCTCAACGAAGCCAATATTGATGAAGCGCTCCGCGCCATTCGTGCCAGCTTGCTTGAAGCCGACGTCAACTACCATGTGGTCAAGCGTTTTTTGAACAACGTCAAAACACGCGCCCTGGGTGAAGAAGTGCGCGTTTCGATCAAAGACAAACAGGGACAAGTTCACCGCGTCACGCCAGGCCAGCACTTTATCAAAATCTGCCAGGAAGAGCTCGAAGCGCTCATGGGCCCGGTAGATGAAGACCCCATCAAGGTTGGTTCCAAAGCGCCAACCAAGATCATGCTCGTTGGCCTTCAGGGGTCCGGAAAAACAACCACCGCTGCAAAACTGGCCTATTGGCTTGTGAGCCAATACAAGGCTCGCCCCCTGATGGTCGCCGGTGACGTCTACCGGCCTGCCGCCGCCAGGCAGCTTCAAATCCTGGGTGAATCCATCGACGTTCCCGTCTACCATCGCCCCGACGCCGACCCCGTCGACATTTGTACAGAAGGTATCAACGAAGCTAAAAAGCGCGGCTGTGATTTCGTGATCTTCGATACCGCAGGCCGGCTCGCCGTCGACGATATCCTCATGAGCGAGCTCTCTGAAATCGTCGAAGAAACCGACCCCGAAAACATCCTGCTCGTCTGCGATGCCATGATCGGGCGAGATGCGGTCAACACGGCTGTGCAGTTTAACGAAAAAATCAACCTCGACGGCTTCATCATGACGAAGCTCGACGGTGATGCCCGCGGCGGTGCCGCCCTCTCCATCAAAGAGGTCACCGGTAAACCCATTCGCTTCATTGGCGAGGGCGAACAGGTCGAAAAGCTGAAAATCTTCCGCCCCGAGGGTATTTCCGGGCGAATCCTCGGGTTTGGCGACATCGTCGACATCATGATGGATTTCGAACGCGTCGTCGACGAAGAACGCGCCCAGAAAGATGCTCTCGAAATGCTGAGCGGGAAGTTTGATTTCCATCACTTTCTTGAGCAGCTCAACATGATTCAGCGCATGGGATCGCTTCGCGACATCATGGAACGCATGCCCTTCTTCTCCGGCATCGGCGATAAAATCAACGTCGATGACACAGAGATCACGAAGATCAAGGCCATGATTCAGTCCATGACAGAGAAAGAGCGCCGGGATCCCGATCTCATGTTCGCTCGTTCGCGTCAGGCGCGCGTGGCCAAAGGCTCTGGACGCACCGCCAAAGACGTTGCCGACCTCATGCAGCGTTTCGTCCTCATGCGCAACATGATGGGGCGACTGGGCACAAATACGAACTGGCTATCCAAGATCCCTGGCCTGGGTCAACTCAACAACATGCGCCAGCTCTCCAACATGGACTTCACCGACCTCTTTGGTTCAATGGTCGAATCCGCCATGCCCTCCATGGATCCCAGCCAAATGCTGCCTCCGGGATTGCCGCGCGGCTACACGCCACCGGGTTTCCGGGGCCAGATGATGTCGCGCCAGCCCCTTTCCAAAGAACAGAAGCAAAAACGGAAACTCGCGAGAAATACCCGCAAGAAAAAATAACTCTACCCGCCGCAGGCATGGCGCCAATAGCCCGGATGCCATGCCTGCCCTGGCCTGCCCCACAGTTCCAGGCCTTCAACCGGTGCACATGCCCGGTACAAACCGTATCTTGCCATCTCCGGGACAGTCTTCCCCCTATCCGTTAGCGTTACCATGACAACGACAGCTCAATCTTCTGCCAATCCACCCACACCTGATGGCCCCTCTTGCCTCTCCCCTCCGGTTTCTGCCTCCCAAAAGACACTGCCCACCATCAAACCCGATGCCAATTACCCCAAAAAAGGCGATTACTTCTGCGCTAACCACCCCCACCGACACATGCACGCGCTGTGCTCGCGCTGCGGGAAATATCTCTGCCGCAACTGTGGGCTGCCAATTCATGGTCTCAACTTCTGCGAACCATGCCTCGAAGACGTCGACCTGCTAACACTGCGCAAAGAAGAAGCTGCCATCCTGCTCAATGCCACACGGCAAACAAACAGCAAGGAAGAGGCCGCACCCAGTGCACCACAAACCCTGCGCGAACTCCCCCAGGCTCTGAAAAACATGGCCTTTAATGGCCCGATCTTCTTTACGATCGCTGCCAAAACGCCTTTTTGGCTCTCCTTCATACTGGCCTTCCTTGCCGTTGCCCCCAATACGCTGGTTATCGTACTCAATAAATCCGCACAGCAAATACTCGATACACTTACACAGCAAATCCAATCCGACCCACAACTCATCCAATATGCCGAATGGGTCCAATCTCACAGCACGGGCATCCTCGTCATGACTGCCCTCACGGCGGCTGCCATACAAGTGCTTGTCCTTGACCTGCTCTACCATCTGAGCATTCGCATCTTTACAAAGACGCAACTCTCCTTTCGCGAGAGCTCAAGCCTGCTCCACTTTTGCCTCACGCCACTCATTTTTGCCGCTATTGGTACATACTTCGACATACCTATCCTGCAATTCCTCGCACTTGGGCTGATGATCATACAAACCACCACCGCCACGAGAATTGCGACGAAATGCACCCTCCTCCAGGGGCTGCTCGCGATGATCGTGTTCATCGTATTCATCAACTTGCTGGGCACGCTTGGAATTGTCAGTTAGCGACATCGGTAACAAGGGTTGTACGCGTAATCCTCTGCGCTGCCACAAGGTGCGCAGGCGTATCTGGCCGCCGCCAGATAGCCTGCGCCGCGCTCGTATTCGCCCAGGCGAATAGAGCGCGGCATCATAAAAGAAAGGCATGCAAAGCTTTCACTCAAAGAAACCAAAGACCCTTTGCGAAAGCCACGCTTAGCTCTATACTTCCGGCATGGCCGAAGCGGCTTCGCCAGCCAAAACACCCGCCTTAACGCATGAGCCCAGCCATGTTGAAACGCCTCTACAAACCCGCCATCGTCCTGTATTTCCTCATCCTCTATGCCATCATTGCTTCCTACATTTATCATGCCAATCTGCATGTTTCGCTGCGCTTTAATGTCGCCGCGACAGAACAGCTGTCTGCCCGGCACCCCAACCTCATCGCCTTTTGGGCCTACGAAGATGACCGCAACTACGATTTCAGCGGGTGGCTTGTCGAGGCTGACGTTCAGGATTCCAAAGGCACCATCGTTGGCCAGCAAAAGGTCATCCTGCCACAGGACGGGCATACGATCCTGCGCATGCCAATTCATCCCGCCCCTTCGCCCGGCGAAATGCAGGCACAAATCAGGCTGTCAGACCCAAAGGGCAAATTACGAAAGCAGGCAACGCTTCGTTTTATCAGTGCCCAAACGCCCTTTTGCCCCCTTGGCGAACCGTCTCCCCTCGACATTGAACTGCCGGGCGCGCTGCTCCTGGAAACATCGGGCGACGTCCTGCTGTCGTTTGGCACCAGCGAGCCTTATGTTGGCCCCGTCCACACGGACATCACCTATGGCCGGGTACTTTTGCCCAGTGCACTCCACACCAACCCCGTTGGCTTGCTGCGCCTTCCCCTGACCCTCGAATCCCCTGCCGACATCGGATTCATCGCCGGCGACACCATCGTCTACAGCACCTTCATTCCAAACGAACGCGCGCTCAATCTCGTCGCCACCCCTCCGCTTCTGACACCCCAAAACCCACTCAATCTGCGCATCCAAACCATCGCTGGCGAGAATAACGTCACCATCGACATCTTCGACCAAACCGCCTGGATTGGACGAAGCAGAGTTCGAACCGACAGCCACACCCCCATCGCCTTTGCCCCCGACATTGCCTTCGACCCAACACCGCAGATCATGCGCCTCCAGTCATGTCTCCTCTCGTGGGAGTGCCGCCAAAGTGCTCACCAAACCGCCATCATCGTCTCACAAGAGCCCATGCCGCTCTCTGAGCAGGCACAATTCGCCCTCCAGCAGGCGCTCATCCTCTGTCCCAAAGCCCCCTACGCCAAACGCCTCACCCACCTCCAGCAGGCCCTCGCCACCTCCCCCTTCTCCGACCCCGATCTCGCCCTCATCCGCGACTACGCCCTCGCCAAGCTTTCAGCCGCATACACCCCCCAGACAACCGTCCGCGTCCGCACCGAAGACATCGACAAAGCCAACCTGCAAGCAGCCAAAGACAGCCACAAAACATTGGCAAATTACCTCTTTGCCGGCATCATCTTCATCGGCATCCTCATCTTCGGGCTCATCGTCCTCCGACAGCGCCCCCGGCCCGTTTACTTCGATGAAGACGACGAACTTGCGTTCGACCAAAGCAAAAAAACCGAAAAACTTCACGCCTTCGTCAATCTCGCCATTCTCATCCTCGTCTTTATCGCCACGGTTGCCGGCATCTTCTTTCTGCTGCAAATTCTCTAGATAGCTTTGGCCGGCCTATTGCAAGCAATACGGCCGCCCGCGCAGCTATGCCTGACGGCATACGCCGCGCCTTTATGCATTTTTTCGTGGGGGAACTGCTCCCCCTTTAGGGGACGCCAGCGAAGCTGCCAGGGGGTTCCCACACCCCCTGCGATACTTCGTATCGCTCGTGAAGAAAACAGGGAGTCCACCATGATGCAAGAAAATGTGACCACATCCCCTGGCCAGGACATGCCACCCTCATCCGAGGGCAAGCGAACCAGCATAAAGTTAGTTATGCTCATCGTTGGTGTGATCAGTTTCATGGTGTTCCTGATTTTCAGTATTACCAAGCCACCGTATCTGGTTTACGACGATGCCTACGAGGGCAAATGGTACGAAGTGAGGGAGCCTATTGACGGCCGTAACGTATTTTCCGTGTTCAGCGTCAAAGACGGTCAATTGTTCAGAAGCTACGGCGACGAGTACACGATTCAAAACGGCAAACTGTACAAAGTGGATGGTACCGACGGCGAATGGGTGTACACAGCGATGGAACCGTACAAGGGTGAATTGTATAAGGTGCGCGGGCCTTTCCAGGATGGTCGGGCGTCCACCTACACAGTGGTGGACGGTGAATTGTTCAAGATAAAGGAAACGGATGACGACGAGCTGTATACTGTCCGGGACGGCGAATTGTACAAAGTACATGACACCGGCAGCGAGAGGGTGTTCACAATACAAGACGGCGAATGGTATGAAGTACGTGTTAGCAGCGATCACGGAGAGTTGTATTGGTATGACGGAAAATACTATGAGGTACGTACCATCAGCGATGATGTCATCGCCGAATACCGAAGAAATGACGACAATGCCATCGCCAGAGCCATCGCCAAAGCCCGGGAAAATGGATGGCAGGATATTCCACAAAAAGTTTACTGGATCATTGCCATAATGCTTGTCATCAGCGCTGCTTTCCTGGGGGTTGGGGGGGGGAGACACCGTCAAAAGACTGACACTTTATCGCTTTGCCTCACCATTTCAGGCATCATCGGGCTCTTTGTCACGCTGGCATTGGTCGTGAGTTTCTTAGTCGAAATATTTCCTGGATACTATCCACGCGTCCTGGAGCCTCCTGTCTTATACTTAGTCCTGAGCTTGTTCCTTCTCTTCAGCGGAGGATCATTCTGGCTCGCACATCGCCATAACAGTCAGATCATCGCTTTTTTCGCACTTATTGGCACCTATTTCTCCATTTCTTTCTTCGGAAACAGTCGTGAACTTCTATTCATCACTGATGAGACGGAATACGTCGTTCTCCTCGTCTTTTTGAATCTTTTTGCGCTGGCGTTTTCGTATTCCAGAAAATGGCGCTTCCTCCTGGCCTTCAGCTACATATTAAATCTGGCAATGGCGGGTTTGCATGCCATTGATGACCTCATTTCCGGGCTTGCCCATACTACTGCTTATCCATTTGCCCCCTATCTCTTTCTCATAGCGCTCACCTCGCCTCTGTGGTTTTTGCTATTGCCAAAGTTGATGAGGGGAGAATTGCAGGCACAAAATCAAAGGATGACTGAACAAAGCAAAACAGCCGAGTCCACCATCGGTTCACCTGAGGCGCCACCGCCAGCGTCACCGACAGGGAACAGTGATAAGGACAAATGATGATTCGCCCTTACCGCGCTGGTTCATGTAACCGTCCTGGGAAGGTTAAAACCTGATTCTCTGGACTTCGCGTTTTGGATCGCTGACATCGTTCACTTTGATGCCGTCGCGGGAGAATGTGTAATACCATTTCTAAGTCAATGCTGGAATTGAAATCCATGGCCTTGCATCATCCATGATGCTTCGACATATCATAACATTCTTTGATTGACTTGAAAATAGCATTAGCTCGCACAGAGGCACGGAGTTCACAGAAGGAACAACTCTGTGCTCTCTGTCACTCTGTGAGATATTTCTTTAGGATCGTATTTATACCATTTCTAAGCCAATGCTGGACTTGAAATCCATGGCCTTGCATCATCCATGATGTTTCGACATATCATACAGTCTTTGATTGACTTGAAAATGGTATAAACATAGGTGTTTTTGTCGTAAACGCCTTTCGTGCCAAAGTGCGTGTCTGTTTTAAAACAGATCTAAGCCACCTCGTCATCTTATGACGCGCGTTCTAACCATTTTATCATCTATCGCCAGTTTCTCTTTGGCTAATTTTAAGGCTTGCCTGACTCTTTCTTTTTCGTCCTCCGAAAATTGACACAATTCAGAATCAAAAAAACGATGTGCACTGCGTTCCAGCCACTCGCCGGCCTCTTCATAAAACAGGTAGACATAGCAGTCTACAGGTGCTCCGATATTTTTATGCAAATCGCCTGATATCTTAAAATAGGCACCAGGCTCCCGAAAGAATGACGCTATCTTTTCATTGTCATAAGCATTCTGTTCATTGACAAAACCAAGTTCTAAATCATTTTTGCCATCGCCTTCGCCAAACCGGAGACGGCGATCGTAAAATTGTTGCACCAGGGTGAGAAAATCCGCAGTGTCTTTAGTTTTTAAAAATAGTCCTCTGAAGTAATTATCAAGCCAAAAGTCAAATTGGCTGATATAAGCCTGATACTCTTTAGGGCTATACCGATAGCCAGTCATCAGGTCTTCACCCTTCGCAGCGTTTTTCTTGCACCAGCTATATATATGGAATAAAATCGTCATGATATTGGCCCCTTATCAAACGACTTGTCATCATCCATGGCCAGCTTATGTTTTAGTGCCTTCACGGTTTCTTCGAGCACGCTTTTCTCTTCACCCGTAAAATGGCATGTTTCTGATTCAAAGTAACGAACCATCGCCAGCTCCAGGCATATGCCAACTTCTGTGTAAGTCAGGAAAATCCACCAATTGTCAGATCCCGGATTTTTCGTATAGCATTCATCTGCATTGAATATGACTGGATCAATATAGAAAAACGCCCCTGGTTTGCCTAAAAATGCTGATTCGCCAGCATAATCATCATAATCTAATTCTTCATAAAATTTGAAGAGAAGGCCCTCATATGGGTAACAATAGGAACGATGTTCACGAAAATTGTTCACTCTGGAGAGAATGGTGGCTGCGTCATTAGGCTCCTCGCAAAGAACTGTTCCAAAATACTCTATTAACAATTTCTCTATTTCATCCCGTATTTTAGAATCCTTCTCACCAGCAAATGTCGTAAAGTAAATCCCCATTTCTAATGATTAGCCTCTCATTCCACTTTTAATTTGAAAATTGTATCGTCAGAGCTTTCCTCGATATACAATCTCTGGCTCCCACTCTCCAAGATCGAAGGCTCTACTCTTCTCCCTGTCTAAAGCATAAAATAGTGATGAGTTTACTTAAAATTCCTCTTCATTTACTTCAATCTGAAGAGAATAATTATCGCTCGCTAAGCGCCTAAGTAGTTCAATTGTCTTGTAGACTTTGTCTAGGAAGGCCTGCTTGTCAGCATCGTTTGAAAAGCCACGATACTCAAAAACTTTAGGACTGTTCTCAAATAATGCAGTATAATCCTCCTCAAGCTCTTGCGTTAATTGAACAAGTTCAGCATTTTTAGCCAAATCCTCTGGCAATCCATTATCAATACTTCCATCCGCCTCACTAGTCCATACAGGGTTACAACCATGTGAAAAGAAGAATCTTATTTTTGTCATTTTTCACTCCTTGCTTATGACAATGATTTCGGATTTGCACCTACTATAAATCCACTGCTGCCGATCTTGTTGCCAGTTGCAGAGGTCAATGGACAGTGCAACAGCCGAGCCGTCGATACAAACATCAAACCCCTCAAGAAGGCTGTCGTGTAGATAATAATTCTTGATGAAATCCATTGTATTCATCGCTACTCCCTGAATAACTCAAAAAAACACGCCTGCTGTGTGGATCGAGCTGACAAATCACTATCTTAAGTGTTACAAGCTGTTAAGTTAATACTTTTCAAGATGTTCTGGAAGGATAGCAAACATAGCCTTTGTCGTTCCATCTTCGTTAACGAATTCCACTTCATAAGCTTCTTCAGGTCGAGTGTAGACATCAATAACAGCGCCTATTTCTCCCTTGTCGATACCCTCTTCTGGGAAAGAAATCAAAGTTTTTACAACCTCTAGTTCATTGAATTTCATTTCTGTATCCTATTTGATGTAAATTGTAGTTAATCTCGGAAAATCCTTGTCAGGATCAAAGATCCAACCCGTTTTCACCATAACAGCGTTACCATTTGGCCCTGTAATTAGCATGTCAACATTGAATTTTATACCATGCTTGTCAGTTCCTTTATATGTTGCAGAGGTAACAGCTAATTTTTGTTTGACCTGTGCCATCAACAGGTCTGCGTTCGCCAAATTATAGCCCAAAGCACTGTTGAATACTCTCGCCTTATGCCCTCCAACAGGATGCTCGGGATTAAGAGCATAGCCTACGATTTTATCTCGATGAATCAGAGCATTTTCATAATTTGGAAGGAGATTCCCTCTGCTGACATGCTCCAAAGTTTTCAATTCTGTCTCGCCCGCCCTTACCTCAACCAATGCATCAGCATCAACCTTATCAAGCGCTATCTGCTCATCAGGTTTAATAACCTCCTGATCGGTCTTAGACCCTGCGACTTGCTCGATCTGGGGTTCTGACTCCTGCTCAACCTTGCTCTCAGCCTCCTCTTCCTCGCGCTTCTCCGCCATCAATCCCACTGCCGCCATTGCCTCTAGCACTGCTTCCGGTTCAGCCTTAGACTCCGCTACTTGCTCGTTCTGGGTTTCAACCTCTGACTCAGTCTTAATCTCAGGCACAATCTTGGTTTCCGTCTCTGGCTCAACCTTGACTTCCTCGATATTGGATTCTGTCGCTTGCTCGATCTGAGTTTCAACCTCTGGCTCAACCTTAGATTCCGTCTCTGACTCAACCTTGACGTCCTCGACCTTAGGCTCCACCACTTGTTCGGTCTGGGTTTCAACCTCTACCTTTACCTCTTCTTCGACCTTAACCTCCACCTCCCTCTCCGTGCGCTTCTCCTCAGCCT
>Ga0209737_10003978_pt1 | contig 10372 bp, 10 predicted proteins | sample TergutCu122P3_FD_187284 | JGI IMG/M metagenome (GOLD analysis project Ga0209737, IMG submission 187284) | Cubitermes ugandensis P3 segment gut microbial communities from Kakamega Forest, Kenya - Cu122 P3 (SPAdes) (version 2) | ecosystem: Host-associated > Arthropoda: Insects > Digestive system...
TATTTCATGAAATAATCGTATTGATTTTTCAAAAAAATCTTTTAAATTTCCTCAAAATGTTATATAATAGTATGGCTGCGTTAATAAAAATGATGATAAAGGAATACCATATATATAGAAAGGAAAGTTTATGAGTGAACTTGTTAAAATATTACCAAACTTTAAGAAATTTAACAGTTATATAAATGATGTTAAAAGCTTTACAAGTCCGATGATGCTGTCAGGTCTTACAGATGCAGGTAAGATACATTTTGCATATGCAACACATTTTTATACTGAAAAGCCAATTTGTATAATTACATATAATGAATTACAGGCAAAAAAGTTGATTAAAGACCTAAGCTATTTTACAAATAACATAGAATATTTTCCTAAAAGAGAAATATTGACATATGATTATTTAGCGGAAAGTAAAGAGATACAAAGTAAAAGAATATCATGCCTAAATAATATTCATGATAAAAAAGCAAATGTAGTTGTTACAACAATAGAGGCAGTAACACAGAAAATAATTTCTAAGGCTAGTCTATATAAAAACATATTAACTCTTAAAACTGGAGAGTCAATAAACTTAGAAGATCTGAAGAAAAACTTAACTGCATTGGGGTATGAAAGAATGGAGTTAACTGAAGCAATATCATGCTATAGTATTAGAGGAGGCATTATTGATATTGCAATATCAGAAAATTTGGGTGTAAGAATTGAACTTTGGGGTGATGTTATTGATTCTATTAGACATTTTGATATTGCAACACAAAGGTCAACGGATACTCTGACCCAAGTAAAAATATATCCAGCCACAGAATTTGTATTAGAACAGGACTTAGAAACAATAATTAAAAAAATTCTGGAAGATGAAAATAACGATACTGTTAAAGATGACATCGAAGCGATAAGAAATGGAAATTATTTAAGTAAAGTAGACAAATATTTTAATAATTTTTATGATAAAAGTGAAACTTTAATTGATTATATAAAAGAAAATTATATTATATTTTTAGACGAAGTAAGCAAACTAAAAGCAAGGTCAGAAAATATTATAAAGGAGAATAATAACCTTATAAAATCTCTTATAGAGAAGAAAAGGGTAGCACCACAGAGCCTTAAATCTCAAGATGATTTTATAAAATTCGTTGAATCTATAAAACAGATTCAAACGATTTATCTAGAAAAACAAGATATTGGATTTATAGATAAACAAACTATGCATGCAAAAAGAAATGGATATAGCTTTAGCTATAGGGAGGTCAACTTTTTTCGTAGTTCAATGGATTTATTGTTTGAGGAAGTCGCAAGAGCAGCAAAAGCCAAAAAAACAATAATTATCCTAACAGGAAGCAAAGATAATAATAAAAAAATTATGGATGAGCTTTCTTCGAGAAAAATTATAACCAATGAAAAGGACATCTACGTATCTGAAAAAACAATTAGTTCTGGATTTGCATGTTATGACTTTAATCTTTTAGTAATAGCTGCACATGAAATATTTAAGGTGCATAAAAAGAAAAGAGTAGTAAGTCAAGAATTTAAGCAGGGAGAAACCATAATATTTGCAGACTTAAAGATTGGGGACTATATTGTTCATAAAACAAATGGTATAGGCCAGTTTGTAGGTGTAGATACTATAAAAGCAGATGGTATTATTAAAGACTATATAAAAGTAAGATACAGAAATGATGATATGTTGTATATTCCTACCAGTAATTTGGATAATATAAGAAAGTATATAGGTACAGATTCTCGTCTACCTAAGATTAATAGGCTCCGGAAGCAAGGAATGGGAAAACGCCAAGAAAAAAGTAAAAGAAAATCTAAGAGAAGTCGCAAAAGACCTTATCGAGCTATATGGTATAAGAGATAAAATAAAAGGATATAGCTTTTCGAAAGACTCTCCATGGCAGAAAGAATTTGATGATGGATTTATTTATACAGAAACAGATGACCAGTTAAGAGCAATAAAAGAAATAAAGAAGGATATGGAACAAGAAAAGCCAATGGATAGGCTTCTTTGTGGAGACGTTGGATACGGAAAAACTGAAGTTGCAATAAGAGGAGCCTTTAAAGCGTGTATGGACCAAAAGCAGGTATGCTACCTGGTTCCAACAACAATATTGGCCAAGCAACAGTATGAAGCTTTCAAAGATAGGATGCAAGACTATCCAATAGAAATTGAAATGCTAAACAGGTTTAAAACAAAAAAAGAACAATCAGAGATAGTAAAAAAGCTAAAATTAGGTGAAGTTGACATTGTAATCGGTACACATAGGGTTTTGAGTTCTGATGTAGAGTTTAAGGACTTAGGATTTTTAATAATTGATGAAGAACATAGATTTGGTGTTAGAGATAAAGAAAAGATAAAACAATTAAAGAAGAATGTTGATGTTCTTACAATGACAGCAACACCAATACCAAGAACATTGCATATGTCAATAATGGGAATCCGTGATATGTCATGTCTTTATGAGCCTCCACAAAACAGAAAAGAGACACTAACATATGTTTTGGAACATGACCCTGAAGTGGTAGCAGGAGCAATAATAAAAGAACTGGAACGAGATGGACAGGTATTTTATTTATACAATCAGGTTGAAACGATTTCAAAAAAGGCTCATGAAATTTCGATGTTAGTACCAGAGGCAAAAGTGGCTGTGGCTCATGGCCAAATGAGTGGTCGTGAACTTGAAGATATAATGATTGATTTTATCGATAGGAAAATAGATGTTTTAGTATGTACAACAATACTAGAATCAGGTATTGACATACCAAACAGCAATACAATAATAGTAGAAGATGCAGATAAACTTGGTCTTGCTCAGCTTTATCAGATAAGAGGAAGAGTAGGAAGGTCGGATAAGCAAGCATATGCATATATCACATATAAAAGAGACAAACTAATAACAGAGACTGCAGATAAAAGGTTAAAAGCGATTAAGGAATTTACTGAATTTGGTTCAGGATTTAAAATAGCAATGAGAGACTTGGAGATTCGAGGAGCGGGAAGCTTACTTGGAGAGATGCAGCATGGGCATATGGATGCAGTGGGATATGATACTTATTGTAAATTGCTGAATGAAGTTGTAAAAGAAAGTAAAGGTTTAGAGTTGGAAAAAGAAGAACCTGATGTAACCATTGATATAAATGTATCAAGCTATATTCCAGATGACTATATAGAAAACAGTAGCCAAAAGATAGAAGTATATCGAAACATAGCATTAATTAGAACCGAAGAGGATGTGAAAAACGTAGTTGAAGATATCCAAGATAGATTTGGGACCTTGCCAAAAGAAGTATTAAGCCTTATAGATATTGCTAAAATAAAAGAAATGTGCAAAAATATAGGTATAACAAAAATAACTCAGAAAGACACATCAGTTATATTTAACTTTGAGCCAGATACATTTTCTTTAGATATAGATAAACTGATAAAGAAATATTCTTCACGAATAAAGTTTTCTTCTTCCATAAGACCATATATTACATATAGATTAGAGAACAATGAAAATATTATTCAAGAGATAAAAGATTTTTTAATGTACAATGTATAATTTATAATGTACAATGAATGAATGAATTTTCGTTGCACTCAAATTCTTAAAAATAAATATTAAATAAAAAAATTTGCATAGCAAATTTTAACAATCATTTTACATTTTACATTCTACATTATTACATTAAATAAGGGGAGTTTTTAAATGATAATAACAAGTAAAGACAATGAGTATATAAAACATATAAAAAAGCTTAAAGAAAAGAAGTATAGAGATGTTAATTCCGAATATGTTATAGAAGGGGTAAAACTTATACATGAGGCAATTAGCGAGCAAATAAACATCAAAACAGTTGTGGTTTGTGAGCCATGTATGAAAACAGGAGAAATTGATTCTAAAACCATGTATGAGATAGCAAAATATAATTGCATATATGTGGACGAAAAAGTTTTTAATGCTATAACTGATGTCCAAAATCCACAAGGAATACTAGCTGTTGTTGAAAAGAAAAATGAAAACAATGTTATTGCATATGATGAAGATGTTATAGTTATTCTAGAAAACATACAAGATCCAGGTAACTTAGGAACTATTTTAAGAACTATAGATAGTGTACGGACTAAAGCAAGTAATTATATCTAGTGAAAGTGCGGATGTATTTAATCAAAAGGTGATAAGGTCGGGAATGGGGTCAATGTTTAGATTAAACATAGTGGAAAGTGAAGACATAACAAAAACATTAAAAGAACTAAAAAAGCATAAATATAAAATAATGGCAACAGCATTAGATGGAAATAAGAGTATATATGATATAGAGTATAAAAAAGTAGGGATAATTATAGGAAACGAAGCAAACGGAATATCTAAAGGAGTACTTTCTTTATCAGATGAACGTATAAAAATTCCAATGCTAGGAAAAACTGAAAGTTTAAATGCATCTGTTGCAACAGGAGTTATTCTTTATGAGTATGTAAGACAAAAATTAGACAAATGAAAAGCAGCATCTTGCGTTGTCAAACGTCACAAAAATTCTTTCGACATATCTCGCATATAGTCTCAAAAATTTTTGCTTGTTTTCCTAGCAATATACTACTTTTGATTTGTCTAATATTAAATTTATTTCTTATATTTCTTTGTTAAAGTATCTAATATTTTTGGATATAGGTTTCCGAGCATTTTTGTTCCAATTTTGGACAATTATTTTAGCCTGCTCACGTGACCCCGCAAATGTTTTGAGTTCAAATAATACCGTGTTATTTTCAACTATCTTACATGTAACGATATAGCTGTTTTCACTCTCTGGAGTAAAATCAGCAGACACAGACAACTTATTTTCTATATTACCTAAAGTACTTTTTAAGTTATTATCAACTTTGAATTTTACTACTCCAGGAATCAAATCATTAACAAGTTCTAAGGTTTTTTTTCCTTCATTAGTAAGCTCATAAATAGTAACATGATCGGAAACATAGCTTAATATATATTTGCTTTCTGATAAATCCAACAAAAACTGCTGAAAGTAGAAATAGTTCATATTTTCAATAGATAAAACCAAATTGAAAAGAGCATCATTACTGATAGGTTTTGATACTTTGTTTAGAATGTATAAAATTAAAGCTCTGTTTCTGGCTAGAGTTTCATTATCAGAAGTTAGTTTCATGTTCTTCTCCTTTTAAACATGGTTACGGATATTAGTATAGCATAAAAAGTTATAAAGGGCAAGAAAAATAGATTTGCAAATGGTGTAAAAAGGCGTAAAAGGTCAAACTTTGTCGATGAAAAGTTCTTTACATTTCTCGGAAAATATATTAATATGTTTTTGTTTTAATTGCCATTGGCAAATTCAAATTTTTTAATTCTAAATATGTAGGGGTTCATTATTGAACCCAGGGTGTAATCATATGCCCCTACAAAAAAATCCAAAAAGTTTAAAAATCAAAAAAGAAAAGAGGTGATGTATATTTTTTTGAATTATACAAAAGTGAGTATGCGTACAGCAACTTTATTAATAACCATAATTATCTACGTTTTTCTTAGCTATACTATGGAGAATATTAGCAATGCCTATAGTGCTATAAAAGAGAATATAAAAATAGTAGAAGAGAAATCTACATTTATAGAAGAAAATCCTTTAGAAAAAGTAGAGGTTAAAGAAGAAGTTTCAAGAGAAATTAATGAAGAAATATTTGAAGGTATTTTGCTATGGCAATTAGAAATACCAAAGATAAGTTTAATAGGTGAAATTTCAGAAGGAACAGCAATGGAGGTTATGGATGAGTATATAGGTCATTTTGAAAACACCAATAGAATAAATGGAAATGTTGGGTTAGCTGCACATAATAGAGGTTTTCCAGTTAACTATTTCCAAGACCTAAAGACTCTAGAAATGGGTGATGAGATAATATATCGATATGATCAAACAACCAGAAGTTATTCGGTAAATGTTATCGAGATTATTGAAGACACCGATTGGAGTTATCTAGGGTATACCGAAGATAACAGGATAACTCTAATAACTTGTGTTGAGGGAAAACCGAATTTAAGAAGAGTTGTTCAAGGATTTGAAATCAAAGAATAAGCGAGAATAATTCTACGAAGGCTATCAGAACTTGTTGACTTCAGTTGTTCAAGGAGAAAACTCGCGTAAGATGAAAGGAAAATAAATTATGAAAATAAGATTTAAAGTAATGACAATAGTTTTAATGTTAATAATTATATGGAATGCCGAAATATTTGTTGGAAAAAGTATTGCAGTACAAATAGAATCAGCATACCTATATTCAAAAGGAAATTATGACAGTGGGATGGTGCGAGAAGGATTAAGGATATATTCTGATTTTGTGGTATATGCAAAAGATGGAGTAGAATATCCAGCATATTGCCTGGACAAAGATGTGCCTGGAGCAACTGTAGCTAATCCATACTCAGTTTCAGTTACCGGATTGGTAACAAATGCAATAGTATGGAGAGTTATAACAGGAGGGTATTCATATAAGAGTGCAGCAGAATTAGGATGTGATAATGAAACTCAGGCGTATATTGCTACAAAACAGGCAGTATATTGTGTTTTGTATGATAGAGATTTAAATAGCTATACAGCAGTTACAGCAAACGGAGAAAAGGTATTAGCTGCGATGAAAAATATAGTGACAAATGCAAGAAATTCAAACGCATCAAAACCATCTGCAGGAATTTTAATAAGTGCCGAAGATACGAAATGGAAACTAGACGAGATTTCAGAAAAATATATATCAATGACGTTTTATGCTAGCTCTGGAGGTGGAATGAGTCAATATAGTGTGGAAATAGAAGGAAACTTTCCAGAAGGAACATTGATTACAGATATGAATAATAATAAGAAAGAGACTTTTTCTAGCACTGAAAAGTTTAAGATTTTGATTCCTGTTATAAATGTAAGAGAAGATGGGAATTTTAATATAAATATTAAAGCAAGTGTACTGACAAAGCCAATATTATATGGAACAGCACCAACCAGCAGTCTTCAGGACTTTGCACTTGCAGCTTCTTCATATGAAGATGGACAAGGAACACAGAAAATATATTATACAAAGAATATGACAAAAATAATTATACTAAAACAGGAAGCCGAGACTCAAAAGCCACTTCAGGGAGTTGAGTTTGAACTTTTAGATGAGAACTATAATGTATTGTATAATGATTTAATTACAGACTCAGATGGAAAAATAAATATAGATAATTTGCTGCCTGGGACATATTATATAAGAGAGACAAAAACTTTAGATGGATATAGCCTATATAATAAATTGATAGAAGTTAAACTGGATTTAAATGAAACATTAACTGTAATAGTAAATAATTCAGAAGCTGGGGTAACAGTTGAGGTAGAGAACGCCAAAACAGTAATGGAAGTAGAAAATGAAGCATCTGCTATATCAGTTAGATTACCAAAAACAGGAAGGTAATAGAATTGTATTTCTTGACATTTATATACAATAAATATATAATATTTTAAATTATATATAGAAGGAGACACGATAATAGATGGGGTCACTAATAGTACTTCTAATACTTATACTAATTGGAGCTATGTTTCCAGCAATGGAAATGGCATTTATTTCTTTAAATGATGCGAAAATCGCTAAAATGGCGAAAGATGGAAACAAAAGAGCTGCAAAAGTAAATAAAATTCTAAAACATCCTAGTAAGTTTTTAGCAACTTTACAAATAGGAAATACATTGGCAGGATTCTTATGTAGTGCATTTGCTGCGGATGCTTTTTCAGGATCATCAGCGGCTTTTTTCCACGATTTTATACCAATAATAAGCCTAGAGGTGTGGAAAACAATTTCAATTGTTGCAATAACTCTTGTGTTGTCATATTTTACAATCCTATTTGGAGAATTAATTCCAAAAAGGCTTGCTATGAAATATCATGATAAAATAGCATTTGCAGGTGTTGGCATAATCAAAGTAATGTACCTTGTAACAGGACCATTTGCAAAATTGTTAAGCGTTTCTACTAACCTAGTATCCAAGCTGTTTGGAGTTTCAGAGCAGGATGAAGCTATTGTTACAGAAGAAGAAATAAGAATGATGGTGGATGTAGGTCAGGAAAAAGGCTCGATACAAAATGAAGAAAAAGAGATGATTGAAAATGTATTTGAGTTTAACGATAAGCTAGTATCTGATATTATGATACATAGAACAGATATATATGCAGTTTCTGTTGAAGCTACAACAAGTGATTTTTTAGCTGATTTGAAGGGACTACAATATAGCAGAATACCAGTATATGAGGAGACTATTGACGATATAGTTGGTATGCTATATATAAAAGATTTGCTAGAATATTTTGATATAGCTGGAGCAGTAAAAATAAGGGATTTAGTAAGACCTGCATACTTTGTTTCTGAAAATAAGATGATAAATGAACTATTTAGAGAACTTCAGAAGAACAAACATCAGATAGCGGTAGTTTTAGATGAATATGGCGGAACTGCAGGAATAGTTACAATGGAAGACATACTAGAAGAAATTGTGGGAAACATATTTGATGAATATGATGAAGTGGAAAACGAATATGAAAAAATTGACGAAAATACATATATGATAAGTGGTGGCGTTACAATAAATGAGCTAAAGAAAATATTGAATACTGAAATTCCAGAAGGGGAGTATGATACTTTATCAGGATATTTAGTAGATTTATTAGGGAGAATCCCGAGAGATGACGAAAAGCCAGAAATAGAAACAGAACGTGTAACCTATAAAATAGAAGAATATGAAGATAAAAGAATTGTATGGGTTAAAGCTTGTAAGAAAGATATACCTGAAGAACTGGAAGAAGATGATGACGAGGAAGAAGAAGAAAGATAAGAAGCGGCGGACTCAAATGTCCGCCAAAATATTTTCTAAAAACAGAGGAGATATAATGTATAAGGAATTTGGAATAAGTGACAAGCTTCTTGAATTGAGTAATCAAGTAGAAAAAGGTTTGCAAGAGATTTTTAAAGATATCGACAAAATATGTGAGCTAAATAGTATAAAAGTATTAAAAGCTTTTAAGAAATATAGTTTATCAGACATGCATTTTTCTGGTACCACAGGTTATGGATATGGAGATATCGGAAGAGATGTTTGTGAGCAGATATTTAGTGAGATTTTTAATGCAGAAGATGCACTGGTAAGAACACAGCTAGTATCAGGGACACACGCATTAACAACGGCTTTTTTTGGGATACTAAGACCAGGAGACACTATTCTTAGTATTACTGGTAAGCCATATGACACGTTAAATACAGTTATAGGAATAACTGAAAATCAGTCTTCGCTATTAAGCTATAAAATAGAGTATGAACAAATAGACCTTATTGATGGCAAATTTGATTTAGAACAGGTTAAAAAAAGAGTAAGCGAAGGAAATTTAAAGGTTATAACTATTCAGCGTTCAAGAGGGTATGAGGTAAGGAAAAGTATGAGCCTGAAAGATATCGAAGAAGTTATTAGAGAGATAAAACTCATAAATAAAGAGGTAATAATAATTGTAGATAACTGTTATGGAGAATTTGTAGATACTACAGAACCAATAGAACTGGGCGCAGACATAGTAGTAGGATCATTGATAAAAAATCTGGGCGGAGGAATAGCACCAACAGGAGCATATATCACAGGAAAAAAGAAATTAATAGAGCTTATAGCAGATAGATTAACAGTTCCTGGACAGGGAAAAGAGATCGGGAGCACATTAGGAATAAACAAACAAATATTACAAGGACTCTTTTTTGCACCACAAGTTGTTGCAAGCAGTTTAAAGACTGCTGTATTTGCAAGCAGAATTATGGAGGAGCTGGGATATAAAGTATCCCCTAGATATAATGAGAAAAGAACAGATATAGTTCAGATGATAGAATTTGGAGAAGCAGATAAAGTAATTAAATTCTGTCAGGGAATTCAGAAGGCTTCTGCAGTAGATTCTAATGTGGTTCCAGAACCATGGGATATGCCTGGATATGAAGATAAAATAATAATGGCATCAGGAAGCTTTATTCAGGGGTCTTCCATAGAGTTTAGCTGTGATGCTCCAATCAGACCTCCATATGCAGCATTTTTACAAGGTGGATTAACTTATCATTATGGAAAATTACGGAGTATTGCTTGCAATTGAAAATTTAGGAGAAAATTAAAATGAAAGTAGTTATAATTGGTGGTGGCCCTGCTGGTATAATGGCAGCGATTAGTGCTGCTGAAAATGTAAATAATAAAGTAATAATATTAGAAAAAATGCCGGCACTCCGGAAATAAATTTCTTATTACTGGAAAAGGCAGATGTAATATTACGAATGATGCTGATATGTCAGAATTCATAAAAAACATACCTGGAAATGGAAAGTTTTTGTATAGCA
>Ga0209737_10003979_pt1 | contig 10372 bp, 18 predicted proteins | sample TergutCu122P3_FD_187284 | JGI IMG/M metagenome (GOLD analysis project Ga0209737, IMG submission 187284) | Cubitermes ugandensis P3 segment gut microbial communities from Kakamega Forest, Kenya - Cu122 P3 (SPAdes) (version 2) | ecosystem: Host-associated > Arthropoda: Insects > Digestive system...
TATGATTCAAACTCCTGTACACATTAAGACGCGGAACCGCAGCGGTACCGAACACTTTCGTTCTGACTCTTGTATGCCGTCTTGCCCTATCTTTATTTTTATCTATTTTAGTAATCATAACTTTTTCTCCAAAACTGACTTTTTAGTGGCCTTGTTATTTACCTGCTGTTTTTCCTTCTTTCTTTTGAACAATTTCGTCTTTATAACGAATACCGTACAAATGATACGGATCCAATTTTTTAATCGCGCGGATGTTTGCCGCAATTTGGCCGACTTCGTTTTTATTAATGCCCTTAACTAAAATTTCGGTTATTGTCGGACATTCTACTTTAACCGAGGAAGGTATTTTAAAATCTACCGTATGCGAAAAACCTACATGCAAAGTTAGTTTGCCGCCATCAACCATAGCTTTATAGCCTACACCGTTAACTATCAAGGATTTTTCATAGCCTTTCGTTACGCCCGTAATCATATTGTTTATAAGCGAGCGATACAAACCATGCTTTGCTTTTAATTCCTTGGTGTCGTTTTTGCGGCTTAAGGTTATGGTATTATTTTCTACTTTTAAATCTATGTCTTTAATTTCCTGTTTCAATTCGCCCAAAGGCCCTTTTGCGGTAATGACATTGTTTTTAAAATCGATTGTAACTCCTGCGGGAATTGTAATCGGTAATCTTCCTATTCTTGACATAATAGCCCCCTACCAGATGTAAGCAAGAACTTCGCCGCCAATTTGGCTTTGTCTTGCTTGTTTGTCTGTCATAACGCCCTTTGATGTAGAAATAATAGCAATACCCATTCCGTTTAAAACTTTGGGCATTTCCGTATAATTTGTGTAAACGCGCAATCCCGGTTTACTTATACGCTTCAAACCTACTAAAACCGCTTCCTTTTTAGGGCCGTATTTCAATTTAATTTTTATAACGCCTTGAACATTATCTTCAGCTACCTGATAATCGGTTATAAAACCCTCGCTTTTTAAAATTTCCGCGATGGATTTTTTCATATTTGACGCAGGAACATCCACTGTTTCTTTTTTTGCGCGTAATGCATTCCTGATTCTTGTAAGCATATCTGCTATTGGATCTGTAACAACCATATTGTACCTCCGCTATATTATTGGACAAATTTACCAATCTTCTGCAATCTAGTTCTAATAAATTAGCTTAGACTGCATACCTTTTTTACAAATTTAAATTACCAGCTTGATTTTTTAATGCCGGGAAGTTGGCCCTTATAAGCTAAGTTTCTAAAACAAATACGGCAAATTCCGTATTTTCTCAAAACCGCATGAGGACGGCCGCAAATACTGCATCTTGTATATGCCCTTGTTGAAAATTTAGGTGTTTTTTGCTGTTTATTAATCATTGATTTTTTAGCCATTTTTAAACTCCATTCCGTTACTTGGTAACGGCATCAAAATAGGTGTAAAAGTGTGGAAACAGTCGCGCCGCAGACGGTCAACAGTTGTTGAGACGACGAAGGGAGTGTATTTCTAATACATGACCGAGACGGCGAAACAAGCGTAGACCGTATCCGGCGATGAATGTTTACACACTACGCTTTGAAAGGCATTCCCATTGCTTTTAACAACTCTCTTGCTTCCTCATCGGATTTAGCGGTTGTGATAAAGCAAATATCAAACCCGCGAACACGGTCTACCTGGTCATAAGAAATCTCGGGGAAAATTAACTGCTCTTTGATTCCGAGCGCATAATTTCCTCTGCCGTCAAACGACTTAGAAGAAACACCGCGAAAGTCCCTAACCCTTGGAAGACAAATAGAAACAAATTTATCAAAGAAAGTGTACATACGCTCATCCCGCAATGTAACTTTAGCGCCTATTGTCATACCTTCCCTTACTTTGAAGTTTGCGACCGAACCTTTAGCTTTTGTCAAAACGGCTTTCTGTCCGGCTATTTGAGTAAGTTCGTTTTGCGCGGTTTGAATACTCTTTGCGTTGTCTTTGTCTTCCCCAAGCCCCATATTAATAACTATTTTAACAAGTTTAGGAACCTGGTTAACATTTTTATAACTAAATGTTTTCATCAAAAACGGAATTATTTCTTTATCGTATTTCTTTTTTAGCCTTGTCTTATTTACCGACAATTTCAGAGGCTTTAAAACGCCCTTTCCATCGCTTGACTTTGCTTTTTTACTTTCGCCGCCGCTTGGTTTAGCGTCTGAGTCTTTAGCAGCAACCGATTTTACTTCCGGTTTTGCGCCGGATGCAGGCTTTGTTTCCTTTTGCGCGTCTTTGGATTCATTTGGCTTTTTATCGGTTGCAGATACTTTTGCAACCTGATCTTTTTTTTGTTCTGCCAATTTATTTACCTCCCTAGGGGTTATCTTTTATTATTTAGAAGTCTTTTCTTTTTTTACATCACTTTTTGCGTTTTCGTTTTTTGCGGTTTTTTCTGCTTTTTCGGTTTTTGCTTTCTCGCTTTTTTCCGCCTTTGTCTTTTCTGCTTTTTCGGCTTTTTCTGCCTTATCTTTTTTAGTTATCTTAACCGCTTTATCTAGAACCGCATTACAGCCTTTATGTTTGCAAACGCGGGCCTTTTTCCCGTTGGAATCAACAAGGTATCCTACTCTTGTCGGTTTCCCGCATTTAGAACAAACTATCATAACATTTGATGCGTCCATTGTTCCGGTAATGTTAATAATACCGCCCGTTTCTTTAGCCGAACGCGGTTTCTTATTCTTTTTTAAGGCTTTTGTTCCTTCAACGATAATACGATTATCTTTTGGAAAACTTTCCAAAATTTTGCCTTTTTTCCCTTTATCTTTTCCGGTAATGACAACTACCGTATCGCCGGTTTTAACTTTTAAACTATTCATTGTCTTCTCCTTGTTATAAGCATTTTAGAAAATACCGTGTTTTATCTTCACAGCACTTCCGGAGCTAAGGAAATTATCTTCATGTAGTCTTTATCTCTAAGCTCTCTTGCGACAGGGCCGAATATACGCGTGCCCCTCGGCTGCTTTTGATTGTCTATAATTACCGCCGCGTTATCGTCGAATTTTATATGCGAACCGTCAGTTCTGTTTATTCCGCTATGCGAACGAACAATTACGGCCTTAATAACGTCTCCTTTTTTAACAACGCCGCCGCCCGGAACCGCCGTTTTAACGCTTGCAACAATAACGTCACCGATATTACCGTATCTTCTAAAAGATCCGCCAAGAACTTTAATACACATTATTTCTTTTGCGCCTGTATTATCCGCGACTTTTAATCGTGTTTGAGGTTGTATCATACAATATCTCCTATCATTTAACCTTGCAATTAAAAACCAAAGTTAATTGTCTTAATTATTCAAAAACCAGACAAATTGTTTTTTTATTTTGCTTTCTCTAAAATAGAAACAACTCGCCAATTTTTATCTTTTGAGAGCTTTCTTGTTTCTACAATTTCTACCTTATCGCCAAGCCCGCACTCTTTATTTTCATCATGCGCTTTAAATTTTGTGGTTACATTTACCGTCTTTTTATAAAGAGGGTCTCTTGCCCTTCTTTCTACGGCTACCACAACGGTTTTATCCATTTTATTAGACACGACTATTCCGATTCTAACTTTTCGCAAATTTCTTTTTTCTTCCATTATTTTGCTCCTTTAACTTTGCGATTGATCTTTAACTCACGCTCACGTAAAATCGTCATGCACCTTGCTATATCTTTTTTGCAGCCAACCATTACCATAGGGTTTTCTAATTGTCCGGTTGCGTGCCTAAAACGCAAATTAAAAAGTTCGGATCTTAAGGCGATAAGTTTTGTTTTAAGTTCGTCGGTTGTCATTTCATGATAATTAACCATTTACCTTAACCTCCTCATTTTTCGCATCTTGCGGTCTATTAAATTGTTGGTCTATTTTCTTATTTAATTCGTCCCGTTTGTAAAATTTTGATTTAACGGGAAGTTTATAAGAAGCAAGCCTTAAAGCTTCTCTTGCTGTTTCCTCGGGTATTCCGGCCATTTCAAATAAAACCCGTCCCGGTTTTACTACCGCTACCCAATATTCCGGTGAACCTTTTCCCGAACCCATACGGGTTTCGGCAGGTTTTTTGGTAACCGGCTTATGCGGAAATATATTTATCCAAACTTGTCCTCCGCGTTTAACATACCTTGTCATAGCGATACGAGCCGCTTCTATTTGATTAGAAGTAACCCAGCAAGACGATGTTGCAACCAAGCCGTATTCGCCGTATGCTATTTTATTGCCTTTTGTTAATTTATGCGTCATTCTGCCGCGTTGGACTTTTCTTCTTTTAACTCTTTTCGGCATTAACATATTAGTTTTCGCCCCCTTCTCTTGTGAGGTTTTTTGCGCCTAAAATTTCGCCGTTATATACCCAGCATTTAACTCCCAACATTCCGTAAGTTGTAAAAGCCTCGGCAAGCCCGTAGTCAATGTCCGCGCGTAATGTCTGCAAAGGTATGGAGCCTTCGTGATAATGTTCGCTTCGCGCAATTTCCGCGCCGTCCAGCCTTCCGCTTACCATTATTTTTACGCCTTTTACGCCGCTTCTCATAGCTTTTCCTAAAGCTTGTTTCATAGCTCTTCTGAAAGACACGCGTTTTTCAAGCTGCGCCGCAATACTTTCGGCAACCAACTGCGCGTCGCCGTCGGGACGCTTAACTTCTTTTATATTTACAACTATTGTTTTGCCGGGAGAAAATTTAGAAATTTCCTTTTTCATCTGTTCTACGCCCGCACCCGCCTTGCCTATTAAAATACCGGGACGAGCCGTAAATATATCTACTATAATTTTTTGAGCAACGCGTTCTATCTTTATTCTGGATATTGCCGCGCTGTAATAAGTCTTCTTTAAAAATGCTCTGATATCGTAATCTTCTTTAAGATTTTTAGAATAATCCTTTTTATTTGCGTACCAAGAAGAATCCCAGCCCTTTATAATACCCACTCTCAGCCCGTGCGGATTAACTTTTTGTCCCATTCTGATTCCTCCTATTTGCCTTTAACCGGTTTATCTTTAACTTCTTTTTTTACGGCAACTTCCGCTTTTTTTGAAGCTTCCGGTTTTTTAGCGGCCGGCTTTACGCTTACATCTTTTTTAACTTCGGCTTTAGCGCTTACTTCCGTCTTAGCCTTAGCTTCCGATTTGACTTTGGTTTCTTGTACCTTAGCTTCCGATTTGGCTTTGGTTTCTTGTACCTTAGCTTCCGGTTTAACTTTAACTTCTTGAGCCTTAGTCTTAGCTTCGGGTTTTACCGGTGTTTTTGCCTTTACGTCGGATTTTGCTTTAGTCTGTTTTGTCATAGCGTTAGCCGCTTTGTTTTTAAGTTCAACTTTGGCTTTTGACCTATTTTCTTTTTTTACTTTTACATCGGTCTTTTCCTGAACATCCAAAACTACCGTAATATGACTTGTGCGCTTTAAAATTCTGTATGCGCTGCCTCTTGCCCTCGGCTGCATTCTTTTTAAAGAAGGGCCTTGATCGGCAAAAATTTCGGCAATAAATAAATCATCCCTACTTAAACTCAAATTATTTTCGGCGTTAGCCGCCGCAGAGTTAATAAGCTTTCTGACAACCGGCGCGGCAGCCCTTGGGGTTGCCGTCAAAATTGCCACAGCCTCCGAACAATTTTTACCCCTGACAATATCTAAAACCTGCCTTATTTTGTAAGGGGACATTCTTATATATCTTGCCACCGCTCTCGGGCGCATATCTTTTTCTTCCGCGCGTTTTTGAGATTTGGTTCTGCTCCTTGTTGCCATTTTTCCCTCCGAATATTTAAATATTAAGCTAAAGATTTTACACTTAACATTTAATTTATAGTTAATTAGTATATTGTGGATTTATTTTTTTGCGGGTGCCTTTGCGGGCGCTTTTCCCGTGGTTTTTTCGCCGCTGTGCCCTCTGAATGTCCTTGTGGGAGAAAACTCGCCAAGCTTACAGCCCACCATATCCTCCGTCACATATACGGGTACATGCTTCTTCCCGTCATGCACGGCTATAGTATGCCCTACCATATCAGGGAAAATTGTCGAGGCTCTTGACCAGGTTTTTACGACCTTTTTTTCGCCTGCGCTGTTCATTTTATTTATTCTGTTCATCAACCTTTGTTCTACAAAAGGTCCTTTTTTTACGCTTCTAGACATATATTTCTAAACTCCATTTATAAATTCTTTTTAGTAGTAACTAGTTGATGCGTTTAATAATAAACTTATCGGTTGTGTTCTTTTTCTTTCTGGTTTTATATCCTCTCGCGGGTTTTCCCCAAGGAGTAAGCGGTCCCGGGCGTCCGATTGGCGATTTTCCCTCGCCGCCGCCGTGCGGATGATCGCACGGGTTCATAACCGAACCGCGAACGGTAGGACGCGTTCCCATATGACGGGTTTTTCCTGCTTTCCCCACACGGATAATTTCGTGTTCCAAATTACCTACCTGGCCTATTGTAGCTTTACATAAAACGGGAATATATCTTGTCTCGCCGCTTGGCATACGCAATATAGCAAGCTTTCCTTCTTTTGCCATAAGCTGAGCGGAAATTCCTGCCGCGCGCGCAATCTGGCCGCCGCGGCCGGGTTTCATTTCTATATTATGAATCATTGTGCCCACGGGGATATCTTTAATAATTAAAGCGTTGCCTGTTTTAATATCGGCGCCTTCGCCGCTTATTATCGTATCTCCGACATTTAAGCCGATAGGCGCCAAAATATAACGCTTCTCTCCGTCCGCATAATGTAAAAGCGCGATGTTGGCCGTTCTGTTGGGGTCGTATTCTATGGCCGCAACCTTTGCGGGAATATTATCCTTGTCGCGTTTGAAATCGATAATTCTGTATTTATTACGGTTTCCGCCGCCTATATGCCTTACTGTCTGATGGCCTTGGCTATTTCTTCCGCCGGTTTTTTTCTTGGTTTCAATAAGCGATTTTTCCGGCGTTTCTTTTGTTATTTCCGAATAATCGGAAACGGACATGAAACGACGGGCCGGCGATGATGGTTTGTATCTTAAAATACCCATAATATTTATTCTCCTAAGGAGTGGTCATAAAGCGGTTGATACGGGCTACGCTTGCTCGGTCATCTCGGTCATTTAGCCAAACTAAACTCCCTTCGACGCCCTCACAACTGTTGCCCGTCTGAACACACTTTCTGACCACTCCTTTATTCAAGTCAGCTCGCGTGTGTTCAAACTATTTGATTAAAAGTTTTAAATTATTTTTAACTTAGACTTTCAAAGAAAGGTATCGGCTTACTGTCCGATGTTAACTGAACCGTAGCTTTTTTATAACTAGCCGTCATACCGCTGTGTTTACCCTGTCTTTTTAACTTGCCTAAATAAATTGCAGTGTTTACCTTTTCTACTTTAACCGAAAACAACTCTTCTACAGCTAATTTAATCTGCGTTTTGTTTGCGTCTTTATGAACAACAAAAACATAACGCTTTGATATATGGGAGGTTTTATCGGCTTTAATACCTTTATAACTTTTTTCCGAAAGTATAGGTTTTAAAATTATTTCCTGCGCCGTCATTATGCGTGTACCTCCTGAAATTTTTCCACCGCTTCTTTAGTGATAAAAATTCTGTTGCTGTTTACCACATCGTAAACATTTATTAAATCGAAAGTTGTGGTTAAAACTTTTGGTATGTTATTTGCCGCTCTTGCTACATTTGTATCAGGTGTCGTCACAAACATACAAGAAGTTTCGCATTTAAACGCTTTTAGTAATTTTGCAACTTCCTTGGTCTTCGCCTCTTTTAATTGTAATTTATCTAAAACTATAAACTCGCTGTTTGCCACTTTATAAGACAAAGCGGAATATAACGCGGCTCTTTTGGCTTTCACATTCATTTTTTTAGAAAAATCCCTCGGCTTTGGCGCAAATACAACTCCGCCGCCTTTCCATTGCGGTGAACGGATAGACCCTTGCCTTGCTCTTCCCGTGCCTTTTTGTCTCCACGGTTTTATACCGCCGCCTCTGACCTCACTTCTTGTTAGAGTGCTTTTGGTTCCTTGCCTTGCGTTTGCCAAGGTTGTAACAACGGCTTGATGAACCAGCGCTTCATTATATTCGGCTCCAAAAAGTTCGTTCTTTAATTCTATTGTCGAGCCCGTATCTTTGCCGCTCATACTATATATTTTAACGTTTGGCATTTTTCTCTCCTTATTATCTTTCGGTTTGAAACAAAATGTTCTAAAAAATTTGCTTACCGTATACTATTGTTTTTTCTGCTTTTTAGATGTAGAAATCCTTGTGGACGGAGCTTTTTGCGTTCTTACGGCGCTTTTAACCGTTACTATACTTCCCTTCACTCCGGGTATAGCTCCCTTTACCATTAAAATATCTCTTGCTTCATCTACTTTAATTACCTTTAAGTTTTGAACCGTTACGTTTTCACACCCTAAATGGCCCGGCATCTTATGCCCTGGAAATACTCTTCCCGGGCTTGTACCGCTGCCAAGTGAACCCGATTGTCTGACGCAAGGTCCTGTTCCGTGAGTTTCAAACATTCTGTGCGCATTATTGCGCTCTATTTGTCCGGCAAAGCCTCTTCCTTGAGTTAAGCCGGATATGTCCACTATATCGTTTTCCGCAAATACGGTGCATTTAACTATGTCGCCGATATTTAAAGCGTCGGTGTTTTTCAGTTTAAATTCTTTTAAAACCCTCAAGGGTTTAACATTTGCTTTCTTAAAATGCCCCTGCCTTGGTTTTGTAACTAATTTTTCTCTTATATCGTCAAAACCCAACTGAACGGCGGAATATCCGTCGTTGTCCGCGGTTTTTTTCTGTATAACGGGACACGGTCCCGCTTTAATTACGGTTACGGGAATCATTGTTCCGTCAGCCATAAACACATGGCTCATTCCTAATTTTTTTCCGATGATTGCTTTATTCATAGATAAAGTTCACTCCTTATTGTGGGAACATTCATCGCCGGATACGGTCTACGCTTGTTTCGCCGTCTCGGTCATGTAGGTCTAACTACATTCCCTTCGACGCCTCAACAACTGTTGACCGTCTGCGGCGCGACTGTTCCCACAAATATATGTGCCGCCGCAGAAAGGCAAAAAAGATTTTCAAATTCAAAAGATTATTGCTAACTTATCTGAAGGCTCTTGGAAGTCCTTCATTTTTCGACAAGTATATTTTTAAACTGCAAAAATTATAATTTAATTTTTATGTCGACGCCCGCGGGCAAATCCAGCTTCATTAAAGAGTCGACAGTCTTAGGCGACGGCGAATAAATATCTATAAGCCGTTTAAAAGTTTTTAACTCAAACTGCTCGCGCGAATCTTTGTATTTGTGCGGAGAACGCAAAATTGTAACAATTTCTTTTTCCGTAGGAAGCGGTATCGGCCCGCATACTTTTGTTCCGCCTTTTTTAACTACTTCCACTATTCTTTCCGCGCTCATGTCAACTAAGTTATGGTCGTACGCTCTTAATTTAATTCTGATTTTCTGACTTGCCATGTCTTATTCTCCTAAAAATACCGGTGCCTTTAATTTGGACTCATCTTTTCGGTTAAACAGGTATATTATTCTTAAAATAATACCGTACACTTACCCGTGTGTGTCACAAATCCTCTTACAAAAAAGCAAGTTTTTTTCTTGCTTATAAACGCTGTTTTTACAAACAGCCTTTTTATAATACTACATTAAAGTTTTTTCGTCAACCAAATTTAACCCGTTTTTTTTAATTTTTTTAATTTCAATTGGCAGTCATTAAAAATCGGGACGGTTAACCGTCCCGATTTTGACTTTTTATTTGCATTCACTATTGCTTTTTAACCGCTGGTTAGAGGAACGGTAATATTGACACAAGCCTTCTCTACCGCTCTCGCTTATCTAAATCTTTTTTATCTCTTTTTCGCCATCTGTTATAGTTTTATCTTTTTCAAAAATCTGTTTCGTATCCAATTTTATGTTTCTTTTCAAAATTACCGAAAGAATGAAAGCTACCAGTGTTTGAATATCCTTTATGCTGTTGAAAATTGTCAAGCCGAAAATTCTATCCAGTTCAAAAACCGAATCGGCAAAAAGCTTTACTACAAGTAGTACAAGAAACCAAATGCTTAATGAATGCAGCAAATAATATATGTATGGTTTTTTCTCAATCTTCTTTTTATTCTCTTTTGTCAACCCGATTGCTATTAAAATAGGCGGAACAACATACAGCAAAATCTTGAACAGTACTAGTAGGCTGTATGTCCAATTAGGATACACAAAAGGCCCATCGCTTTGCTTTCCCCATAAATTCCATGTACCTGCAATATCTGACAATCCAAACGCAAGGATTGTAATTATTGGTATCAAAATTCCAAGAGCGATGAAAACTATTTTTGTAACTCTATTTTTTCTCATGACTAACTCCACTTAAACAAGTCTATAAATTT
>Ga0209737_10003980_pt1 | contig 10368 bp, 5 predicted proteins | sample TergutCu122P3_FD_187284 | JGI IMG/M metagenome (GOLD analysis project Ga0209737, IMG submission 187284) | Cubitermes ugandensis P3 segment gut microbial communities from Kakamega Forest, Kenya - Cu122 P3 (SPAdes) (version 2) | ecosystem: Host-associated > Arthropoda: Insects > Digestive system >...
CCCATACACACACACACACACACACACACAAGATATGGTGATGACTGTATTAATATAAGTGTTAAATGCATAAAACATCTGAACCATAATGGACAAACTTGTACCATACTCAAATAAATTTACACTAACAAAAATACAAGCATGGAAAAACAATGTTTCTTTGTCCTGTCTTGTGCCCCAGAGTATGACTAAGCAATAATTTTTCACTGTACATCATCTGTTTAAATAATCAAACGATATATGACACAAACAGCAAACTTGTGAACAGAATCTGGTAAGGCTGTACATTTGAATTTACTGTTCACATTTCAAAAACTCACAAGAAACACACAAACACACTCCACTTAGACGTAAGAAATTAGTGGAAACACACGGAACATTTATAACGACCATGAGTTACGATCAAAAAAAGTAAACATAAGAATGTAAATCACAAACAGAATAAATAATGCAAGAAAATCTATCTTGTTATCTGGCAATAACAGAATTCATTTAAAATGGGAGCACAAATGTAACTTGAACAGTATTACACAAAGTATACATCAGTAGTTACATTAATATACATATGTTTTCATGCCAAACACTTCCCATCAATCAGCTTAAAGCAATCCTGTTTGTATGATGTAGATGTTAGGAGGTTATACAAAATGATCTGCAAGATCAAAATCAGGAATGGTTACAGAAAAGAATCAAGGTCAGGCATTACACATGAGGTAACAATGAGAAACTAAAGTGCATTCTTGCATACCTCAAACAGCAGAGTAAACAGGTGAATCCGTCCAGTTATTTTCACAGCTGCATTTGAATTCATCAATTCAGACACAACCTGGCTTGGGCTTTCTCCGGTCTGCATAGCCTCCAACAGATATTTGGCTTTATCAGAAATCTGCAATAAAACATGCATGGTCCAAAAATGTGAGGTGTAAATTCTGGCTGACTATTTGAAAACCTAGAAATTGTAATCAGAAGAAATGTCAGTACTTACAAATCACAAATTTCACCTACCCTGCATCACTAGCAAGCTGGTAGAAGGAAAATAAATTAACATACTAAGGAAACCAAAAACATTAAGCACTGAACTCAGCTGACAAGCTAAGCTTTATGTTCGAATGACCGTGCATCTTTAATAAGTAAGTAAAGGAGAAACCAACTAGATGCAATAAATCACTATTTGTTGCATCTAGTTGGTTTCTCCTTTACTCACTGACAAGCTAAACATTGCATGAAAGCTGAAGAGTTTACTGTTTAAGAGAGTCTATGCCTCTTTACCTGCTAAACATCCCACCCCTCAGATAACCTTGCTACTCTGCCATTTGCTTCTAACAGGCTTTGAACACATAGTTTTGCCCCCATACTGTACACTAAGTTGGGACACAGGAATAATGAACACATTCTCTCTCTAGCTCATCTGCCAGCAACTATCTCCTCCTACACAGCTTCCCCCTTACACTGGTACTCTGGATTTCCCACTTTGAATATGTCAGGACAAATCGTGAAATTTCATTTTATTAAAATTAACTGCACCTGTTATTAAATTCATTACATATTATTAAATCCAATGAAAAAGTTAAAAGTAATTATAAATTACACTGAAGCAAACTGCTCTGTCCTCCGAAGACATGACATGAATCTGGTCCATCATAAACTTCCCCAGACAATCACATCATTTTACTTTAATAGCACTACTTATAATATTTGGTGTTAATGTCCATTACCATATACTGAGGACAGTGACAGTTAACATCAACAGTCATAACAATGAAGTAAATGTCTCCCTCAACTTAAGACAGGGGGTGAGATTAACTGGGTGGTTTGGAGGAGGAGGCAGGCACCCCAAGTCCACTAAGTGGCACACACAAGTATAGCCAAAACCATTACTTTCTGGACAATCCTACAACCTGCGTACCTGGCTGAGTGAGACACATGTAACTTTCTGTGAACACAAAAATCAATGAATGGTCAGTTTTGGCAAACAAAGCCAAACAATATGCTCACCTCAGAGGCAAATTTTCAGTTATACCAGAACTTCCCCTCACTACAACCTCGAGCTTCATACTGTTTACAAATTGTCAGCAATAGTCACATTGATTTTTTCATATGCTGTTGTTCAGTGTAATTAAACAACGTATGTTTTACCGTTATTACAAAGTCACTTACATCTGCCACTAGAGTATCCAACATCTCATCCCGCCACACTTCACCGTTACGTTTGGTGATGGTCATCAGCAGGTCACACACTCGATAGACCGTTTCTGGCAGGGTGTCTACAAGATTCAGGCATGCTGGTAAGGCTACCATTGTGAATTTGTCTATGGCTTCTTTGCTGAGAACCTGTGACTCTGATTCCTGTGGAACAGAACAAACACCATCAGCATTATATCTCCTTATGTATGATACAAAACAAGACACATGCTGCTAGAACCACATTTGAAAGACACACCTCTTTTGTTTGTTTTTGCTTTGCGACATCCTTGCGATCACAATCGCCCATTATTTTCTCTCCCAGAGACATTGCTATTGCTCGTAACATTTGGTCTTCCTCGGTTAGGTCAAGATCCATTGACACAGTCTGCAACAAATGTGACGAGATTTTGCTATCAATTTACATAAACTCTTTTCATTTTTTCTGTGTCAAATCCATTCTGTCAATTCTAAAAGAAGTTTAATTACCGAGACTAATTTTCATTAATTCTTTATTTCTGTTCAAGGCAACAAATTCTGAAAATGAAAAATAGTGTCATATTCCTTGGTTTACTCTTCAACACAGCTAAGCATGTATACCAAATCCGATACGAAGTTAAGTGACAACATTATTTTCTACTGACAACATTAAATTAGTAAGCTTTCTGTACAATTCAATTCAACTAATAAAAATATGATTTGAATTAACCAACACAATGAAAAAGTAAACACACCTTTTGCATACTTTCTTTCTGCACATTCACAGTTTTAAAAACGACATATGGACAATTCTCAGTGCAAGGCAACCAGGATGAGCAAGTCACACATACCTGTGTTGTACAAGCAAATGGTGATGGATTGCTAAGTAGATAATCAGTCGCTTGTTCAACAGTAGGTGCATGGAGCAGGGCCTCCACACAGTGCTCTCTACTGAAGCCCATGTCCATTAGCTGCAAAAGCCATGCCTCATTAACATCCGGTTCAAAACTGTCGGTTTGCGGTCGACGCTGTACTACTGCTGCGGTGGTGCCACTCGAAAGAGGGGTGGGGCCTGCGCTGGAGTTGCCACTAGAACTATTACTTGCTTCTGCTCCTCCTTGGACCAGAACACTCTCTTTCTCTTTGCTAAGTCGTTCCTGCAAAATCAGAAACACACACATATCCCCCATTTTACTAAAGTCAAAAACTATTCACAGCACAGCCAGTGACAAAAAAAAGTAAACAAGAGGGCTCTGTAGGCAGTGGTCAACAAAACAGAAGCAATTCAGCAAAATCTTTGACTGGGGGGGGGCATGATATGGCATGGGCCACCAACTTGCAGAAATAATGCAAGGTCAGTTTTAGCAACCAGAATTTCACGACATACAAGAAAGTCCATTTAATCACATTTACCAGCATACATAAGAGCAACAGTTTCACATACTGACTATGGGTGGATGGATAGAGGATGTCAAGTCAGTGAGGTACTTCCTAACAATTAAGTGTTTCTATTTCTAGGGACACATTCAGTAAATAAATAGTTAGACCTCCCAATCCTTAACAGTGCAGCAAGATTAATGTTACCAATGATAAGAAAGAGAAAGACTAAACCAGGAAGCTGACTGGCATTCAAGATCTTCACAAATGTTAAACAGCAACCCAATGAACCACAGACAACTCTCAGAGTCATTAATATGCAGTGCCAGCACAGAGGATTAAAAAGGTTTGTACACCATCTACAGACTGGAGAATTTGGTTTGGTAATAAATGTATCAACTCACAGACATGATTTTCTCTCCACGAAGGATGTGTCGCAAGATGGCCAGCATTGACTCTGATATGCGTGCCCCATATGAGCTCAAAGGTTTCTTGCCCCACATTAACATTACTGCATCAAAGGCAAGCTGTAAACAAACATTTCCCAGTTTCATACCACATGTGCTGATATTTCCCTATATTTACAACACAAGAATTATGAACTAAACATATAGATCATGCTGTCTCAACATAAGACCATGAAACTTGCTGAACTACTGCATGACACTACACCAAGTACAAACAACTTTATATATTACAAGACCCTAAACAGATCACTTACTTTATGAATTGTCATTAGATATTTCAATGGATCAAAAGGCTTGTAGATCGCACCATGCTTCATTATTGTGATAGTGTGTGGTGAATCAAGAATTGCTTTTGGATTCACCATCTTTTCAAGCAGCAGCAACCACGTATCCAGGAACTCACCAGTCCCATCAGTCAAATCTGGGTGCTCAAGACCCTCTTCAACATTTACAGTTAATCCATTTGACAGAGCCCAATGGAATGTACTGGTAATAAAGAAAATCAGAAATATAGTTCAAGAAAACTGTCTTTCATAACTCAACCCTTGTTGTTCCGATGAGGGCACATCTCTGTACATAAACTGCATGTGAATTTGTTGCAAAAAAAAACTTCTTTTCATAATGGGATCTTCTTACAACAGAGTTTAAAAGCTCACTGAAAAATCTATCGGAGTCAAGTACAAACAGCCAATAACAATAACAAACCAGTTCATTAATACTTACTCAAAAAAGGCATTCTGGCCTCCTAACTGGACAAACTTCTGCAACATCAAATGGTACGGATACTTCTTTTCATCAAACAACATGGGAGATGTAAATCCAACAGAACATATCAGGAATGTCAACCTACAACAAATATTACAACAGTTACAAAATAAATGCTCTACCACACAATTAAGTGGCAACTGTAGTCAAATGATCAATTGTGAAGACATAAAACTTTTACTTGACTATTCCACTCATTTTAGTCATTACAGCCATTATCAAGCAAACTCTATTAAATAAAGAACGATCTACTGTACTGTATAACCAACAACTTAATACTTTCTCATTCATTCTGTAACTGGCAAAATACCACTATCACTTCCATATACTGTGGTCGACAGAAACAACGAAACGCAATTTCTGAAACTAACAGAGGCTAATACAGAGGCTGACATGGCAATTAAGGCAGAAAAATTGTAAGCAGTAAAATCACCGAAGGACAAAAAGGGCAATAAGTCGCACCGACTTCCACTTACTTCTGAGACACACTTACTTGAACTTTGGAATTATTGTGTGTGGCAGCCTGGTCCAGTTAAGACCATTAGCTAACAAAATGTTCAGAGCAGTAGCTACCGCCCGTGCTGCTGATGTTGGAAGAGCTGGGGTATTGGGCACTGTCTGACCTCTTCGTGCTCGGATCGGTGAGCCAACACATAGCTACAAGAAATAATACGATTATTTGGTGTAGTCTGAAAGCTAACAGAAGTCTGTATAGTGATAAGGCACATTACTATCAACAATAGCCTTTGTGCATTCTTGCACAGAAACAAGGACTAGCATTTCAATGTTTCACCGTGCATTTTTCAACTCAGTAATTGATAAACACCAACACATGCACCTCACATGCAACAGTATTTTAATCTAGAATATTGATTTCAATGTTAAAATACATAAAAATACTTAAAAGTACTCCGACATGTATTGCTGCCACAACACCAGGATTGATCGTCAGGATTTTCAATTCAGTGTTTTTTAAATAATTCAGTAACTTTAACAAAATACAGACCTACTCCCTGATGATGATCTGTTAAGATTGAAACATGTCGGAGGACTTTTAAGTATTTTTATGTATTTTAACATTGAAATCAGCATTCTAGATTAATATACTGTTTAATGTGAGGTGCATGTGTTGGTGTTTATCAATTACTGAAATACTAGCATGTTTCATTAATCAGTACTCAATACACAATTTCTTTATATCAGAAAAACTCTGTAATACATAATGAACAGAAAACCACAATTACAACTCCCCTGAAGTCTATGAATAAACAGAAATGTGTGTGCTAATACAATGCTATTTATGCAAATGAGCAGATCCTGACATCCATGACCTTAGTTCTCCAATACAGATCCACAAATATTCCAAAAAAATCTAGTAGAAACCTAAGATTTCCAGCCATCACATGGCACAACATCCATACTGAAGACCCACACAAATTAAGCAGCCCTGAACAAGATTTAGTCAACCAGGCAACAGGCCGCCCAGGGTTGGTGCACCCCTTTCTACTACATTCACTTTATGATTTCAACAAATCACCATCACAACATTTCATGCACTCAAAAACTCAAAATTATGTCACTTATGGAATAGGAACGCAGCCCAATTAAAATCTGTATGTTCAGCCAATCCCCCGTCTAGGACACATGCAGGGAGTTCTGAGACATGCTCAAAAGAAACGTTCCTCTCTAGTGGGCAATGTCACAGATATGGAGTTCAATTAGAATAATAAACCACAAATTTTGTAATTCTTTATACACGAATTATACAAAAGCTTTAGAATAATACACCAAAAAATTGGTACCACAACCGAAATTGCCGGTACCACATCAACCCAATGCCCAATATTTACTCCCTTTTCACAAAAGGAATACCGGAACAAGTCTCGGTGATCTTCTGCTACTTAGAATCCAATGTAGCTTGTAAGGTGGGGGGACAAAAACAGTCAAAATCTTGTGTATCAAAGCATAAATGTCTATGACCTTCATTGCCTTACAGATGTACAGGAACTGAAAAACTTGAAGACCAATACTAACACATCAGTGAGACATATTTATAAGGTCCGACCACTACAACTGAAAGGAAGGAAAGGCATAATTAATACATATCATATATGATACATAATGTAAAGGTGAAAGAGGCCCTCTGCATAAGCATCTACAGAAGGAATTTGAAGGATACATTGAAAGTCTGTGACTTTCAAATGCGTGACAGCCAATTCATAAACAACAGCCAGTGAAGATGCAAAAATCATGTGCCTTTCATGCTCACCATACCATGGATGGTACTAACATTGAGGCAGAATGTATGGTTGTTAACTCACCTTGACTAGGAGACCGAATAATTCTGCCAAGGTCCTTCCAAGTCTCGATGAAGCACCCAGTAAAGGTTTAATATACTTCAACTGCAAAGCTGGAGGAAGCATGTGAGTGCTGGACTCTGAATCAACCTCCATCGCAGTCTCCGAGGTTGAAGCATCTGTTGTGTTACCAGACTGGTGTGAATCACCCTACAACAGACAAAGATCATCAGTACATTTAGTGTATGGACAAAACTGTGAAATGACAACCCGCTACAGAATAGTCCTTGTGTACTTATCACAATTTAAGAAGTTCCAGTGTATTCTGATAGTCACTTACAATTCTTTAAATAAATGAATTAGTTAATTAAAATAAATAAACAAATATACAAACAAAAACTCAACCACAAAGAAGTGTCACCACTAATTATCCTCCATCGTTTAGTCCATATCACATCACCCAAAATATTTCTCTACAGTTCATTTTAACAATGCCCTTCTATATACATGTCTCAGTTCCACAAACCACAAAACAATGTCTTCTGGGGCTGGAATACAACATCAACCAAAATGTCTGTCACCCAAGTACAGAGATATTAAACCTCCAAATCTGTGAGACTGGCAACTGTATGTTAACTTGGAAGTAACTGCATTACTAACAAAAGTACCACACTCAGCCAGTGGATTGTGCACACTTGCTGTCACAATAACATGACGCACTGCCAGTAAAGGTCACAGACCACAGATGTAAGGCCAACAAATCGAACAGAATTAAAAATACGAGTTTTGTAAACTTTGTCATGTAGACAAAATTCCTTCCCACAAAGCACAGCTGGCCTGATGAATGTAAGAAACTCTTGCAGGTCAAATAAACACTCACTTTCATTTCTGATGGGAGAAGTTTCTCCATGTCTTCTTTACCGAATTTGCAGCCTGGAGGAATTATATCATCACTGCACAGTGCCAGAAGAAGGGTGCTTTCCCATACTAATGATGTATACAACTCAGCCAAGCCATTAAGCACACTAAGTCCCAACTCGGAGCCCCAGTGGGTCAAGGACAGCGCTCGGATGTCACTCTGAAATTAGGCATCTGAGTACAAGAACTCCTCACATAAAGCTTCATAAGATATCACTACACACAATATCAACTCAAGGGTACACGTTATGTCACACCTAGTGACATTCGGCCACTTTCTAACATTAATGACAATAAAAGATACCATTCTCTACCCAAATTCAAATTGATACCTTGATATCGCAGGTTATGGGTAAAAGCAACAGCTAGTGATGATGAATCACTTTACTTCTTAAACAATTACTGTATTTACCCACAAGCAAGACGATTCTATTCTAAGACAAACATGTCCGCCAAGGGAAAATGTATTTATCTGAATATAGGATGACCCCCACCCCCAAAAATAAAACGACTGCTAAGAAGAAATATTTTACTATTAATTTCACACACTTAATTCACAAAGCATGTCAGATTCTATCTACCTTTACTAATCTGTTCACTGTGTCCATCTTCACAGTCAGTGCTTCCTTCTTCCTCACACTCACTCCTCAAATTCCCAATCTCTTCATTGTCATTCCAGAACATATCATCATGAGTCCCATCCCCTGCATTGGGTATACAGCCCTTGTTAAAACCCTCCACAATCATTCTGGTAAGATGCTCTTCCATGCCATTATGATCCACACTGACTAAATAATACATTCATATATCTTGGTTTATAAACTTACTTGAACCCATAATGAATCACAGTTTTCTAGACAGATGGTGTTAGTGGTGTTAAGAATTTAAATACACGTATTCTGGATTTTTGTGTCATGTCTGTGGTCTGACCAGTCTGAGTTCATGGCATTTTTTACGGCTTTTAATTTGAGCATTTTCCAGGTTTTATTTTTGAGTCTGGTTGTTAATATTTAATTCTTCAATAACTATTTTCAAGTTACTACCCTTCGACATGACCCAAGTCCCGATGGGAAGACGATGTCAGGAACGACCTGAAGAAGATGAAACTCATAAAATGGACAGAACAAGTCCAAGATCACCTCAAAATGGAAAGGAATTGTTGAAAAGGCCAAGACTCAACCAGAGTTGTAGTGTCAGGCAAGAAGAAGAAGAAGACCTTTAGACATGATCTGTTCTCAGGTATATATCCTTAAAAGTTACTGTTTCTACAGTGTCCAGTGACTGAGTCACCAATCTAAAGGGCTAACCAGGTATGACGCTTCTTTGCGTGACTAAACGGAAACACAGCTGGCTTCCAAAACACTGCGCTTCTATAAAAAATTAAATGATCAACAAAGTCCCATGAAAGAACAATGCATCAATTAACATCCCTTTCTGCTCTGTTCTCTCATTTGGATTTCTTTGACCCTTGAAGCTGGGACTGATAGGCTGTCCCAAAACATTGGTGCGAAATTACACCTCTACACTGCGTAATATCTCAGAAGAATGCGTACCTGACATGATGATTTGGCAATGCAGGCCTTGGTTTGGCTCTGTATGATTTGGTTCAGAGCGATCTGGTTCAGTGTTTCACATGCGAATTTAAGACAACCTCACAAATTTAAGCGCCAAATTTAAAAACCTCGTCCTTCATTTGAATAAATACGGTACATACACATTATGAAACCACCACAATTTTGTACGATGCCCCAATAATTATTCATTTCGTGCAGCCCTCTGGCCAGTTCACTACGGCCCACACAAGCTCTTGCCTCCGTCCTGGAGCTAACATTTCTTAAACTTTTTTTATTTCAAAGCAAAACTGTTAAGTCAGACAGTTACTCATAATGAATGTGGGTTTTTGAAAACTTAAAAGAGATTTACAATACAAGGCAGGCAATGTATGTACAATGCGACAATAAGGCACATTCACGTAACCGTCCTTGCAACAGAAAAGTAGTACCTGTTACTGATTTTTGTTAAGTGTCTGTATTCTTGACTTAGTTATCCAACACGCAAAGTGCACTATCATCTGAGGCTAATCTGGCCCTACCATATTTTTCCACATTAACTCACAAATGGCAACATTTTTGGAAAAATGTATTGAGAATTTTTACGTGTATTTTGATTTACTCTGCAACTTCTGTCTTTGGTATTTTTTATTCTAAGAAGAATTCAGCAAACTACAGGGTGGAGCATAAAATGTCATACCATTGATTGTGCACATTACACATTTTTATTATTACAAAAGCATTTGACATCTGGTACAGAATTAATCCTCATAGGTTGGAAAATTGTTCCTAATGAAGAACATGTTCAATGTGACCACCGTTTTGCCTCACAAC
>Ga0209737_10003981_pt1 | contig 10366 bp, 9 predicted proteins | sample TergutCu122P3_FD_187284 | JGI IMG/M metagenome (GOLD analysis project Ga0209737, IMG submission 187284) | Cubitermes ugandensis P3 segment gut microbial communities from Kakamega Forest, Kenya - Cu122 P3 (SPAdes) (version 2) | ecosystem: Host-associated > Arthropoda: Insects > Digestive system >...
GTTTTACGTTTCAAGTCGATAAAAACAAAATAAATACACCAGTCACCCATACAATTCCCATTCACAACCTTTACTACACACAATATCTTTGCTATCCAAGAGGTTCGGAGGCTACCCTATAGAAAACGCAAAAAGTTAACTAAAAAAAGTAGGGGTTATTAGATAGAGGAAAGATTCCTCTGCGGATTTCGTGAGTTTTGCGCTAATTTCAACATACTTAAAAAAGATGATTATTGCAAGATTTATTTCAATGAGAATAACCAAGTTTTTAGTTGAAGCAAGTTTTAATAACTCAGTATTCACTAGCTATGTGGTTTATTATGAAACGCAAACTCATGGAAATCCTCGCCTGTCCCATAGATAAACATCACCCCCTTGACCTTCATGTCTTTGAAGAAAAAGACGAAATCACAGAAGGAATAATCATCTGCACTCAATGTAGCCGCTGGTACCCCATCCGTGACGAAATCCCAGAATTGCTCCCCGACGAGTTACGCAAAGAATCCGAAGACCTGCCATTTCTAAAGAAATGGCAGGACAAAGTACCCCAACAGACCGTTACTGAAGGCAAGCCCTTCAACCTAAAATAGCAGCCTACTCTATAGGCACTACCTTATTTTTAGCTGAAGACTCCAACGCCGCAGTTGCCACTTTGAGGGCCACTACGCCATCCTCACCAGTTACCAAGGGCTTCTTTTTTTCGGTGATGCATTCAACAAAGTGTTGAAGCTCCGTTTTTAGAGGTTCTTGGAAAGGTAAGCGCGGCTGAATCGTTTCGGTTTTCTGCTCAATCCAAAAATCTTGAGTCATGTAATCAAGCCGCATAATGGCATCACTTCCTGTTACTGTCAATGTACGAGTTTTGTAGGGTGTGAGCCAGTTAGATTCAATAAATGCTGTTCGACCGCCCTCGTAGGTCAACATTATCTGGGCATAGTCTTCAAATTTTTGGATTCTCATACTGCCCATGTTTGCATAAACAAAAATGGGCGGTTCATTAAATATGAAATTCATAACATCAATATCATGAATGGCTGTGTCTTTAACAACACCAACATCACCAATACGCTCAGGCCACTGTGAAACACGTTTAGCAGTAGCACAAACTAGTTCACCGATTTTTTTGTTCTCCACAGACTGACGAATTTGTTGCAACCCAGGGATAAAGCGCATCAAAAACCCCACCGTTAAATGTAATCCGTTTGCTTTAGCGCTTTTTACAAGTTGCTCTGCCTGTTGGGGTGTAGTCGCCATAGGCTTCTCTACTAAGATATGTTTGCCAGCATTTAGGACGTTTAGGGCTTCTTGGAAGAGAATTGTTGACCAAGTACAGACGCTGACGGCTTCAATGGATTTATCCCTCAACATCTCACTGCTGTCGCTGTATGCTTTAACTCCATAAGAGTCGGCCATGGCTTTGGCTCGCTCTGCATTAACATCACATATGGCAACAAGTTCTGTTGAGTCAAGTTCGTTGTAGATTCGGGCGTGATTTTTACCCCACTGTCCGGTGCCGATTACCGCAACGCCTATTTTAGTCATTTTTAGTCAGTTCCTCTTCCGAGTCCAAAGTATAAGAAGCCTTCTATCTCCATCTGTTTGGAATCGAATTTTCCAGCTAAATCTATCACCATTGCAGGGGGTTTCATGAGGGATTTGATTTTTTTGAGATTAAGGCGGCTGAGTTGTTCGGGTCCGCCAAGTACTATGATGCAGTCGGCACCTTCTACGGTTTCGTTTAAACTGGTTTTTATGTTGGTGGTGGGTTCTTGGGTTTCTTTTTTGGCCAAGGGATCATATAGGGTGACTTTGGCGCCTTTCTGCTCGATCAGCTTTATAAAAAGGTCACGGGCGGGGGAAGAACCTAAAATGGCGACTCTGCCGCGTCTTAGGGTTTTATCACATCTTCGCAGAGCTTCCTGGGTTAGATTTATGGCATGTTTAACCATATCTTCGTTTATCTGTCTTGCCAGAGGGGATAGTCTTAGTTTGACGTTTAGGTTTTCGGCGTCTTCGAGTAGCAAATAGACCTCGTCGTATTCTTCTCCAACAAGGGTGGGTCTAGAACAGGGCAGGTTAAGATTTAGAGCCTCTAGAACCTTGAAATAGTCAGTGTTGGCATTTTCGCAGAAAATTGCAAATTCATTGGTTAACGCCAAGAGGACATCTTGCTGGGCAATTGTGAAAAGGGTGGTTATCTCGGCGGTTCTTAGACCCAAGATTTCTTTAATGTTTTCTGAGAGGGTTTTTAGGATACCTATAGCGGCACTTAGGCTCAGGGTATCTGATGCGGCTACAACGGTTAGCTCCAATTGGGGTGTTGGGGTGTTTGTTAGGATTAGTGGACTGTAGGCTAATCCGAAATCCTGGCCTGCTTTTAGCCCTGAGGTGTTTTCAAGTATTTCTTTTATTGTGCCCTCAGTAAACCCTACACCTGCAATTCCGCCATAGATTACAAGGGTTCCGCTGTGAAGAGCCGCTCCGATGTGTTTGCAGGTATTTACTAACTCAGTATAGTTGTTTTTTTTCTGTTCATCGATCTTGGATGTGAGGGTTATAATCACTATGTCGCTTTGAGAAATTGTTTTTTTTAGTTCGCTTGTAACGTTGATTTTTTCTTGGTTTAGGTGTTTTTTGAGTTTAGCTTCTACCTCAGGCATAGCGGGATTTGTCTTTCCTTTTGCGGATCGCTTTACAATGCTTGCATCAGCATCAGTGCAGACCACATTAAATCCTGCATCTGCAAACATGTTGGCATAGAGAATACCTTTGTTTCTGCAACCCACGATGGTAACAAGGTATTTTGAACGTTTTTCAGGGGTGTCTATTTCTTGGGGGGTTAGATGCAAGACTTGGGGCATGCGCTATCACGTATTAAGTATAGGTCAAGAGGCTTAAATTTTCTTGCATTTCTATGGGGTGGACTAAAAATCAGAGTCACCATGTTGTTTGGAGATAACAGAAACTCCCAGCCCATAAAAACCCATAAAAAAGTCGCCACCTTATAGAGAAGGCAGTTCAAAGTTTTGAAACAGACCGCAAAAAAGAAAAAGGGTTATGCGTTTTGCATTACTTTATCAACATCGGGTAGTAGTTGTTTTTCGATTCTTTTAAGGTTCTCTTCGTTGTCAGCTTCAAATCTTAACGCCACGGCGGGCTCAGTGTTTGAAGCTCGGATAAGCATCCAGCCATGCTCAAATTCAACCCTAGCGCCATCTGTGTCATTTACGTTATAGTTTTTTTCTTTAAAGACTGATTTTATTTGTTCTATTGCTTCAAACTTGGTGGAGTCGGAGCACTCATATCGTTTCTCTGGGCTTGAAACGTATTTGGGCAGTTTCTCAACTATTTTAGAGATTGGCTGTTTGGTGGTATCTATGATTGAGAGCAGGGTTAAGGCTGCATACAAGCCGTCATCGTATCCACAGTTTTTGGTAAAGTAGTAGTGGCCGCTATATTCAGCTGCAAAGGGGGCATCACCTTTGCGCATTTCTGCCTGAATAAAGGGGTAGCCGACTCGAATGATTTTTGTTTTGCCGCCCAATTTTTTGACATAATCCTCAATTGCACGAGAAGCAGTGACATCTACAACTATTTGGGCACCTTTTTCTTTTTCAAGAACTGATTCGGCAAATAGCATGGTTGTTTCAGCGGTTGAAATCATTTTTCCCGTGTTATCGACAAATCCAGCACGATCACCATCGCCATCAAAGGCTATACCTAGATCTGCTTGCTGGAGTTTTACTTGGTTAGCCAAATCTATGAGGTTTTTTTCTACGATGGGGTTAGGTTCATGGTTGGGAAACAATCCATTTGGTTCTTGATTGAGAGCTGTAACCGTGTGGTTAAAACTTTTAAGGATATCAATGGCAAAGCCGCATGCACCATTACCAACATCTACTACGATCTTGAGGGGACGTTCAAAAGAGAAATGATTTTTCAGATATTTTGCATAAGAGTTTATTGCATCTGTTTGTTTTTCCTTGCCAAATGCACGATAGTCAGCCCTTATGTAATCTTTCTTTTCGAATATTGTTTTTATTTTTTCAGGCTCAACCATTATAATAGAGTTTTGATCGTGTTTAAGGCAAATCTTAAAACCGTTATACTGAGGAGGATTATGGGAAGCAGTTATCATAACTCCCGCGGTTACATCCGCACAATGAGACGTAACATAGTAGATTGTTGGTGTAGAAACTATTCCCATGGATAACACATTACAACCTGTAGATAGTAAACCAGCAATTAATGATTTAGCAAAAATGTCGCCGCTTGTTCGACTATCCATTCCAACAGCAACTGACCCCGTGCCTTTTAGAAAAGTACCGATCGATAAACCGAATTCAACAAACATTTCAGGGGTTAGTTCTTTTCCAACAGTTCCTCTAATGTCATACATTCTAAAGACAGACAGAACAACTTCGCTCCTTGTGATACTTTACCTTCTACAATACCAGAGATAACGTTTAATAAAACTATTTCCACCAACAACAAAACAAGCAAGTTAGCTTATAAAATCAAGATTTATTCATATATTACGTAAAAATAAGAAATAATCTTCACGATAATAGTCAAATAATTATCAATCAATTCGCAATTTTTTCACAGCAAGTTTGTTTCCTTTATTCTTAAGGAGATAAACTTCTTACGAATTATTTTCAGCAACGGACGAGGTGCTGTTTGGGTTTGCCAAAGATGAGCGTTTGCCATTGCGGATGCATCAAGAGACGCCGCTTTGAGAGTTTTGCTTTTACAGGTCTTATTTTTGATGTTTTGCACAGCTTAAAAGACACGGGGCAATAATTTCCCGGACTATAAAATGTTTTGCGATATCTCTTTAGCAGGACAAACTGTGGAACCGGCAGGCAGAGAAATGTTTTCGTTAATTTTTGCTTGATCAGCAATTATACAGCCAGAACCTATATCGGCGTGCTTACCGATACGCGCGCCTTCACCCACAATGGCGCCACATAACGTGACATTATCAGCGATTTCTGCATCCGAGAAGACAACCGAGTGGCTTATGGTAACGTTTTTGCCGATTTTAACGTTTTGCCCTATGACGGCATAGGGTCCAATGATAGAGTTCTCACCCAAAACCACACTCGGATCTATTGCTACAGGAGATTTTATTTGAGCAGACGTTTGGGGGTTTGTTATTGTGTGAACAATTGAATCTAGGATTAACTTGTTTGCCTCTATATACTCGACGGGTTTGCCGATATCTATCCATAAACCATCTATGCGGCAACCTATAAGGCGCCTGATTTCAGCTATTTTGGGGAAAATTTCGCGCTCAATTGAAACTGCTCGATTCTCAGGAATAAGATCAAAAACCTCTGGACTCAAAACGTAGGCGCCTGCGTTTATCAAATTGCTTGGCTCCTGACCCTTTGGCGGCTTCTCAATGAAGCGCTTAATGCAATCATCCTCACATAGTTCCACGACCCCAAAGCAACTAGGGTCTTCCACACGATAAAGGGCCATAGTGGCAAGGGCATTTGTTTTTTTATGTGTGTTAAGCAACTTTTGATAGTCTATATCGGCGAATATATCGCCATTTAGAACCAAAAAGGGTTCATCATGTCCTATGAGCGGTTCAGCTTTTTTGATGGGCCCAGCGGTTCCCAGCGGCTTTTTTGGGGGGTCGATGGAGAAGCGAACTTTTAAGCCGCATTTAGAAGGTTTTTGCTGGCGTATGTAGAACTGGGTTAGTGCATTGACTGCCAAGATGGCCTCATCTACGCCGCTGTTGGCTAAGCGTTCAAAGGTCCACTGTAGAAGCGGCTTGTTGACTAGTGGAAAAAGTGTTTTTGGTCTGCTACAACTCAGCGGTCGAAGTCTTGTGGCAAAGCCGCCGGCTAAAATCAACGCTTTCACAGTTTCACCGGTATAGTAGTACAGCATTTATGTTTATATAAATAAGTAGGGAAAACAGCTAGTGTAGTAGTGTTTTTGGTATAAATTGGCGGGGTTATTCCCACTCGATGGTTGCGGGGGGTTTGTGGGTTACGTCGTAGACTATGCGGGTTACCTGTGGGATTTCGTTGGTTATTCTTGTGGAAATTTGTTCGAGGACGTCATAGGGTAGTTTTGCAAAGCTGGCGGTCATGGCTTCTTTGCTCTCCATGGCGCGTACTGCAACTACGTAGCCGTATGCTCGTGCGTCTCCTTTGACGCCTGTGGCTTTGGTGTCGGTGACTACTGAGAAGTATTGCCATAGGTTTTCGGCAAAGTTGCATCGTTCAATTTCTTCGCGGACGATTTTGTCAGATCTTTTTGCGATGGACACTTTTTCTTCGGTGAGGGGACCGATTATGCGTACTGCTAGGCCGGGACCGGGGAAGGGTTGGCGATTAATGAGCTCGTTTGGTAGGTCTAGCATCTTGGCGATTTTGCGGACTTCGTCTTTGTAGAGATCGCCCAGGGGTTCGAGGATTTTTTTGAATTTGATTTTTTCAGGTAATCCTGCGACGTTGTGGTGGCTTTTTATTACATCACTGTTCTTGCCAACGCCTGATTCGATGCGATCAGGATAAATGGTTCCCTGTATGAGGTACTCAGCTCCGGATTGTGAGGCGATTTCTTCAAATACTCGGATGAATTCTTCACCCATGATTTTGCGTTTGGTCTCGGGTTCGGTTACGCCTCGGAGTTTGTCCATGAAGCGTTTTTGTGCGTCGGCAACTATGAGATGGATATTGAATTTTTCAAAGGTGGTGCGGATGGCTTCTGTTTCGCCTTCGCGCATAAAGCCGTGGTCAACATAAACGGCGGTTAGTTTTTTACCTATGGCTTTTGCGGTTAAAGCGGTAGCGACACTTGAGTCTATGCCGCCGCTAAGACCAATTACAGCGTGGCTGTTGCCGATTTGAGTTTGGAGTTCGGTGATCATTTTAGTGATGAGGTCTTCCATTTGCCAGTTTGGTTGTGCTTGGCAGATTTGGAAGATAAAGTTCTTAATCATCTGCACGCCGTTTTTGGTGTGGATAACTTCGGGGTGCCACTGCAGACCGTAGATGGGTTTAGTTTTGTGGCGAAATGCAGCAACGGGACAGTTGTTGGTGTGGGCTAAGGTTTCAAAGTCGGGTGGAGGGGCTATGACGGTGTCGCTGTGACTCATCCAAACTTGCTCCTGCATACTTAGTCCCGCTAAAATTCCAACGGGTTTGTTGATGGTGACTTGTGCGGCGCCATATTCTTTGCAGGTTGCGGGTTCGACCTTTCCGTTGACCAGCTGGGCTAATAGTTGATGGCCATAGCATAGACCCAAAATGGGAAGGTTAGTTTCCAAAATGTTGGGGTGTAGTTTGGGGGCATTTAGATCATAGACGCTTGAGGGTCCGCCAGAGAGAATTAAGCCTTTGAGGTTGAATTTTTCGCCCAGAGCCATAACTTCTTGAGGCGAGATGTCATAGGGCACTATTTCGCTGTAAACGCCGTGTTCTCTTATTCTTCTACCTATAAGGTGGCAATATTGTCCGCCGAAGTCTAAGACAAGAATAGTATCGTATTTAGCAGGCATTTATGGTGACTCCGATTTATGTGGCGTTTAGGCTCTAATTTAATATTACTATCTTTTTTCTGCCAAACCCAAGCCGCTCAGAGGGGGTTGGCATGCAGACCACAGGTATGAGCTAAACATTTATTAGCGCAACCGTTTGATTATCAAAATGCTGTCCCATAAAATAGGGTTAACTTGAAAAGATGTACAGGAAGAAATTATTATGGAATTAACCGAAACGGACGTAAAAATCCTCAAAGCACTCATAGAGGATGCCCGATTTAGCAGTCGGCAAATCGCCAAAAACGTTGGTGTATCTGTCGGTACCGTTTTGTCTAGAATCAAAAAGATGGAAGACGAGGGGCTCCTCAAAGGTTACTCAGTCATAATAGATCATGAAAAACTGGGCTTCCAGCTAACAGTAGTCACAGAAATATCTGTATCAAAAGGCAAACTAGTAGAGACAGAAAATGAAATAGCAAAAATCCCAAACGTCTGCGGAGTCTATGACGTCACAGGATCAACCGATGCTATCATTGTTGCAAAATTCAAAAACCGTGAAGATCTAAGCAACTTTACCAAAAAACTCCTTACCCTACCCTACATCGAACGCACCAATACCCACATCGTACTAACAACAGTTAAAGAAAACTTCCGCCTGCTCTAACCAGCGCAAAATTTTGATAGTGTCCTAATGTAGATTTGTTTATATTGTTGTAGATGTTAAAATATCAGTATGACACGTCCAAAAGACACCAACACCCACATGCCAAAACGCAAACACCACAAAAAACAAAAACATCACAAAACACAACAAAAACCACACAAACCACCAAACCTACAAACACCAACACAACCACCACCCACCAAACCAAAACCAGTCTCATACAAAAAACACCCAACCAAACAACAGACACCTAGTGAAAAAAACAGCATAAAAAACACAAAACACCACTAAAACACCACTGAGACACCATAGGTGTACTCTTAGAAGACCTGACCGAACACGCTACAAGCGTAAATGAATATTTTATGAAAAACCTTTGTCTTTCCTAATATGAGTGTGATGAGCTTTGGTTGTTTGTTAAAAAAGAGAAAGTGTTTAAGTGAGGCGGCTCGTTTGAGTCTGAGTGCGGTGTCTGTTGCCTCTACACCGCTGTAAAACGAGTGTCTTGTTTGTTTGCAGTGTTCTCTGCGGGCAAATGGACTCAGCAAATGTGTCTATGCATGTATGTGCATAAGCTGGCTAAAGTTCTCAGGGTGTCTGTCCTTCTGTGTCCTTTGGAGGTGTTTAGTGATGGTAATGGTGATTGCTGTTATGTTTTGTCTTTGTGTTTTCAATTGGAGTTTATTGATTGTGGGCAGTTTATTAAGATAAAGCAAAATGGTGGGGTGGTTGGTAAGAAGAAGCTGGTTGTTTATGGTGAGCTTTCTTTGGGGGGATATTGGGGCTGTGGGGGGATTTTAATTGTGTTTTGCGTGAGCGCGTTGGTTGTTTGGTGGTGTGTGTTTAAGGTGAAGTGGTGTTTGGTTTGTGGTGTTGGGTTGTTTAGGTTTTATTGGGATTTTGTCAATGAATTTAAGTGTGGTTTTTCTCCTGCAAAACTTGAAGGATTAACTGATCATCTGTGGATATAGCACGAATCTTTCTATTTTAATTAGATATTTTAAATCAGGGCACTGTTGTTTTTCTAAACACTGAAAAATTGATGATATAAAAAATAAAAAAGGTTAGTTAAGAGTTTGTTGGGGTTGTTTGAAGGAGTTTGCCACAGTGTTTACAATAGCAGGTATTAGAGATGTTTTCGGTTCCACAGGCACTGCAGTAAATTTTGCCAAAATATGGTTGCTGAGTTGCTGTATCTGTATTGTATGAGAAGACGGGATTTGGTTGTGGTTGGAGTTGTTTGTAGCTTTGCGTGGCGAAAATCCATGCAATCCAAATTACAATTGAACCTACACCGATGATACTTGTAACTGAGCCAATCAGATAGAGTAAACCTGTGGTCTTAAAGTTTCCTACGCCTGATTTTTCTCCAAGCACTGTAAAGGCTTTCCAGTAGAAAACTCCGTTAATTATTGTAAAAATCATTGATACGATGAGAGTGGCTGCGTAGACTATTATGAATTGTGAAACAACTGCCATAAAGTTTCCAGTAGTAGTTGTGTCTAGTAATTCGGTGGTTATCGTTGAAGTGAACCCAAGTATTATAACTGCGGAGATGATTCCGCCTATAATTGTGAGTAAAAATCCGTATAGTACGTTTCTAAAGATTGCGGGTTCTTTGTAATAGTTTGATAGTCGGTACATGGATAAAAAGAACAGTATGAGTGCAATAACGCCAGTTGCGGCCACAGCTATCAAGAGGCCTGCAATAAGACCCGGTCCAGCCATGAATTCCGTTGAATTAGCTACTATTGACGAGAAGATCAGATAAAGAGTGCCTATCAATATGAAAATCGATACTATGGGCAATATGACGTTTATTATGCTTGATATATATCCATATTTTTTAGCTGATTCAAGAGACATTGCTTTAACCTCAGGTATTATATGTTGCATATGTTAAATTAAGTTTTGGTAGTGTACCACTTTAGAATAGATAATTTGGCAAAGAATCAAATCTGTTAACTCCACAGATAATTGGCAGATTTGACAAATTTTTCAGGAAAAAACCACCGATTAAATTCATATACAACATATAAAATACCTGATCTGTAAAAATCTACCCCATATTAGCACACTACCAAAAAGCTCCTTCTATAGCAACTTGATTTCATATTAACGCAAGTGTTATATTGGTGTTAGTGTTTATTTTGTTATGCGACCTGTATCTGACGAAAAACGCGAAATAATCATCA
>Ga0209737_10003982_pt1 | contig 10365 bp, 6 predicted proteins | sample TergutCu122P3_FD_187284 | JGI IMG/M metagenome (GOLD analysis project Ga0209737, IMG submission 187284) | Cubitermes ugandensis P3 segment gut microbial communities from Kakamega Forest, Kenya - Cu122 P3 (SPAdes) (version 2) | ecosystem: Host-associated > Arthropoda: Insects > Digestive system >...
GGTTGCCTACCCGCATTCTGCAGGTATAGAAAGTTATCGCCTCGGCTTGGCTAAATTCTACCAATCGCTGGGTATGACTGATATTACCCACGAAGATATGATTATCACCACCGGCGGCTCCGAAGGGGTGATGCTTGCTTTTATGGTATGCCTGAACCCGGGTGACGAGGTAATTGTGATGGAGCCTTTTTATACCAACTACCGCGGTTTTGCCCGCTGGTCGGATGTTGTGCTGAAACCTGTGAGCAGTGGTAAAGACATGGATTTTACGCTTCCTCCCATCAGCGAATTTGAAAAAGCGATTACGCCAAAAACCAAGGCTATCTTGATTTGCAACCCCGGTAATCCTACCGGTTATGTTTATACGCAACAAGAATTGGAAGCCTTGGGTGCATTGGTGAAAAAACATAATTTATTCCTGTTTTCCGACGAGGTATATCGCGATTTTCTGTATGGCGGCAAGCCTTTCTTCTCGTGTATGGATTTAAAAGGTTTGGAAGAAAATGTGGTCTTGCTTGATTCGGTGTCGAAACGTTATAGTTTATGCGGTGTGCGTATCGGCGCTTTGGTGAGCCGCAACAAGGCTATTATTGATTCGGTATTGCGCTTTGCTCAGGCGCGGCTTTGCTGCCCGGCTTTAGGGCAGATTGCCGCTGAGGGCGCGCTGGCTGTATCGCCCGAATATTTCACTATTATGCGCGATGAGTATAAACGTCGCCGCGACTATATGGTAAATGCTTTGAACCGGATGGAAGGCGTTTACTCGCCCATGCCCGAAGGCGCTTTCTACACAGTAGCTCAACTTCCCGTTGACGATTGTGATAAGTTTGCCCAATGGTTGTTGGAGTCATTCGAGTACGAAAAGCAAACCTTAATGTTAGCGCCTGCTTCCGGATTTTATGCTACGCCCGGACGCGGCGCCAACGAAGCGCGTATTGCCTACGTACTGAATGTTCCCGACTTGGAAAAAGCAATGAAATGCTTAGAAGTAGCGCTGAAACAATACCCGGGACGAACGGTGAAATAAGGGTAATATTTTGGCTCGTGGCTGACTTTTTTTCTTGCCCTTAGTTTAAACCAAGGGCAGAAAAATCCGTTAAATATTGCTATTTCCACAAAAAATCGTATATTTGCAGTACTAAACCAAAAACTGCAATATGAACACATTATTGAAGTTCATTTCTTCCTTGCTGTTGTTCGCTGGAACTTACTCCGGGCTGTCTCAAACCTCTGAAACCTCGCCCGGCAAATACTTCCTTTTTAAAAATTACACCACCCAAAACGGATTACTTAATAATACCATTAATTGCATCGCGCAGGACAAGCACGGCTACATTTGGTTGGGTTCCGACCTGGGATTAACCCGTTTCGACGGCAAAACATTTTACCATAAAGCTGTACCAGAAATCTACGATAACTCGGCATTTGTCAGATATATCGAAACAACGGCAAGCGGAAATATTATTTCCACAAGTTTGATGCAGGGCGTGTTTGTTCAACAGGACGACGGGCGGTTTAAGCAATATTTAAGAAAAGGATATTTTGAATTGGGGCAAAATATTTTCAATTCCGTAAAATATTGCCCCGACGGAAGAATTTTAATCAATACCACCAATTCTATTTGCCTTATAACAACCGACACCATACAACAACTTTACCATTCGGGCAACGATGGAACGCTTTTTAGAACAATGGACCTGGATAAAGAAAACCGTATCTGGTTTGGCGGTTATTCGGGATTGGGCATTCTGCAACTTTCCGGCACGGAATACGAACCGGTTTTTTTACCGGAATTTAAAGACAAGTATATCATTAAAATTCTTTTTGATGACTATGGGACGCTGCATATCGCCACAAGCCAGGGGTATTATCGGATTAAATGGAAACAACCTTTTCGGTGGAACAGCGGCTATACGATTGAACAGCCTTTCCCGCAAGTGAAAGATAATTACATCAACCGCATTTATTTGGACAAAGAACGGAATCTCTGGATACCAACCTCTGTTTACGGCGTTTACAGGACAAGCGGCGACAGCATTACCTTACATCTCACGCAGGAAAACGGCTTGGTTTCGTCCACAGTAGAATGTGTGATGCAAGACAGGGAGGGAAACTACTGGTTTGGCACAGACAGCGGAATCAGCATAATCGAAAATTTTGACAATTATGCCATTGCTCAAAATGGCGTCAGGTTAAAAGGAATACACGGAATAACGCCGGATAGCTATAATAGAATTTGGATGTACAGCCGGAGCCGCTTGTATCTTTTTCAGGACGACAAATTGATGCCCGTTAGTTTAAGCGGAACGCCATTGGAAAGAACCGGTATTTATCATGTAAATATATTCCGGTCGAATTTGATTATATCCAATAGTTCGGAACTTTATCAAATGCCGCTCACAAAAGCGTTTCCCGATTTGCGAAAACTTAAAAAAATCGCCGATTTTCCGGCAACAAACACCTACAGGCTGCGCTCGCTTGTTACGGACTCAACAGGTATATGGATTGGTACCGAAAGAAAAATATATAACTACTACAACAACCGGTTTCTTCCGGTTACCTTCAATCATCCTGATACCGTATCAATGAGGGCAAGCAAAATGCGGCAAGACAAATACGGATACTACTGGTATGGCGACTACACGGGCGGGCTTTACCGCGGTACCCTCTCGCGCCCTAATAAAAACACGCTTTTATTCGATGATATTACTACTTTCTACTCTAACAAAGTGGATTCTGCTTTTGTTACGGCATATATATCGGATTTGAATTTCGACAAAGAGGGAAACCTTTGGTATGCTTCCCGATTTACAGGAGTTTATAAACTTACCATAGACAACAAGGGCGTTGTGTCCGATAAATTGTATGCTACGGCAAACGGTCTTTTAAGTAACGATGTGAGTAATATTTTCTGTGACGATGAAGGAAGAATGTGGTTTATGACACAAAAAGGGATTAATATCCTGAAATACGATAGTACGGGACTTGCAACTATGGATAAGTTGGATGTTAGCAATGGAATTGAAGGGCAGGGTTTATGGTCCCTGCAAGTGGGCGATAGATTATACCTCTTAACCGATGAAGGCGTTTTTATTACTCGAAATCAACTATTTAAAGAAAAACAAAAAAATGCCCCCAAAGTATTTATCACTAATATATTGATAAACGGCGTTACAGTTCCGGAAATATCGGCAAATTCGGGCAAAATTCGTCTCTCACATTCCCAAAATAACATCACGTTTGAATACTCTGCCATTACTTTCAAAAATGCAGAAGACCTCAGGTATCAGTATAAATTAGAAGGCGCCGACAAGGAATGGAACCTTTTATCCGAGCGGGGTTTTGTGGAATATGCTTCGCTCCGTCCGGGAAAATATACTTTTAAAGTAAGGGCTGCCATGCTTGGCGCTGAAGCCGAAACCGGCGAAGAAACTTCGCTCACTTTTCGCATCGCACCTGTCTTTTACCAAACCCTGTGGTTTTACCTGCCTATTGCCTTTCTGATATTTGCGCTGCTTTACGTTTTTCACAAATTCCGGATGCGGCAGGTAATCAAAATGGAGCGTATGCGGAGGAGGATTGCTTCCGACCTGCACGACGATATCGGCTCCACATTAAGCAGTATTTCAATGCTTAGCGAAATGGCGAGCCGGCAGGATAAAGAATCGCTATTGGCAAAAGCATTGAGCAAAATTGGTGAAAATTCCCGCGATGTACTTAACTCAATGGACGATATTATATGGTCGGTAAACCCGCAGAACGACCTATTGTCGAGTTTAGTAGTGCGTTTACGTGAATATGCCATACCCGTTTGCGAATCGAAAAATATTACATTCAATATGAATGTGGACGAATCCATCTATTCCATGAAATTGGAAATGGACGAGCGGCGGAATATCTTCCTTATTGTAAAAGAAGCTATTAACAATGCGGTTAAGTATTCGAATTGCTCCCTCTTGTCGGTTATCTTTGTTTTAAAACATAAGTTACTGGAAATCACAGTAACCGACAATGGTTGCGGCTTTGATACTGCCGTAAGGAGGGGGCGCAACGGAATTACCAACATGGAACACCGTGCCAAACAAATTGGGATGGAATTTACCATCCAATCCGAAAAAAATAAGGGAACCCTCTTAATGCTGAGGACAAAAAATCATATAAATATATGATTGCGCGGTATTAAAAATACCCTTAACTTTGCAGCATAAAATTACAAGACAATGGCTATTAAAGTATCCGTTTACGAAGATAATACCGCGCTGCTGGAAAGTCTATCTTACCTGATACGCGGAACAGCAGGCTTTGAACTCTGTGCGGCTTCGCCCGTTGCCGTTAATGTACTTGCTGATTGTAAGGACAATTGCCCCGACATTATTCTCATGGATATTGATATGCCGGAAATGACGGGAATAGAAGCTACACGATTGGTGAAAAAAGATTTTCCAGATGTTAACATAATGATGTTCACTGTTTTCGAGGATAAGGATAAGATTTTTGAAGCCCTTTGCGCCGGCGCTACCGGTTATCTGTTGAAAAAAACGCCTTCCGCACAAATTATTGAATCCATTGAAGAACTGTACCACGGCGGCTCGCCCATCAGCAGCGGTATTGCAAGAAAGGTGCTGGAATATTTTTCGAAACAGACCTCTTCGGAAAAACAGAAATTATACCAACTCGCTCAACGTGAATTAGATATCTTGAAGCGCTTGGTAATGGGCGATAGTTATAAAATGGTAGCCGACACCTGCAACATAAGCATTGGTACGGTTCACAGCCATATTAACAGCCTCTACAAAAAACTGCACGTTAACTCAAAATCGGAAGCCGTAGTCAAGGCGATGCAGGAAAAATTAGTTTAAGGAGACTCATATAAATATATGATTGCAATGAATAATGAAAAATGAACAAATAAACAAAAATAAAAGATTATGAAAAAAATTAAAATCGGGCAATACGCGAAGTTATTAGTAGCGGTATTAGCCATGGCTTTCGTGGCAGGAGCCTGCGACGACAACAACGACAGACCCACCTACAACGACGAACTTGTCGGGACTGTTTGGTATTGTGTAGCACCGTGGACTTGGGGAGAAGGAATTGCCATTGTAGCAAAAGCTACTAACAACACATTTTTTACATACCACGACTATCGTGATGATGGTACTTGCTACATCGGACAGGCTAATTATTGGTACTACAAACCTGAGGTTTTGTTACATATGCCTGAGGACCTTCTCAAACCTTACAAAACCGGAGTAGTATCCGGCAGTACGCTGACTGTTGCTGATGAAGGCAAGGTGTTTTATGAAGTAGATGTCGTTCCCGAAATCGTTGGCACTACCTGGCAAGGAGTAGAGACTTATTCAGGAGCCACGTTCCGTGCACACTTTACTAACGGCACACAATTTACATTAATGATTACTTCCGGTACTACTACAGTCAACGGTGGAGGCACTTATACCTACAATCCTCCCATTATTAATGTTACTGTAACTCCTCTTACTCCGGCGTTACAAGTTTATATTGACGACCCTGAAAATATAGGAGTAATATCCGGTAATAAATTGCACTTTTTCCTTCACCCTATATTGTTGAATAAGGTAACTGAATAATGTACGTCATTGCGGGTCAAGCCCGCAATGACGATTCGCTTCACGCTTAACGTCTAACACTTAACAAACTAAAACAATATGAAAAAATTTCTACTTCTCGCTGTACTGCTGGCAATAGCCGCAACACAGCCCATGCAAGGGCAAGACTATAGGTTGCCCCAGCACGAATTTACAATTAACGCCTTTGGCGGACTATCAACACTCCTCTACAAGGTGGACAAAAATCTGGTAAATGATGCCAGCCATAAAATGGGCTTGGGCTTTGGCGCCGGCTTTGGCTACCATTTTTTCTTTAGCGACAACTGGGCATTCGTTACCGGAATTGAAGCTGCGCTCTACCGTTCCTCTTTCACTGCCGCAGTCATCAATACTAATTCTCCGTCGCTTAACAATTTCAAAGAGGTACAAAATATGTGGGCGCTCCAACTGCCCCTTATGGTAAAATGGCTAACACCGCTCGGAGCGGAACAGAAGAACAACTTTTATGCTGCACTTGGCGGACGCCTTGCTTACAATATTTGGGGCAACTTCCACCAAACAGCAACTGCCGGCACTTCAGACCCGTTTGACTACAAAGAAACGCTCAAGTTCGGTGCATTCAACGTTATGGGCTCTGTTGAATTAGGTGTTCGCTGGAAGTTAGGTGAAAATACCGCGCTCTACACCGGCATTTATGCCGACTACGGCTTCCTCAACATTATCCCCAAAAAGGTGGACGAACCTATCTATTGGATAGGAGCGAATCAGACGCCTGTCCACAACAGTATTTTGGTGGCTCGGACTGATGACCACGGTAATGCTATCAAGCCATACACCGAAAAGGTTAATAACCTTGGCGCCGGTTTGAAAATCAAATTTGCCTTAGGCATTCCGAAAAAAGCATACACACCTAAACCCGAAAAAGTTAAAGCTGAGCCCAAACCCGCAAAAGTTAAACCTGAGCCCAAACCTGCTAAGGAAGTACCGCAAGAAATTAAACAGTCAATGATAAGGCTGTCGAATACCCTCTTTGCTTTCGACAAGTTTAACCTGAGCGATGAGGCTGTTGCGGAACTTGCCAAAGTGGTGAAATGGCTCCAGGATAATCCTACATTACATGTAGAAATAGAAGGGCATACCGATAGTATAGGAACAGCCGAATACAACCAAAAACTTTCAGAATCGCGCGCTAAATCGGTTCACGATTACTTTGTGTCGCAAGGGGTTTCTGCTTCCCGTCTCTCGTATCGCGGTTACAGTTTTGATCGCCCCGTTGCTACCAACGCTACCCCCGAAGGACGGCAAGAAAACCGCCGCGTAGAACTGAAGATTATTAATTAATCACTAAACAAATGACATGAAAAAATTTCTAATCCTCGCTGTATTGCTGGCGATAGCCGCAACACAGCCCGTGCGCGGGCAAGACAATGTGCTGCCCCAACACGAATTTACAATTAACGCCTTCGGAGGGATTTCTACGCTCCTCTACAAGGTAGAAAATCTCCCTGATTTCGTTGGCAATGCCAAGCATAAGATGGGTCTTGGCTTTGGTGCCGGCTTTGGCTACCATTTTTTCTTTAACGACAACTGGGCATTCGTTACCGGAATTGAAGCTGCGCTCTACAGAGCCTCTGTGACTGCTGACTGGATTCTAGGCAATGACTATCTCATCAACGATTTCAAAGAGAAGCAAAACATGTGGGCGCTCCAACTCCCCCTGATGGTAAAATGGCTAACACCGCTTGGAGCGGAGCAGAAGAATCATTTTTATGCTGCACTTGGCGGACGCCTCGGCTTAAACATTTGGGGCAACTTCCACCAAACAGGCAAGAGCGTAGAGGGAGGAGACATTATCTTCAAAGATAAGCTCAAGTTCTCAACATTCAACGTTATGGGCTCTGTTGAGTTAGGTGTCCGCTGGAAGTTGGGCGAAAATACCGCGCTCTATACCGGCATTTATGCCGACTACGGCTTCCTCAACATTATCCCCAAAAAGGTGGACGAGCATATCTATGATCCGTACTCGGCTCAGTTTCCTATCCAGAACAGTATCTTGGTGGCTAAGCCTACCGTGAACGATGTGCCCATATCCTACACCGACAGGGTGAATGCCTTTGGCGCCGGCTTGAAAATCAAATTTGCCTTCGGCGTTCCTAAGAAGAAACCCGCACCTCCCCCTCCTCCGCCACCGCCCCCTCCTCCTCCACCTCCTGCACCTCCTGCACCCAAGCCCGAACCTGTTAAGGAAGTGCCACAGGAAATTAAACAGTCAATGATAAAACTTTCGAACACCCTCTTTGCTTTCGACAAGTTTAACCTGAGCGACGAGGCTGTTACAGAGCTTGCCAAGGTGGTGAAATGGCTCAACGAAAATCCTGCATTACATGTAGAAATTGAAGGGCATACCGACAGTATAGGAACAGCCGCCTACAACCAAACCCTTTCCGAGTCGCGCGCCAAGTCGGTTCATGATTATTTCGTGGCGCATGGGGTTTCTGCTTCCCGCCTCTCGTATCGCGGCTACAGTTTTGATCGCCCCGTTGCTACCAATGCTACCCCCGAAGGACGGCAAGAAAACCGCCGCGTAGAACTGAAGATTATTAAATAATAATACGCTTCACGATAAATAAATTTAAGGTTTTTTTCAAGCAGAGGCTGTCAGCAATGGCAGCCTTTGTTTGTTATTAAAGACTGTGATGATTTCATCATGATTTTTAAATCCTTTTACCCTTTACCTTGATTCTTCCACCTTCGTTTCCTTCATTACGCTATACGCGCCAATGTGGTCGGGGGTAAAGTTGGCAATAAAGGTAAACCGCTCGTCGTTCCAAGACTGCCCGCGAGTAATATATACAGCGGCGGAATGCTCGAAAAGGTCGCTGCGCTGTGCATCTAACAAGAGCAGATAGCCCATCACAATATGCCCTGCCATCTCTACCAAGCGGCGGGCGTGGAAATCGAGATACTCGCTATCGTTCTTTGCTGTTACCATCTCCACGGCTTTCGCATATTGCTCGGTCATGGCGACTAATATTTTCCGCAGTTGCTCATGCTCCGCCCGCACCGACATCTTTTCATATTCACGTATGCGGTTCAGGTAGGCGCCTGTGGTCACCGCGCGAATAGCGGCTACCACCTGCAACTGCGAAGTCCCTTCGTAAATAGTGAGAATACGCGCATCGCGATACAGTCGCTCAATCGGATATTCTTTCATAAATCCTGAGCCGCCGTGGATTTGCAGCGAGTCGTAAGCGTTTTGATTAGCATATTCGCTGGCAAAGAGTTTCAACAGCGGGGTGTAGCCATCGGCTAATTTTTGGTATTCCTTTTGTTCGGTGCGTTCTTCGGGCGTCAGTTTGCGGTCTTCGGCTATGAAGTTGTACGCTTTGTACATATCTACAAAACGGGCTGTTTCGTACAACAAGGCGCGTGAGGCTTGCAGTTTAGCCTTGATTATCGCCAGCATTTCATATACCGCGGGGAAGTTGACAATCGTCTTGCCGAACTGCATACGCTCGTGGGCATACTTCAAAGCCTCGCGGTAAGCGCCTTCGGAAAGACCTACAGATTGGGCGCCCACGCCCAAACGTGCGCCGTTCATCAATGACATCACATATTTAATCAAGCCCATTCTGCGCTCGCCCACTAATTTGGCAGGTGCATTGGTGAATACTAACTCGGCAGTTGGCGAGCCTTTTATTCCCAATTTATTTTCGATACGGCGCACATGTACGCCGCCCCATTCTTTGGCGTAAACGAAGTACGACAAGCCGCGCCCGTCGGTAGTTCCTTCTTCCGAACGCGCCAACACTAATTTAATTTCAGCATCGCCGTTGGTGATGAAGCGTTTCACGCCATTGAGCAGCCATACGCCTTTTTTCTCGTTCCATTCGGCTTTGAGCATTACCGCTTGCAAGTCGCTCCCTGCATCGGGTTCTGTGAGGTCCATAGAGCAGGTATCGCCTTTGTGGATGCGGTGTAAAAATTCTTCTTTAATTTCTTTCGATGCAAATTCGTGCAATGTTTCTGCACAATCCTGCAAGCCCCAGATGTTGGCAAAGCCTGCATCGGCGCGGCTCACAACCTCGGCAGCCATCACGTAGGGTACCATCGCGAAATTCAGTCCATCGTATTCGCGGGGCAGCGACATGCCGTAGAGACCTGCCTGGGTAAGGGCTTCATGGTTTTGTTGCGTGCCTGCAGCATATTTCACGCGACCGTCAATTACGTGCGGTCCTTCGTGGCAAACGCCTTCGGCATTGGGCGCCAGAATATCGCCGCAAATTTCGCCAAGAACAGCCAGCACCTTGTCGTAACTGTCTATGGCATCATCAACATCTAAAAAAGCGTGTGGGTACTTGCCTTTATCAGCAAATCCTTTTTCTTTTAGTTCCACAATTTTGCGCATCAAGGGATGCTGCAACTGGAACGCTATGTCTTTATTGTCAGTGTAGAAATTCATGTTGTTACTTCTTGCAATTATTTACTATTGTTCTTATACGATTTTATCATTTTCGGAATAACCTCATTCAGGTCGCCGACAATGGCGTAATCGGCTATTTGGTTGATGGGAGCCGCCGAGTCGGTATTGATGGAAATGATGATAGCCGACTGGTCCATTCCCGCCGTATGCTGAATTTGTCCTGATATTCCGCAGGCGATATACAGTTTTGGGCGAACGGTAACGCCTGTTTGTCCCACTTGCCGTGCGTGGTCGGCAAAGCCCGAATCAACAGCAGCGCGCGATGCGCCGACCTCTCCGCCCAGCACGGTGGCA